>Ga0315537_1000920_pt1 | contig 23442 bp, 18 predicted proteins | sample SalMarSW160270MG_FD_203091 | JGI IMG/M metagenome (GOLD analysis project Ga0315537, IMG submission 203091) | Salt marsh sediment microbial communities from the Plum Island Ecosystem LTER, Massachusetts, United States - Salt Marsh Sediment SW1602-70 ...
GCACAACGTTTTGAAGCTATTTCGCAGCGGTTTGATGCCGAAAGTAGCGTAAAAGGCATCAAGGAATGAACGCGCCAACGGTAAAAAGGTGTGTTTTTGACCTATTTGAAAAACCCGACTCAAAATATTAAATCACCAGATATAAAATGACCAAAACTACTGAAACTATATGAGGTAATCCGACAGACTCCTAGTATCAGTTATATAGAAAACTTTTATCGAGGACATGACTATGAAAACGAGACAGGGTTTGATTTTTGCGGTCATCATACTTTTCACTTCAACGGGCGTGTTCGCCCAGGATAAAAAGCCTGATCCGAAATTTTTCATCTACCTCTGCTTTGGTCAGTCGAACATGGAAGCCGGCGCCAGGCCTGAAGCGCAGGACCAGGGCACTCTCGATCCACGGTTCCAGATGCTGGCGGCTGTGGATAATCCGAGGATGGACCGGAAGATGGGGCAGTGGTATACGGCAAATCCTCCTATTAATCGCCCCGAGAACAACATGGGGCCGGTGGACTGGTTTGGCCGGAACATGGTGGAGAGCCTTCCGCAGGAATATCGCGTGGGCGTCATCAACGTGTCGGTGGCGGGCGCCGGGATCGAACTGTGGGACAAGAACAACTGGCAGAAATATCTCGACACCAGAGAGCAGTGGATGAAAAACATCATCAATCAATACAACGACAGCTCTTATAAACGCCTGGTCGATATGGCGAAGATTGCTCAGAAGGACGGCGTAATAAAGGGCATCCTATTGCACCAGGGTGAATCGAACTCCACCGACAAGGAATGGCCCAACAAAGTAAAGGCGATCTTTAACGATCTCTGCAAGGACTTGAACCTCGATCCGAAAAAAGTGCCTTTCCTGGCAGGCGAACTTAAGAGCAAGGAAGAAAATGGCGTGTGCTATTCGTTCAACACCGATATCCTGGTGAACCTGCCCAAAGTCCTTCCCAACTCGTACATAATCTCTTCCAAGGGCGTCAAGGGAACAAGAGACCAGTTTCATTTCAACACTACCGGAATGCGTGAACTGGGTAAGCGTTATGCCCAGCAGATGCTAAAGCTTCAGGGCTTTGAGTTCAAGGACGTTCAGAGTCCGGGCATTCTGAAGACTCCTGCGACTCAACCTGCTGCTGCGACCAACTAAGATCCGGCAGCTTTGATAGGTTGCGGCGAAATTAAATTGGGCAGAACTGTTAGCAACTCCCGCTCTGTATAAACAATTAACCAAAGGAGATTGAAGAAGGACGCAAATAGACATATTGTGGCAGTTGTAAAGAAATTATTACTGCTGCCAGGAAATTTTTGGGAATCATTTATCAAAAATTAAAAAATGATTGGACATTTTAAAATTTTTCAAACTTTGCAACCGCTAATACTTGACGTAAAATAAATAAAAATTTAAGTTGACTTTTAATGTTGGAGACACACACAGATGTTCGGCGAATGTATAATACTTGGTTTATGTCTGACAGTATCGGTATCGTTCGCACAACAAGATCGGGTGGACCTCGGACGTTTGCACACCGGGGCAACGATCTCGTTTGTTCGCCCTGCGGAAGGCGAGTGGGGCATCGAAATCACCGGAGGCGCAACACCTCGCATTCTACAGGCGAAACCCGCGAAATTGGAAGTCTTTCGCACAGAGGAAGATATTCACCAGCTTGCCGCCGGATACAAGACGATCGAAAAATCAACGGTCGGGATCAATGCCATTGCCGAAATCACATATGGTGATAATGTTGTCTTTCACGTGCGGGATAGCTGGAGCCTGAGCGAAGCCGTAGTTTCAGTAAGCAGGAAAGTGGAAGTAGAGGGGAACACCCCGGGGGGTTTTTACTCGTCCGCCATACTCACGGTTGATCCTTCCGTAAGATGGTCTGATGTGAACTGCCTTGCACCGGGTTTGTTGTACGGTGACCCAACCCACGATGGCGACCGTTCTCCAGGTGGCACGCTGAATTATAAGGCCAGGTGTTTTCTCATGCGTGAGGATATTTTATCGGCGCCTCTGTTCGCGCTATCTTTTAAAAATGGTGCCTCCATCGCCGTGCTAGATCCTGCGCCGCGCGGCGACACAACTGTGGAGGAAACGCCCTCAAGAGCTGTGATGACCGATGCGCGGTTTCAGTTTGGCGCACTCGGAGCATGGCAGACGGATAATAATCCAATCGAGTTTGGCTTTTTGTTTCCCGGTACGACGAGCAGTTATGGGCGTGGCTTCGGCCGCGGCGCACAACCAGCAACACCGAGATGGACGCGACGCTATCACCCGATTACCCAAGGCGTGGCCCACAGTTACCAGGTGAGTTTTCGTTTCGGTCAGAACGAATCTTTCCCGGACGTGACGCGAAATGCCTGGCGCTGGGCATGGAACACTCTTGATCCTGAAATCACGTACATTGATGTCGAGCAGATGCGTCAGGTTCTAATAGACCACCTGGTTTCTCAGGTTAATACGATCAATGGACGAACTGCAATGCCCTTTGTTGTCAATACCATTACAGACCAGCTTCAATGGAACTATACAATGACAGCGATGGGCTTCGTTGGTAAGAATATTGAATGCGCAGATCAGATGCTGCGCGAAGGCGACCGAGACAAGACCGAACGTGGTAAGAAAATGCGCCAGATGGGTCTTGCAATCATCTCGTCTATGATTCAGGCTCTTTCGAAAGTACCACTTGAAGGTACCGGCTACGATTTGGAAACCGGAAAACCATGGGATAATTCCGTAAAGGAATCAGATCGTAACTGGACTGCTCCTTGGCTGCGGAATGCCACTGAAGGTATGCGTGTGCTGATGCGGGCTTATCAGCGCGAGAAAACGCAGGGCCGACAGCATCCGGAGTGGTTCAACTGGGTCAAGCAATACGTTGATTGGTTGATACAGCAGCAGAGACCAGATGGTTCTTTTCCACGACGATGGGAGCGTGGCAGCAGTGAAGTCGCCGAAGAAACCGGTACAACGAGCTACAATCCTGTACCGCTGCTCGTACTGATGACCGAAGAGACAGGCGATCCGAAATACGAAGAGTCGGCAATTCGAGCAGCCGAATATGTCTGGAAAAACTGGGGTTCACGAGGAGTTTTTATTGGAGGTACGATCGACAACCCGAACATCACCGACAAAGAGGCCGGGATGCTAAGCTTGGAAGCCTTCCTGAGTCTTTATGAATCAACAAAGGAACCTAAATGGCTTCAACGCGCTCAAGCCGCTGCGAATTTCACCGAGAGCTGGATATGGATTTGGGATGTGCCGATGCCCCTGAATGCGAACGATGCGGATCTCCACTGGAAAAAAGGTGTACCGGCAATTGGATTTCAGGGTATAGCTGCATCGGCTGTTGGCGGTGTAGATGAATACCTTGACTGGTCGGTGCCATCCTATGCCAAGCTGTACAACCTCACCAAAGATGAGCATTACCTCGATGTGGCGAGACTTCTGCTGCACAACACAAAATCCATGGTCGCTCTTCCGGGACGCCAGTACGACTATAAAGGCATTGGGTGGCAGCAGGAAGGCTGGAGCATGAGTCCAGGTTCCCGTCGCGGTATAGGAGGACACCGGTTCTGGCTGCCGTGGATTTCCGCGAACCACCTTTACGGAATAACCGGACTGGAGGAATATGATCCCGCTCTGTTTAAAATTCTATCCGTCAAGCCCGAGCCCCCAGCGGCACCAGGAACGACGTCGAAATGACGCCGCCACCCCATGACCTGATGTGCTTCCGAAGCACCTGACGGCACTACAGAATGACACGCCAGTCTGCGTTATCAACACGGGTATTGGCTATAATCGCCCGATGACGGCGGATGCGGTGGTATTAGCCGGGCGGCCCGCCGACGCGTACCTCCTTCATATTCACCATGCTGCCGCACTCATATATGTCCTTCGCCATCAAACAAATCCAAGTGATCATGTGACAAAATAGAGAGTTTCTTTTACAAGGAGTTATCATAGATACTCGAAAATGGAATATTCCCTTTACCTGTTTAACGGTCATCTTGGCGGCCAGCGCATAGGCCTTTTCCTGGTTATCTTAAAAAATTTGCTTGAGATAGCTAAGATGTTACTGTGTTTTTTACGTAAATTTCCGGTCAAATTTTCGCAGGAAAGATTTCTTTACCGTTCCGTATGATTTTATTAAGATTATTGATGTTGTATTGAGAAAAATATTTTGTTTAAGAGTATAAATCAAAAATACAAAGTCAAGTCTTGAACACGGAGGCCAAAATGAAGATTCGTGCTTACCTCGCTATTTCGTGTCTGCTGACGTCGGCTATTGCTTGGGCACAGCAGGCCAACGTCAACCTGGACTACAACCCGCAGAAGAACACTGAGAATCTCATCCCATTCAGTGCCCCGCTTAACTCGCCGGATGTGTGTGATGACCGAACCGTCATATTCCGCGTTAAAGCGCCTGAGGCGAAAAACGTGGAACTTTCCGGGCCGGTGATGATCGCCCTGGATACTCAGAGTCGCTCCATGCCTTTTAAGAAAGGCGAAGACGGGATCTGGTCGCTAAAGGTTGGGCCGATCGAGCCCGACATGTACATTTACTATTTTGTGATCGACGGGGTGCGCGTTGCGGATCCGAGTAATACGGTGGCCGGATTCACGGCCATGCCGCCATATAGTCAACTGGTGGTCCACGGCGACGGTCCGGCCTATTACGATGCGCGCAATGTCCCGCATGGCAATGTCACGCGCCATGTGTATCACTCCAACGTGACAAACGGAGAGCGTGAGATGTATGTGTACACACCTCCGGATTACAGCCAGGATAAGACCTATCCCGTATTGTATCTGGTCGGTGGAAGCGGTGACTTGCCTTCGAACTGGGTGTACGACGGGCGCGTGAATTTCATGATGGATAACCTGCTGGCGGAGGGTAAGGCTAAGCCCATGATCATTGCGATCCCGAACAACCAGGTAATACATCGCAATCACCCAAGGCACGTGGAGCTGACCTTTGATATTTTTGAGCGGGAAATGCGAAAGCACGTGATCCCGCTGGTTGAAAGCCAATACAGTGTTATCAAGAGTCCCAAGGGCCGGGCCTTGTCGGGATTGTCCATGGGCGGACGCCATACCATGTTTGTCGGATTCAACAGCCTGGATCTATTCGGCTCGTTCGGCGTGTTGAGTGCCGGGCATGTGGATAGTGAAAACGTCTTGTCTGAGTTCCTTAACGATCCGACCGTGAATCAGAAAATCGATTATCTCTTTGTGGGTCAAGGCAAGCATGAGGCGACCGGACGTATGGGCACGCGTTGCGTGAGACTGCATGAGGCTCTGGAAAAACACAATATCGAACATGAGTATTATGTCGGCGGTCACGGCGCTCATGACTGGGCCACCTGGCGTCACTTGCTTTATTACCGTTTTCTGCCGAACCTGTGGAAAAACCAATAACGAGTCCTAAGTGGAGGTGCTTTTAAAATGAAGCGAACGTGTTTAATTGTAATGATCGTGATGTGTGTCACCAGATTGGCCATGGCGCAACAGCCTGCACCGGTCAGGGTGGCAGAGGGCATGTTGCAGGGGACATCAGAAGACGGGTTGACGGTCTATCGGGGTATTCCCTTTGCCGCACCGCCGGTCGGTGACCTCCGATGGCGAGCCCCTGAGTCAGCTGCGAAATGGGAGGGTGTGCTGCAGGCTACTAAATTCGCTCCCGGACCTATGCAGGGCGGGAACCCTCCCTCCGGAAAGAGTGAGGACTGCCTGTATTTGAACGTCTGGACGCCGGCTAAATCCGCAAGCGACCGCATCCCGGTGCTCGTATGGATTTACGGCGGTGGATTCGGCGCAGGGTCCACGTCCGAACGGAATTACAGCGGAGAGAATCTGGCCAAAAAAGGCGTGGTGCTGGTCAGTATCGCCTATCGCGTGGGTCTGCTCGGCTTTTACGCACATCCGGAATTGACTGCCGAGAACCCGAATCACTCGTCCGGCAATTACGGCCTGCTGGATATGATAGCAGGTCTCCAATGGATCCAGAAAAATATCACTGCATTCGGCGGCGACCCGGACAAGGTCACGATCTTCGGCGAATCGGCCGGGGGAATCGCGGTCAGCATTCTGTGTGCATCGCCTCTGGCTAAAGGACTATTCCACGGCACCATCTCGCAAAGTGGCGGTTCGTTCGGGCCACCGCGCCCCACTACCTTTCCCGGCGAGAACCTGAAACGCCTGGCCGATGCCGAACGTGACGGCAAGGCATATATGGACAATGCAGGTGTGTCGTCCATTACGGAACTTCGCAAGATCGCTGCGGACAAGCTGCCAGGCGGCCGGGGATGGCCGATCATCGATGGATGGGTTCTCCCGGACGATCAAGTCAAGCTTTACGAAGCAGGCAAGTTCAACGATACACCGATTCTGGTGGGCTATAACTCGGACGAAGGCGCCAGCTTTACGCGAACAAGGGACCCACAAGCGTATATCGATAGTGTCAAGCAGCGATACGGTCCCTATGCGGATAGTCTGTTGAAGGCCTATCCGGTGGGTACCGATTCAGTGCCCAAGACTGCTCGTGATCTGTCACGGGACTCCGCCTTCGGCTGGCATACCTGGATCTGGGCCCGGCTCCAATCGAAGATGAGCAAGTCCAAGGCTTACTATTACTACTTCGATCAGCACCCGGATTACCCCGCCGACTCACCCCAGGCCGACCGCGGTTCACCGCACGGCCAGGATGTGGCCTATGTCTTCGGGCATCTCAATGCCTCGAGTCCGCGGACTACGAAGACGGACATGGAGATTTCGGAAGCAATGGTCACCTATTGGACAAACTTCGCCAAGAGAGGTAATCCCAATGGCGAAGGCGTCCCCGAATGGCCGGCCTTCAGCGACACCAATCCCGTAGTAATGTACTTTAGTCAGACGCCGCACACGGGGCCGGTACCAAGCGCCGACTCGCTCATGGTTCTCGATAAGTATTACGCGTGGCGACGCACGCCGGAAGGAGATGTATGGGCGAAATAGACCTGTCTCATTGACTATGGTGTCTTTCCTTGTCCTGTTGCTCTTTGAGTGTGCTGATCTGTTCTTTGAGGTAGTCGATGCTCTTATGGAATTCTTTGTCATGGCAGTAGGCCAGATGTGTTATCAGTGTAAGCCAGAGGTTCTCTATTCATTATTATTCTAACTCAGGAGAAAATATGGATCTATTACAAGTCAAGGGGAATCAGATTGTTACTGCCAATAGCCAACCTATTTATCTTCGAGGGGCGTGCGTGGGCGGTTGGATGAACATGGAAGAGTTTATCAACAGCTTTCCGGGGTATCGTCCTCATCATGGCCAGTATAGAGATAGAGCGTTCCATTATACACCATAGGTGCAGGATCTGCCGTGAAGATTGTCTGTACAATCGGATTGTCCGCATGACAGATAGTTCCCAAAGCAGTTATAATAATCAGCATGAATCATGAGACGAATTTTTTAATTCCTGTTCTTTTCATAGAGCCTTCTAAAGTTACATCGATTTTGGTTTTATTGGATTTGCGATTTTCTGTCATTGTAATTTCTCCTCAATTGATCTGTTGCGATTAGAAAACTTGCACAAGATACTCAGGCAATCAAGGACAGTTGCTTGCAGGCATTCATAATACAATTCATTCTGATACCTTCTTAAACGTGACTCTCCTGTGGTAGTGAGTATTAATAGATTAGTAAAAGCCGTTGAGGAGTTATTTAAATCAGTTCTTGGACGGCACCATAGCAGTGACCTCAATTTCAAAAAGAAGTTCCGGCCGACAGATATCACAAACAACGGGAAGACAAGGCCAATTCAAATCATTTTTAACGCTATTAAATATCTTTTCGACCTCGGGTGTTTTGCAATAAGCAACAGCCTGAAAAATATCATCATCTTGACAATTAACATCTTTGAGAGCAGAACGGACATTTAAAATGGTTTCTTTTATCTGCCCCAATGTGTCATCGATATTTGTGGTTCGACCATCAAGGTCGATTGAAGCTGTTCCGGAGACATAAACCGTTTCGGCCCCGGGAGTAATTGCCACGCTGGCCCTGGAAAAAGCAGAACCATATTCAAAAGCACTGTACTGCCTTCCGGTCGATAAAAGATATTCGATAGGTTTGGATGGCTTGATAACTGCGATCATGTCCATAGCACAATTGACATTGTCGAGTGATGAAAGACCAATTCCAGTGCTTGCCGGCAAAGCCTGCATTCCTTTTTCGGTAATTAAGCCGCGTTCAACAAAGAAATTATTTCTGACCTGATTGAAGCTGTCGTACCATGTCAGTATATTGCCGAGCCACATCCAGGTTCGAGGAACATCAGAAAAATCAGCTCCGAAATTTCGTAAAATAGTTTCGGCTTTTTCCAGCATAGCTTTTGTCTGCATATCTAAATTGTCAATATTCGGCGCTGATATACTTGACATAGCAAGATAGGTTCGGCCCGGAACATCTATAATACGACCGCACGGATGATTCTGGAAATCTATTACTTTCGGTTTAACATTACACTTAATGGCGTGAATCTGAACACCGGACACCGGCCCCATAAGACCTTCTTCACAGATTAAAAAACTCGGCGCCACTTTGTCATCTATGTCGCTAAACTGTGCCAGTCGTTCTTTAGAGGCAATTTTCAGTGCGTCTTCAGTGCCAAAAATTCGTTCCTGAATAATATAAGCTTCGCAAGAAATGAGAGTGTTCCGAATACCAGTGAAAATTTCCCGCCATAGTTCATCCGCCGGCATCTTTTTCAGTGGAGTTGCTAAAATATATATCTCCTCGGCTTCAGATGATTTGATACTTCTTACGTCAATGTTTACATTCATTTTAATTTCGTCCACTCTTAAAAAAAACAGGAACTAAAACTATTATGGCAATCCTTTATGCATATATAAAAGGTATATAGTATCATATTTTAGTGAAATAATCAAGGCATTTTTGAAATTGCGATTCCGCTTAGATTGATAAAGAGTCCGATATCCGGTTGTATATAAACAGGTGGAAAAAACTTATTCCCGCTGCTGCCATGATTGTTCGCCGGTGGATGTCACTTCGGCTTTAGGAGTCGCCATGGTAATCGGAATATCGACGGAAATTTTCTGAGAGCTTCGAATAACCTTCGCCAGGTTTTCACATCTGGGGCTGACTGGTTTTATAATAAGCTCGGGTGTATTGTAGGCCAGAAGGCAGGATTCATAAAAGAGGGGATCTTTTTGAGGAATTAGCAAAGGTTTGTATGCGTTTCCGTTTTCGTCGATATAACTTATGTATAGTCTGGTAAAAACTCCGTGGTCTCTTTTACTGCTGAATATCAGCCAGCGGCTGTTGCTCGACCAGCAATGCCAGGATTCACTTTCGTCACTGTTTATATCGAGTTTTTTCGATATGAATACGCCGGTCTGGTTAGCTTGCTCAAGGTCAATGAGGTATAAATCGCTGCTCTTCTGCCAGGTTGGGAAAAAGCCATAGTCGAAAACGCATAATGAAAGCCATTGTCCATCAGGGCTTGTTCTCGGCATACCAACGCTGTGCCCCGTATCTGCAGAAGAAACCACGGTTTCCTCCTGTCCCCACTCGTCCCTGGTGACATCGTAACTTATCCGAACCAGATTATACCTGACATCCTCATATTCATCGGGTGGGATTTGTTTGGTTTTTGGCCATAACATCGGGGCATTGCAGAAATACAGATATTTACCGTTTGCCGACCATACAGGCCAGTTTTCGAGTTGTTCTTTTCTCGCTAAAGCCGGTGCCGTTTTGACAGATGTGGAATCGACAAGGCAATAAGCCAGACAGGAATCTAAATCAACTGTGTCGCGGACTTCGCTCCTTGCGGAATGGAAAAACATCGGCAGGTTATTGACAGAATACGTTACCAGTCTGCCGCTTGGATGCCAGGAACTGTACCCGAACTTGGTATCAATCTTACGTGCCGTTCCGTTCTGAACACAAAGTGTACTTACGCCGTAATTTCTGCTGCGAATCCCAATGATCATATTATCGGGATTATTTCCGCAAAATGAATGACAGTTCAGGCAACCTCCTTTTCCCAAATAGTTTCTGTCGAGTATCAACTTTTCACTATAGCTCCTTAAGTCACGCTGATAAAGACCCATATTGCCATAATATAGAGTATGCATGGGGTGCATTTTTCTGTACATGGCAAAGTTATCAATATCCTCATCGGCGATTTTGTTTTCAATGCGGTCGAAACTATTCCACTGTCCATCGGTGTTCCTGGCAAAGATTTCAAAATATAATTTCCCGCCCCTGTTCGCCTCAAGCAGTCTATGCCATGATTTTTGAGGAATTATGACCTTTGCTTGTTTACAGTGTATTTCTATCGGCTTGCCTTTGTCGGAGTATATCTTCACAAAATATTCTTTGCCTTCTTCTTTCACAACAAAATTAAGCGGCGCTATATTGGCAGGACACACGATCCCGCAATAATCCGGATGAATACGTGCAAGCCGATTAATGGAAATGCATGGTTCCAGTGTAACCTTTTTACTTAACTGACTATATACCAGTAAGCTAATCGATGATACGACCAAAACCACAACTAAAAAAATTGTATATCTGTTAAATCTACTCATTTTGTAAACCCGAAACGCGATACATATAATAAAAGTAATAAGTGTCGCTATAGTCTTTCACCAGTTCATAAAAAGCTGCCTGCCGGTTATTTCCATAAAATTCGACGACCCGCATAAATTCCTTAAACCGATTCAGGGAGTTTATATTGATGCGTCGACCTTGCAAATCAGACATATTTTTCGTCAAATATATATAGGATAAGATTGCCTCTTGATAATGCCGCGGAATCTGCGGGTAATTAAAATCATCGAGACGGTCTATATTTTGTATAAATCCATCAGTGTCACCCATGAGCATATAAAAGGCCATAAGGTACTCGAAAGCCATTCGATTTTTAGAGTTTCTTTTAAGAAGGTCAATAAACATTTCCTCAACCAGAAATTCGAGTTCTCCCTTGTTCTCATGCAACATCACGCTGCGAAGACGTTGAATCTCTTCGTCGCCTGACATATTGGGGTCGGCGTCAAGCTGTTTAAGGCAGTCGCTAGCCCAGCCGGAATAAAATAAAGTCTTATTAAGCGCCTCAAGATATATCCGTGCAGAAGGAATATCGTTCTTGGCAATCCTCACTATAGCAAGCTTCTTGATAAGCTCAGGGCGTTCGCCATATTTTTCCAATGAATCGGCAAGCACACATTCACATTTATTAATTGCTCCAAGGTCATAATAAGTACCAATTTTGTTCCAGGGCGAATGTCCCTCCTCGCTTGCGGAAAGCATAAAACTGCGCAGGTTCTGTTTATAGCAAAACATATCTGAGGGCAGCAGTCCGAGATGGTACAAAGCCCGGTTCAAGGCATGAACTATATGGTCGTTATTCTGGTAGCGTTGGCCTATCTCAAGAACCTTTTTCCATTCTTTATTACCAAGATAATAATCGACCTCGAAGGCTGCTTTTCGTTCAGAATGAAAAAAGAAAATAACCGTACTTGCGGCTATGGCAAAAAGAAAAAGCGGTTCGGAACAGGCACTTATTTTCGATTTGTATGAAGCTATTGGTTTATCAGGCGCTATTCTTTTATGTTTGCTTTTGCCTGATTTTGTCCTGCCAGCGCCTTTGATACGAAGTAAAAAGAATCTGTGCTGAGTAAATAATCCCCACAAAGCAAAAACAATTGCGATGAATGGTATCAGTAGATATAATGTATAGATAGCTTCTATCAATTTTCCGGGGTGGGTATAATCGGCAATCTTCCAGGAAAACGGCAACAATTCACTGTAAGCATCAATCAAGCTGACTTTAAAGACCAAGACGCCTACAATATACCCAACACAAACAGCAAGAGCGCCATACAAAAGACCAGCCAAAAATCGACGGCGGAAAAATATCTCATAAATGCAACAAAGTAAAGAAAAATATAAATACGCACCTGCAGCGATTAAATACAAAACAACAGACAAAAATAGGAATAAAAGCACATTAAGAACTTTGTCTTTTGGAGCAATCCTGACATAAATACTTGCAAAAACTAAAGCTGCCAATAATGCGAGCGCAGTAGTGAAGTAATATGTATATCCATTGTATGTGATAAGCAAAAGGATAGAAGGAATAATGCTTATAATACGAGGCCGAGTAATTCCAATCTTTTTTAAATAATATCCTGTAAATACGCAAATTAGCAAAGCATGCACTGTTAAAACAAAGGCACCTGCCCAGGAATAGTATAAAAGCTGGGATAAAAAATCACTCAGGTATTTAATTGGTCCACCCGGATGAGGGACAACCTCATTAAAAAACGCCCAGCCTTTATAAAAGACAGGAAAATTCGTAATCTCCCCGCAACCGTAATAAATAAGATGCGGGTTAACTACCATCCACAGATACAAGTAGAATAAACTAAAAAAAACAGTTCTGATTATCACCCAGCCTCGACTGTTTGATAACGTCAATCGCATTGGCGTTAATTTCCTTACTTTGTCAGCAACAATTTTAAATCATATAACTGCAAGGAATAAATACAGTAATTCATCTCATACAAAAAACTTATGATATAATACTCCCGAAAACTTGTACATTCAAACCAAATTATGAAAATTTAACAAAAGCGACACGAATGATGTACATGCACGAACTCACGTGGCGCAGATGCCTCTATGATTTTCGCTGAGGTTGTTCTGTTAGCGTTGAGAGCGGGCTACTTCATGTAACCTTTCTCCTTGTAGTAACGAGCAGCACCGGGATGAAGCGGAACTTCAATATGCGTTCCAAACCGTATGGATGTTGTAAGAGAAGTTAAGATGGCTCCATTGCAAAAGCTGCTGCTGTTCGTCCATCGCCTGGGCTACAATGTACGCGAAATCGTCCGGCGTATCGTATAGACAATAAATCACCGTACCCGTTCACACAACCGTCGGAATCGGTCGAACGAGATGAGAGTCTGGAAGTAGATATTGGACGCAGCGTCACCCAGGCTGAAGCCCACCTTCTCCACGACCGAGAGTCTCTTTGTCCCCACCTGCACGGTGACGTCAGTTTTGCCCGCACTATAGTCGGCTGTTCCACCGACAGCGAGTTCCTGTGATTCGTCATGCATACCTTCCTCCTTACTAGAACCCAACATCACGCACATTCATCCTGACCGAAAACTCCTCGATGCCAGCGAGACCCATGCCCGACTATCAAGCCCCATCAACGTTTGATAGTTTTACATCACGAAAATCCATGTCCCGACGGTTCGAAAATCCGCCGTCAGAGCATGTTACAGCACTCCTTCAAGGTCTGACCCAGTTCATAAGCGAACTTACGAATGGCCTCCTGGTCCCGTTTCTCCGGGGGTTGCGAACGCCAGAACCGGATCCTGGCGGTCGGAGGTTCGCGCATGGGCACCATTTGCGCAGCTTCGAGGAGATTAGCACAGTATTCCGCCGCTTCCAGAATATTATCCGTGGAAGATAATCTCCTGCGGCTGTTTTCCTCGGCAAGTGCTGCCTTAAGCTGATCGAGCGCTTTCCGGACGTGACCTTCTCTATTGGGATTCTCCTTGATGCTGGTATTCAAATCGCGGTTCCGGTGCCAGCCGTAGATGGCGGCGATAATAGAAGGATCGCGCACTGTACCGTCGGGATAGACCAAGCCATGGACATCGGACCACCCACCTGAGATCATAAGCTCAAACACGTACCAGCCCATCTTGTGACGCTCACAAATCTCGAGAGCCATGTCATAAGGATTTGCACGGCACACACAGGCTATTTCACTATTGAGCACAGGCTTGTTATACTTCTTGGAGATTTCCTCCGCCAGAACATAGCTGTTTTCAACGAGTTGACGGGTTGCGAGATAGTCGTGAAAGGAAAAGACATCGATGTCTGTGCACCACTCGATATCTTTTGCAAAGGTGTGCCCGATAGTTATTGCGTTGACCGGGTCGAGGGATTTCACATATTTGGTGAAGTGGGCGAGGTATTCCTTGATCTGGGCTACGTACTTGGGCTTTTCTTCTTCGGAAGCCTGATTGTAGTAGTCGTTCCAGCTTGGCTCGTTCATAATGTCCCACATGAGCAGCCCCGGCTCATCCTTCAATGCCTCGACAACTGCTTTTACATACGCCTCTTGCTCGGGCCAGGATTCGGGCGGTAATGTCTGCGGATTCATACTATTGCCGTTGAACAGGATGGGCATGGTCGAGATCCCGAGACTATGTGCAATGCGGACATAGTTGCGAAGCCCGCTGATGAAACCTTCGGAATCTCGTTGATACCACCTCGGGCTAAGCCATATTCGTGTGCTGTTCAACTGCAATCTTTGTGCATAACCGAGTTCCTTGCGTATGGTAGCTTCGTCTTTTCGCCATCCACCCGGATAACAAACACCGCGGATGAAACTATAGTCATCAAGTGGTTTAACGGCCATCGCCGAAACGGCAACCGCTAAAACAATTACCCCTGTCAGTACTATCACGTTCTTCTTCATCGCAGATACCCTTTCAATTGCATGTATCCAGTAAAAGTGAGGCCAACTCGCTTTTAAATTAGGAGACGGTTTCGACTCCTGTTACGTCAATTTTACTATTATACAATTTCCTTGCAAGAATAGTTTTCGTTCAGACTCAGAGCTTTACCTCGATAATTCCGGGTATTTCTTTCTAAAATCCGCGCCAGGTTTAGCGACAAGACAAAATCGTCGGAGTTAATAATTTCTCCAACTGCAATTTCACCATAGAATGGAAATACCGAGTCAACCGGTCCCAAGGTTTTTCAGTTTTCTTGCGACATGTGACAGTTGAACACTACTCGACGGCTACGAAATTCGACAGATGATTGAAACTATCACGCAACCGCGGGTAGATCTCGCGATAGATTGCCATCAGTTCGGCGTAACGTGCCACATTACGCGATATGGGTTCATTCTCCCTCGTTATCTTTCCTGCCATTGCTTCGGCGGCGCCGGCGGCACTGGGATACCAGCCGATGCCCGTTGCTGCACAAACAGCGGCGCCCAGGCTGGATGCTTCCACCGTTCCGGAACAGAGGACCGTCTTGCCGCAAACGTCTGCGATGATCTGGCGCCACAGATCGCTCGATGCGCCGCCGCCTATCGCAATAAACGCTTTGATTGGTTCACATGTTTGTTCTTCAATCATTCCGGTGACAAGGGCCTGTTCGAGCGCGATACCTTCGAGCAGCAACCGATACATGTGGCCGATTCGGTGAGATCCCGTAAATCCCAGGTAGCAACCGCGGGCTTGCGGGTCCCAATATGGCGTCATTACCGCGCCCCAATATGGTACCGCCAGCAAGCCGCTGCTGCCGATGGGAACGCTGGACGCTTCGGCCTCGAGGCGCTGATAGATTGTCATGTCCTCTTCGGCGGCGCGGCACACCTGACGCACGAACCATTCAATCAGGAATGTTCCCGCGCGCAGGCTTGTTTCGTAGTAGTAACCTTCGCCGGAGCAACTGGACATTGTGCGCCATGCGGTACCGGTCCTATACTGTTTCGAGTATGTCCCGGAAACCACCGCAGTCCCGAGGTTCAGATAGGCACGCGAAGGATTCAGCGCTTTTACGCCTAATCCCGCCGCCTGACCGTCGCCCCCGCCCGCCACTACAAGAGTTCCCGGTGCCAGACCAGTCTGCGCTGCAGCTTCTGCGTTTACCTCTCCGATTACACTGCATGGGGCCACTAAGTTTGGCAACCGGTCCGGGCACAATTCCAACGCCTGCAGCACCTCTATCGACCATGCTTTCTTCTCCATATCGAAAATACCTAATGGGTCTGCGCTCGCCCAGCTTGTCTGGAACACGCCGGTAAGACGCCACACCAGATATGAGTGCACGTCTGCAAAGACCTCAGTGGCCCGGAACAGTTCCGGCTCGGATCGCAGCATCCAGGCGATCCGGTATGCTACCGGCGCCATATCGGGCGGTTTGCCGGAGATGCGATGAAGGTTGTCTGCGCCAACCTTCCCGCTCAGCCATGCCACCTCGTCCTTGCACCGCTGGTCCAGCCAGACGATAGCCTGCCGGACAGGCTTACCCTTGGCGTCCAGCGGTACGAATGTTTCGCGTTGGTTGGAAATTGCCAGTGCGGCGATGCGTTTGGGCGATACCTGCTGGAACAATTGTCGCAGCGCGGTGATCGCTGACGACCACCAGTCCTCCGGGTTCTGCTCGTAGCGGTCGGGGTCGGGATTACCAAGCGGTATTGTACAGCGTCCAATCCCGGCGACTGAGCCGTCACGCGTCCAGCCGATAGCCTTCGTAGCTGTTGTGCTGCTGTCTATCCCAATGACTATGTCCTTGGTGTTTCTCATATCAACTCCAGCGCAGGTCACCAGCTTTTCGCCGATGCCGGTAATCTTTCCGATGATGGCATCCGAATCACAATCGTTACGCCGCGACTACTTCATGTAGCCCTTCTCTTTGTAGTAACGAGCAGCACCTGGATGCAGCGGAACTTCATATGCGTTCCAAACCGTGTGGATGTTGTAAGAGAAATTCAGATGGCTCCATTGCAAAAGCTGCTGCTGTTCGTCCATCGCCTGGGCGACAATGTACGCGAAATCATCCGGCGCATCGTCTCGGCAATAAATCACCGTACCCGTTCGCACAACCGTCGGGATCGGTCGAACGACGCCGCGATATAGTCCCGGGGGGATTGTGCCCCGCTCCTGTCCACCCTCCTGCGCCAGCTCATCCAGCAGATCATCCGGCAACTGGATGAAAACGAGGTCGAATTTCTGACTTATCTCCGTCCATATACTCCATTCCGGAGCTGTCGTCATGACTCCGGCCCCTCCGATGACGACATCGAACTTTTCCCTGTCTTCGGGTGAATTGCCCACGTGACCGCCGGCAGCCTCTATGGTTTGTCTCGAGAGGCCAAAATGAGCCAGGATGCGCGAGAGGGGTCGCCGCCGATCCCCGCGGTCAGTATGCGGACCGGCCATCGCTTCTGCCGTATCTGCGAGAGGTCCGTAATACTCGTCTCCGCCTTAGCCGCAACTATAACATAACTGGGATCCTGGATATTGGCAATTAGACGCAGATTCGTCCTGGGCTTCTCCCTCGCGTATATACCCGTTCCCAGGTAGGCGCTCCGCAGGAATTGGATCGCAACTGCGCCGAAGTCAACGGCTCCAAGCCCCGGTGCATTTCGCGGCGCAAGGATTTCAGGTACAGCGTGATCCGGCCTGTACGGAGGCGGCATTCGCGCCTCGCTGACGATCCGCGGAGCATCGGCGCCGTTACAGTTATAACAAATCTGCACGTCGTAGCCGTATGGTCTCATTGCCTCTTTCATCACTTCGGCCATCGTCCCCCACGGACATATCTTGCACGCTCCGCCGAATACCGGCTTTTTAATTTCAATACCGGTCTGACCGGTTTCCCTGCCGTTCCGGGCGGAGGTATCCGATGATTGAAACTGATGACACGACATCGAAGCGAGTAGAACCGAAATCAGGCATGGAAAGTAAAAGTTGAATTTCGACATGATATCACCTCATATATTCGAGTTTGCATTCTGATACTGAGAGCCGGCTCCCAGTATCCGGACCTCCAAACGCAGAAATCAAGTGAGGTCTTCAGGCTCTATTGGACAAGTTCATTTTTCTGTCTTCGTTATTAAGCCATTCCGAGACTCCGGTGTCAAGTCCGTAGTGAGCCCTAAAGATTCTTTACAGGATCGAAGGGGCGAACGATAATTCCAGTGCCAACAGGTTGAAATCACGCGCGTTACGACCATATGATTTTGCGCACCATACGGGGTAAAAGCTGAATTTACTCTTTTGCCGGAATTGTTTCCGCCTGGGCCGTTACACGGGGATCAACCAATCGTGTCGCGCCGGCGCCGGGATCAACGAACGGGCCTGGCGCACGCATCTCGCCGGTCGGCTTGCCGAACATGTCACTGTCGATCCGGCCGAGAATCGCAACGCGCGGAAGTTCCTTAGCGCCCATAGTCAGCTCCAGACTGTCGGGATCGAAATCCAAATTCATGGATACGGAAGCTCCGTTTTTGTCCCAGCCACAGGAGTCGCGCCACGCCTGCAGGTCGAGCCACTGCTGCGATTCGGCTGTGTTAAATCCCAGGAAATCATCCGGCATTGAGACATAGACGTTGCCGTCGGCCTCATTGTTTTCGTTGATAAACACTATGGCCGCCCTGCCGCAACTTGCGAAGATGTTGTTGTAGATTTTATTCTCCTGGGCGGTGCCGCTGCCTCTGCGTTCCGGACGCAGAACCGGATAGACGCCTGCGTTATCACAGCGGCCGATTATGTTTTGGGCGATAATCAGACGGTCGGTGGCATGGATGAAGATACCCGATCCGGCGGCACCTCTCTGTCCTGGCGTGCCCGGCTCAGAGTTGCGAACATTCCAGATCACGTTGTTGTCGATCTGGTTCTGGTTGCGGCTCATCTCGATGTGTATGGCCGCACTGACGGTCAGCACGTCGGCCAGCACGTTTGAAGTGATGCGGCAGTTGGAATTGCCGACGTCGAACCAGACAGCATTGGCATGGCGGATGTGGCGTATAACGTTGCGGCGAAAGAGCATGTTGCCGGCATTGTGGAACTTGACTGCACCGGCTTCCCATCCTCGTTCGGCATCAGCCCAGCCAATCCACTCGAAGGTATTGTCTTCAACGAGAACATTCCGGGTTCTCTGGCCGCAAATACCGCAGACGCCGCAGTAACGAATCGTATTACCGCGAATTATGTGAGCTAATCCTGCTTGCAGTGCAGAACCGCCACTCCATCCGCCGCCGATGTCGAGTCCTACACCATTGGCCCATTCGATGGTATTGTCTTCGATAATCCAGTGGTTGCCGCCATATGTGGAGACCAGGCCATGCTGTGGTGGTGGGTAACCGTTACCGGCGTGCTGGAAAGTGATTCCCTTGATACGGATATAGCCCAGACCACTCTCCATGGGAAAGAAGGCCCGCTCACGAGTAGTGATTTCGATAAGCGGATTCTCCATAGTGTCATCAGGCATACGGATATAAATGGCGTTTCCGGAATTTTCAACATAGAATCTCGCATCAGGCGAGCCGCCGACTTCCTGCATGATTGCTCCACCTGGTGTGCGTGCGGGAAGTCCACCACGACTTACGGGCGGGTTTTCTGGAGGAGGCGTGGGTATCCAGGATCTCAGCGGTGTGTTGCCCAATTCGCGTAACTGCTCCATCGGCTCAAACGGCTTGCCGTCCACGAAGACTAATCCACGTCGGCGGAAATACGGACCCATATCGACAGCCTTGGTGTCCAGCCAGGACCAATCGCCGGCCACGCTGGCCAGGGCAAAGGGGTTGTAGGCATCGGGGAACATAGCACCGGTAAGCTCATGTTTCCAGACGGCCACCTGGCCACTACCGCCACGTCCTCGCGCTGAAATGGTGCTGGGCTGCCAATCCTTGAGGACTTCGGAGCCTTTCACGATGACTTTTGCCCCCGGCGCGGCCTCGTAACTGATCATCCGGTCCGGCCCCGTACTGCCGCGTGCGGGACGGATGCACTCGCGATATACACCGGAGGCTATGACCACACGCTCTCCGGGCTGCAGGACCTCGGCGGCTTTGCCGATAGTGCAAAAGGGCCGGTCGATTGTGCCCGGTCCGTTGTCATCGCACTTCGGCGAGTTGCAGTCCACGTAGTAGGTTTTGGAGAACCGGAGCGGCTGTTCCCAGAATTGAAACTCAGTCCCGTCCGGCAGTCGTGTGTCGGAGGCCGCCGCTAATTGTTGCGCCGACAGCCAGAAAGCAACGAACACAAAGACAGCCGCCGATCGAGCCAGTATCCTGTTGTTCATGATTTAGTCTTCCCTAAAAAGCAGTGTAACTTCACGCAGAGTTTACAGGAGAATTCTATGATTATGATATTCCACAGAGCGTCATTATACAACTTATATTAACTTTTTCCTGCAAGATCGATCAGGAAAGCGTATTCAAAAGCCGTCTCATGGTATCGTTTATAACGTCCAGAAACGCCCCCATGTCCAGCCTCCATATATGTCCGCAATAGAAGCCGGTTATTATCCGTTTTCAGGGATCGTAGCTTGGCGACCCATTTAGCTGGTTCCCAGTACTGCACTTGCGAATCCTGTAGGCTTGTTATTACGAGCATATTCGGATATTCCTTCTTCTGTACATTGTCATACGGAGAATATGAAAGCATGTAATTATAGTATTCCTCTTGATTAGGATTACCCCACTCATCATATTCATTGGTTGTCAGTGGAATGCTTTCGTCAAGCATGGTTGTGATGACATCCACCCAGGGTACAGCAGCGATAGCCCCTTTACACAGATCGGGTCTCATGTTCACGACTGCTCCGATGAGAAGACCTCCGGCACTGCCTCCCTCAATGAAGAACCTGTCTGGGCACGTATACTTCTCTGCTACAAGATGCTCGGCACAGGTGATAAAGTCTGTGAATGTGTTTTTTTTCTTCAAAAGCTTCCCGTCTTCATACCAGGATCGGCCGAGTTCCTAGCCGCCTCGTATATGCGCTATTGCAAACACAAAACCACGATCCAAGAGGCTAACTCTAGCCGGGTCAAAGTGGGCATCCGTACTTGATCCGTAAGAGCCGTATCTGTAAAGCAAGAGCGGATTCGTGCTGTCCTTCTTCAGTCCTTTACGATAGACAAGGGAAATAGGGATCTTCACACTGTCCCTTCCCAAAGCGTAAATGCATTCACTTATATAATTGTCGGAATTGAAACCACCAAATACCTCTTCCTGTTTTAGGAGGATCTTTTGGCGAACTCCCATGTCGTAATCGTACACTGATCGAGGGATTGTCAAGGAGCTGTAGGTATACCTGAGAATGGAAGTATTAAAGTCATAATTGTCACTTGCATTCGCATAGTAAGTAGACTCGCCAAAATCCAGGTAATGCTCGTCTTCCCCCTTCCAAGGTTTGATCCTGACCTGACGCAACCCGTCTTGCCGCTCGATAACAACAAGGTAACCTCGAAATATCTCGATACCTTCTAGTAGTACGTCCTTTCGATGGGGTATCAGCTCTTTCCAATGCTCTTGATCCGTTTGAATGATTGGAGTAACCATCAGCCGGAAGTTCTGCGCCTGGTCATTGGTGACTATATAGAAATGATCTTCGTAGTGGTCCAGAAAGTATTCGTGTCCTTTCTTGCGAGGCAGGAAGACCTTAAGCTCACCACTAGGTTCGTCTGCGTTGATATAACGGTACTCCGTGCTCGATATGTACTGTGACACAATCATCACATATTTCTTAGACTTTGTCTTGTACACGTAGCACCCAAAAGTATCATCAGTCTCCTCGAAGACCAATTCATCATCAGTGTGATCTGTACCTAAGACATGTCGGTACACCCTGTAGGATCTCAACGTGACTGGATCTTGTTTCGTATAGAAAACCGTCCTGTTATCATTAGCCCAAGCCACGTTACCAGTCACTTGGGGTATCTCATCTAAAAGCAATTCCCCTGTCACGAGATTCTTGAATCGAAGGGTGTATATTCCCCGGCCGACCGTATCCACCGCATAGGCAAGCAGGTCCTGATTATAACTCACGACTCCCCGGCGAACGGAGAGGAATTCGTTATCCTCTGCCAACTCATTGACATTGAGCATTACTTCCTCTTTGCTCTCCAGAGTACCTTTCTTGCGACAATGGATGGGATAATCCTTTCCATCTTCCACGCGTGTGTAGTAGTAATAATCATCCTGCTTATACGGCACGGACATATCTGTCTGCTTGATCCGGTCCCTAAATTCTTCGAACAGGGTCTGCTGAATGCCCTCAGTGTGGGCCATAACTGCATCGGTAAACTGGTTTTCTGCCTTGAGATATTTAATGACCTTCGGGTTTTCTCGCTCCTTAAGCCAGTAGTAGTTGTCGATTCGGACATGTCCGTGTTTCTCAAGTCTCTTCGGGACCTTCCTAGCAACAGACGGCTTGGGCTTCGGAACCTGTTCGCCGGCGGCCAAGGGAAGAATTTCTACCTTCCGAAATTCCACCGGATGACTCTCGGCCTGAAGGGCAATGTATCCTTCATGAAGCATTTTCTTGCCATCGACGATCAGTTTCTGTGCGTCTGGATCATTTTCGTCAAGTTGTGGCCGCTCATATTCCAACACCACCTGACCGTTGACAATATGCTTGATTATAGCGTTTCCATGAACCTCCACTTCAATCACGACCCACTGGTCGCCGTGATATGTTCTCGAACTAGACGACTTGCAATGACGGGTGACAAGCTTGTCATCCATCACGATGTGCGTGCCGGGTGTACATACGTTTCCGGTCGAACGTTCATCCTTACCGTTGCCTCCTAGGAGCTGGACTTCGATGGAAACCGGAAAGCTCTGATCTCTTGACATAGTCTCAGGAGACTGACTGTGCAGCATGATCCCATTGTTTCGAAAGGCCCATTCGGGACCTCCAGGACACTGATTTCCTATGAAACGATATTGCACCCTGAGGATGTAGTGTGAACATTTCTCCTTATAGAACAGGTGCCCAAATTTCTCATCAAACCTATCATATTGATCGTAGGACACTTTTAGGATTCCATCCTCCACCCGGAATGTATTGTCGTAATTGTCATCCAACTCATGACCAGCAATTTTGACCGTCCAGCCTTCGAGGTTTTTACCGTTGAAAAGACTAATCCAATGATTCTGGCTTGCCGTACCATGTTCGATTGCACAGCTGCAAAGGAATGTTATCAATACCAAGCACAGGACGATCTGACAATATGTTGTAACCTTTAATTGAAGGTTCATATTGGGTAGATGTTTGTCGGTCATTTTTAGCTTACTCCTTAAACGAATTCTTTTTCCTATTATGTCAAGGCTACTTAGGGATTATACATCTTTCTAATTTTTGTTCCCATATAGCTAAGAATACTATACTTAAGGCTATCATTAACTTTTTCATTGAATCGTTCTTATCTTTAATTCTTAATCATAATATGAATCTAAAGTATATTCCGCGAGCAAATGCATTATCTATTATTAAAATAAAAAATCGTTTTTATTGTAAGATGGTACCTTCAGGAAAATCCAGTTCAAAATGGTCATCCAGGATTTCCTGTTCAAAGTCAATCGACTTGATGGAAAATTCATCAATAACTATCGGAATTAATTCTCCAGAAGTTTCTGTTTTTTCATTCCCAAGTATTTCCGGGCCGGCATAAGAAATGTACTTCATTTTTTGGGGATAGAAAACAGCGACATCTCCTACATCCTTTTGACCAAATTCAATATCGGTATACAGTACTGTCCCGTTAACTTTTAATGTTTTTACGATAACACTAAATATACAATAGACTTAAAACAAATTATGGCCGGTATCGATTTCAATTTGATCATGTATGATAATGGCTCTGGACGACTTACAG
>Ga0315537_1000921_pt1 | contig 23429 bp, 16 predicted proteins | sample SalMarSW160270MG_FD_203091 | JGI IMG/M metagenome (GOLD analysis project Ga0315537, IMG submission 203091) | Salt marsh sediment microbial communities from the Plum Island Ecosystem LTER, Massachusetts, United States - Salt Marsh Sediment SW1602-70 ...
CGGATGCGATTCTCGAGATTACCAGTCAATTGGACGCCTAAAATATTTTTAAAAAACCTACTACTGTATTGAAAAGAGGCATCATACTGCTTGGCAGATCGCATCAAATCGCTATATATGCCCTTGAGATCCACTCTTATTTTACTCTCTGTCGGTGCTTTCTTGGTGACCAGGTTGATGGTTCCGGCCAAGGCATCGCCATCTTTATCAGGCGTTATTGCCTTATATAATTCAATCCCGGCCAGCGAACTTTGGGAGAGGGTGCTTAAATCAACCCCTCTACCGGTTGCATCAGTTGGTGGGATTTTTACCCCATCAATGGTGATGTTGGTGAATTTATCTTCAAGGCCGCGCAAGATGACTTTGTTTGCCTCGCCTCCGGATCTTAATATGGAAACACCCGGCAAACGGCCGATAGCCTCTGCCGCATTGGCGTCCGGCAACTCCTTAATTTTTTCTTCAGAAACCACATTGACAATGGTATTGGAGGTTATCTGCTGGTTGATTGCGGCCGCCTGACCGACAAACTGTCCTCTTACGACAACTGCTTCACCCCGGATTACATCTGGCAGGAGATCAACATTGATCTCGATCTGCTGGTCATCCTGAACGGAAATACTCAGGCTTTTTGATAGATAACCGATATAAGAAATCCTAAGAGTGTAACTGCCTGCTGGTACCTGAACGATGCGGTAAAGGCCATTCAGATCGGTTGCCTGACCTAAAGCAGTTCCCTCTAAATATACATTGGCGCCGACGAGCGGTTTAGTCGTTAAAGAATCTGATATGACGCCCTGAATTATCCCCTGGGCAGAAAGTGATGACAACATACCTGCGATCAACACTACTAACAAGACGAAATAGACGTTCGCCTTGTATTTTAATACCATTTGAAATCCCACTCACAACCTCACTTTTAAAAATGGTAAATTTCTATCGCTTCGTATTATTCTGCTCGCTGATCTTTTGTTTTAAATCAAATAAAAGGCTATTATCAATAAAAGAAAAGTGAAAAACGGTGAATGACATTTCTTAACATGCGGCTAACAATTATTGACATTTGTATTTGTTGTGAAGATGAGTATTTCATTATTTCTATTGCTTTTCAGCGAAAAAATGTAAAATTTTAACCACCAATGTTACATGAAAGTGTCCAGAAGAAACTACTCGAAAAAATCAGCAATAGCAGCGAATTTGTCGCTTCAAAGATTTATGCTTCCTATTTAATCTATCTGGTCGAGGCAACTAACCAGGGTCGGCCACTTAAAGAAATCACGATCGCGATTGAATTTTTCGGCAAGGATAGTACTTTCAATCCGGCCGAAGATACGATTGTGCGGGCTCATACCTATACGCTGCGTAAGAAACTCGAGAATTATTATTTGAATGAGGGCAAAGATGACGAATACCAATTAAAGATTCCCAAAGGGCATTACGAAGCCAAATTTGTCCAGGTGACCAGTGAATTATATCATTCCAAGAAATTCCTCCGGTGGCTTAAAAAGAGATACTATCTGGTCATAATTGGCTTGCTCGTCTGTCTTGCGGCGTTTTTATGGTTCGAGAACCAGGCTAATTTGCACCAACTGCATAAATATCAGTTTGTCGAAAAGAATGATCCGATTTGGAAAGATTATCTGCAATCGCAGCTGCCTATCTTGATTGTGGTAGGCGATCATTTTTTCTTTGATGAGTATAATCCCAAATATAATCAGGTAGTAAGCATCAGAGATGGCAGAATCAACTCAGTTGAAGATCTGGAAGCGCTTAAAACCCGCTATCCAGATGATTCCGTCAGACCGACCGAAGAACCCTATTTCCCGTACCATAGTATCTGGAGCTTGCCGCCGATTCTCAATATGCTTTTTGCGGTTGATCAAAAACCGCTGATGCGCAAATCTTCCTCAATCAGTCCCCAGATTTTGGGTGAATATAACATTATTTTTGTGGGCAGTATCAAAACCCTGTATATCCTCAAACACACTTTGTCCAATTCACATTTCAGTTTTGAAATTCTGCCCCATAAGATTACCTATACCCCACCGGATTCCTCGGCACCGCAAATTTTTAGAACCAGCCTGCATTCTACCGGACCAAATGAGGATCTGGTGTTGGCGCTTAAATTGCCAGGTCCGATGAATAACTCGATTTTTATTATTGCCTCCTACCACTCTCTCGGTGCCCCGGAGGTAGTGACGTATTTAACACAGGCTTCAACTCGCGCCAATATCGAGCGGAAATTCATTGAAAAGTATGGCGAAATGCCGCGGTTTTTTGAAATCCTCTTCAGAGTAACCGGGATTGATAAGACCGCCTACAGTAACGATATGCTGGTTTATAATGCTATTGAAAAGAAGTAAGTATTCGACTAAAATCCAATAAACAATTTCTAAAAAATTCCCAACAGATTTATTGTCACCAGATCAGAATTTTATCTGAAATTATTGCGATCTTAGATTATTTAAGATATGCTATTTTACGGATTGCTGAGACCGCATAATCACCCGTGATCCGGTAAAAATAGATACCTGATGACAGATCACCAGCTGGAGTCCACTGCAAGGTATGCTGACCGGTGGTTAATCTGCCATTCCAGAGAACGGTAACCAATCGCCCGCTAAGATCGAAGATCTCAATCTTAATCCTGTTGGATATGTTCAAACGAAATTTAATTGTTGTCGAGGTATTGAACGGATTAGGATAGCTGGCATCCAGAGTAAAAGATGTAACCTGATTGTCATTTGTTTGATCCAGCGAACTGGGTACATTCGATGTGCCGGGTGTTCCATGTCCGGAAGAGGCAGTCCAGTTGAGTGGATTTGCATTATCTCGACGGGGGTCAATCAATGCCAGAGTCGGACCATTGCCATCTGGAGCAGTTGGCCAAGGGTATTGGTTACTGTATTGAAGTGAATCTATCAGAAAGCCAGCCGGATTGAAAAGGTAGAGACTTTCTCCATCATTATTCAGATTAAAATGAAATTCACCGGTAAAATTCATTGCTGAAGGATACAAATTGTGGAAGGCAGTTGTATCATTAGCGAGAACCAGATAGGCTCCCGGCAGTAAGGTTATACCGGATGGGATGGTAAACCGGTTAGTAATGTTGGAATCTTGGAAGAACCAGCCGGAGATATTTATTAGCTGCGGGGAATTATTGAGAATTTCAATCCATTCACCAGGATCAAAATCGGACGGAGAGCGGTAATTGATTTCATTGATGACAATCTCCTGGTCACTGCTGCTATCACTGACAAAACAGGCAGTAATATTTAAAGTGTTTTGCGGATTGATGGTGAGAGGATTATCGCTGGCAGAGGTGCTGCCTGCCCACTGTTCAAAGCGAAATCCGGGTCGGGGAATAGCTTCGAGCTCGATTGGGACTCCTTTGAAATACTGACCCTGCCAGGAGTTTTCCCGGGTATAAATAGAATTAATCCGGACGGCACCACCAGCAGGTGTAATGTGAATAGTCAGGGAAGCAGTTCCGGCTAAGCCGAATTTTGACTTCAGGTACTCGATCACATAGGACGGGCGGAGTCGGGCAAAGGTCTTTAAAACCTCGATTTGGTTGTACCAGCCGTTTAGGCTGCCCCAGTAATAACTTTCCTTCCAGCGTTCATAATGCCGGGGCATTTCACCGGCAATAAGGTTTTGGATAGAGTCAATTTGAGTGTAAACGTTGCTTGGGAGAAATCTTGTATTAAGAAAGTCGGCAAAACGATTGATGAATTTTCTCCGGAAGGTCACATTTTCCAAAAGTTTTCTAAGGAACAGGGTTGACCAGGGCGGATTAGGCCAGTCGGGTCCGTCGGTTGCGGTGGCAAATGCAAGAGTATTGTTTTGGTAGGCAGATGCATCATAAAGTCCGAAACCGAAGTCTGTATCGAACATGATCCAGCGCCAGAGACCGCTATCCGACCTCTCCCGCCAGAATTTCAGATTATTTCCGGGCCAGTCGGTGTTGTTGAAATAGATTTCAGCGACTTGATAATCTATGAAATTCTCAATATCAATCTTGGTTGTCACATTGGCATAATTAGCTGAAGTCGCCAGATTATTGTTCTCGATGAAATTGAACAGGGCATCATAATCCTGGGCATCACCGCAGATTACGCCATTGCGGTTTTCCAGCAGGTCAATCTTGTCGGGATCAACCTCGAAATGAGAGGCGAGATAATGTTCGTTAATCTTTTCCCGAATATTTTGAATACCCCAGTATTCACCGTTAAGGTAAATCACCGCCGGGCGATAGGCCTGGATGTCTATATGAGTTCCCTTAACCAGATTCTGCATTAAGGCATCTCTGAACAGGGTATATTCCCGATCATTGCCAGAAGTCCTGAGCACGAAAGCTTCGAATTTGTCAATCGGCAAGTCGGGAAAAACCTGATAATCAATCTCGCTGTAGCCGTATTTGGAGCGGGCAAAAAGGGCTAATGGTTTTTGGGGTCTGGCGCGGCTCCAGCCGCCGTATATTTTCAAGCCGGCATCTAAGGCAAAGCCTAAATCACCTTCCGGTTCGAAAAATTCCATATGAACCGGTTTTTCCCAGTCCTGCCAGAAATTAGCTCCAAAATTGGGTGTATCGGGTGAAGCGTTTGGTCCTAAAACGTATATTCCGTTATTCCAGTCCCACAGATCGGGAGGATCAACCGCCAGGCAGATGACTGCCAGATCGTGTCGCTGATTGATGATGTAGGTATGAGTGGCAGTCGGGCCGACCAGTGCCCCGGGCTGGACGCAGTTTGCCCGGATTGTCTTTGGATTGTTGATTAGAATGGGTCCGCTGTAGATAGCCGAGGATTCATTGGGTATTGAGCCGTCAAGGGTATAGTAAATCGTCGCAGTTGGGAAATCGGTACTAATTGCCACTTGGACAGCCGAATCATAAAAGCCGCCAGGTGGTGAAAAAGATACGGTTGAGCCGGGGCTGGTATAACCATTGTTTTGATTAGTTGTTCCCGGAGTTGGCTGAGCGTAATAGAACCAGTCTGCAGCGCCATCGGGATACCGGCCGAGAGATATATCGCGTCGCATCGGTGGCAGGTTGACTAAATCGCAATTGTTTCCGGATTCGTCAAAAAGCCCAGTCTGCTCTCCCTGTGCATCAATTTTGAAATTTGTATGCAGTCTAACGGGAACAATTTCGAGAATATCCGGCGGCTGGCGATAGGATGCCGGTTCGGATTGAAAACCCAGCGTCAGGAAGGGAATAATGGTCAGGTCCGAAGAGGTCGAACCGGAGTTGTGCAGCTGAATCGCCAGGACATTTGTACCATCGTGAAAGAGCGCTAATACCGATCCAAGGGGAAATCCGTCCGGCATCTGTCCGTTGCAGATTTTCGGCTCGGTGTAGGTGTCAGCCGCCTGATCATGGGTGGGATGCTCGATGCTAATATTTGCCCGGGCTATTTCCGTGCCGTTCAAATAGGCAATGAAACCGTCGTCGTAGTCCATGTGCAGGATGGCATCTTTGATGATACTTGCATTAGCCAGGATGAAGGTTTTGCGGAGATATACTGACATAGTTCCCTCCGGCACTCCGGTAGCGTCGTCATTATCGCCGTAACCGATGCCTGTTGCACCTTCCAGCCAGTCTTGATCATTAAAGGCAAGTGACATCCAGTCGGCAGGCGGTTCGGAATTACCTATGAAGTATCTCCAAATATCGCCGGCGGTGATCACGGCATTCCAGTAGGGCGTACAATCCTTCCGGTCTTTGCCTGAAGCAAATGTGATCAGGTATTTATGAGGCTCGATAACGATCTCCGGGAAAATCCACTTGCGAGGGGCATCAATATTATCGGTCAGCGAATAACCGTTCAGATTCAATGCCGCATCACCGGAATTATATAATTCGATCCAGTCTGGGTAGTCCCCATCTTCATCCATCAGCGTACTGCCGTTGGATGACATGACCTCATTGATCTTGATTTGTGCTGGGAATAATGATGATCCCAGAATTAGGAGGAATGTGATCAGGAAACTGCAGCAATTGTATTTGTTCAGGATATATTTCTTCATCAATTGGTAACTAAATTGTCATCTGCCCGGAAAACAGCATAATTTCTCGATTTGATAAATACAAAGCAAATATTGGGAATCGGAGGCGAGATGAAAATAGAGATACAAAAGTGAAAAGCAATAAAAAAATAACAGAACGATAAAAATATTCCATTGTCACCAGATTATTTCACATAATGGGCCGTCCCTCTCTATTGTAAATCTTGAATGGCTCTGTTATATTCTCCTATAGTTCCTTTTGGGACAGAAAAGTTGATGATAAAATTAAAGCAGAAGAAAATCACCGTTTTCGCTCCGGCGACCGTCGCCAATGTTTCCTGCGGTTTCGATATTCTCGGATTTGCCCTTTCTGAGCCGGGTGATATTGTCAAGTTGCGGCTCCGGGCAGAGCCGGGAGTCAGAATCGTGGCAATTTATGGAGGTGGTGGTAAGCTGCCCACCGACCCGCAGAAAAATACTGCCGGTATCCCGGCAATCCGGTTCATGGAAAAATTTGCCCCGCATCAGGGAGTTGACATCGAATTATTTAAACAGCTCCCATTGAGCAGTGGCATGGGTTCCAGTGCAGCGGCAGCAGCGGCAGTGCTCTACGGATTGAATTACTTATTTGGCCAGGTTGCTCCCGAAAGTGATCTTTTGAAATTTGCGCTTGAAGCTGAGTCAGTTGCCTGCGGCTTTGCTCACGGCGACAATGTCATTCCGGCGCTGCTGGGCGGATTTATTTTGATTCGTAGTTACGAGCCTCTGGATATTGTGCGCCTGCCGGTTCCGGAGAATCTTTTTTGTGCTCTGATTCATCCGCAAGTTGAAGTCCGCACCGAAATGGCGCGCAGCATTCTGCCCAAAGATATTCCGCTTCGTTCGGCAGTTCAGCAGTGGGGCAATGTCGCCGGGCTGATTGCCGGGTTGTTTCGCTCCGATTATGCTTTAATTAGTAATTCGCTGCAGGACGTCATTGTCGAACCCTATCGGGCAAAATTGATCCCCAAATTCGACGGAGTTAAGCAAACCGCACTTAATCATGGTGCCCTGGGCTGCGGCATAGCCGGTTCGGGTCCCTCAATTTTCGCTTTGTGTCGGGGGCAATCCGTTGCTGAAAAGGTCGGGCAGGCGATGAAAGAAGTCTATGAAAAAGACGAGATCGAATATGATCTCTATATATCGGGAGTCAACCGGCAAGGTCCGCGCATTCTGACGGATTAGTTCAGATGAAATACTACAGCACGAAAGATAAAAGTCACCAGGTTTCTCTCCGGCAGGCAGTGCTATCCGGGATGCCCGCCGATAATGGTTTGTACATGCCGGAAAAATTGCCGCAGGTTCCGGATAAGATTCTCAAGAATTGTTCGCAGCTGACCTTTCCGGAGCTGGCAGTGGGGGTTGCGCGACTGCTGCTGGACGACGATGTTCCGCTGAAGATATTAACAAAGATAATTAATGAAGCTCTCAATTTCGATGCTCCATTGATTTACCTGACTGAAAAAATTTATACTCTCGAATTATTCCACGGACCGACTCTGGCGTTCAAGGATTTTGGCGCCCGCTTCATGTCGCGGCTAATGGCCTTTTTCATTAAGGATTCGAACCGCAGTCTGAATATTCTGGTCGCTACTTCCGGTGATACCGGCAGCGCCGTGGCGAACGGTTTTTATTGGATTTCCGGGATCAATGTGATTGTGCTTTATCCGGCCGGGAAAATCAGTAAGATTCAGGAGCAGCAGATTGCCACACTGGGTGAGAATATCACGGCACTTGAGGTACAGGGTACTTTCGACGATTGTCAGCGGCTGGTCAAACAGGCGTTAACCGATAAAGTAATTGGCCAATCCCTCGCCGTCAGTTCGGCCAATTCGATCAATATTGCCCGGCTGATTCCCCAGATATTTTACTATTTTCGAGCCTATAGCCAGATACAGAATAGCAGTTACATGGAGCTGGTAATCTCGGTTCCCAGTGGCAACTTTGGTAACCTCACGGCTGGTTTAATGGCGAAACGCATGGGGCTGCCCGTGGATCGCTTTATCGCAGCGACCAATGTCAATGATGTCGTACCCGAATACCTCCGGACGAGGGTCTTCACACCGCGGGCCTCAGTTCCGACTATCTCCAACGCAATGGATGTTGGCAATCCCAGCAATTTTGCCCGTATTCTGGATTTGTATAATTATAATTACGAAAGTATTGCCAAAGACCTTTGGGGCTCCGGTTATACCGACGAGCAGACGCAGCAGGAAATCAAACGAATTTTTGATCAAACCGGCTACGTCTGTGATCCCCATAGTGCCGTCGGTAGTCTCGCTTTGAACGATTACCTGAAAACCTTTAATCCGAATGCCACTGGTATTTTTCTGGAAACTGCTCACCCGGCAAAATTCAAGCCAATAGTGGAAGAGGTTATTGCTACTGAGATTGAAGTTCCTGAACGATTGGCGAGATGTCTATCTCTACCGAAATTATCCCACCCCATTGCCAATGACTTTGATCAGTTTAAAGAATTTCTGCTGACCGAGCGTCATTTTCGGTAATTGATAAAAATTCAGCAGTAACTAATTTTTGCAATAATATTTTTATTGTCGCTGGGCGAGAAATTGGTATTCCCGCTCGGCAGTCACATTTTGATAGGCGGGGCGAATAATTCGCCGGGATATGGGATTCAGCTCCTCCATCCGATGGGCACACCAGCCAGCTAGTCGGCCCATTGCAAAAATCGGAGTAAAGAGTTGCTGCGGAATTCCGATGCATGAGTAGACAAAACCGGAGTAAAAGTCCACATTGGCGCAAACGACTTTTGAGCGCTCGCGACCTTTAAAATCGGCAAAGACTTCGATTGCCATCTCTTCCACCAGGTTGTACAGCTGCAATTCGTCCATTTTGTTTTTTTCTTCAGCCAGTTCAGCCGCCTTGTTCTTAAGTAAAATAGCTCGCGGATCGGAGAGCGTATAAACGGCGTGTCCGATACCATAGATTTTTCCGGTCCTGTCGCCGGCTTCCTTTTTTAAAAGTTTCAATAGATAAGCAGCTACTTCATCTTTGTCTTTCCAGTTGCGGACATTCTCCTTGATGTCTGCCATCATCTGCATCACCTTGAGGTTTGCTCCACCGTGATATGGTCCCTTCAGTGAACCGATAGCTGCGGCAATTGCGGAATAAGTGTCCGTTCCGGCTGAGCTCGTTACTCGTAAGGTAAAGGTTGAATTATTGCCGCCGCCGTGCTCGGCGTGGGTAACCAATGCCAGATCGAGCAAATCCGCCTCTAGTTTGGAATAGCGTTCGCCTTTTAGCATGTAAAGAAAATTTTCAGCCATGCTTAATCCCGGGCGAGGATGGCGAATGGATAGCGTCTTGCGTTGAAATTCATGGCGATAAGTATTGTAGGAATAAGCTACGATTGTCGGGAATTTGGCAATCAGATTCAGGGATTGCTGAATAATATTTTCCTCCCGGCGGTCTTCGGGATTTGGATCCATAGTATATAGCACCAGCACTGCCCGGGCGAGCATATTCATCATGTCCTGGCTAATCAGGGTTAGAATCGTATTCTTTGTAAAATTTTCCGGTAGATCTCTTCTTTCGGCAAAATATTTGGAGAAATATTGTAGTTCTGTATTGTTCGGCAGCTCGCCAACCAGGAGTAGATAGCAGATCTCTTCGAAACCGTGCCGGCCCTCCTTTTGAAAACCCTCGACTAGCTGATCCAGTTTATATCCCCGATATAAGAGTTCCCCCTCGATTGGACAGGGCGTTCCGTCTTCGATCTCATAACCAATGACATCAGCGATATTCGTCAATCCAACTAAGACGCCGGTATGGTCTGGATTGCGCAGCCCTCGTTTGACATTATGAAGTGAAAAGAGATCAGGATCAATTTCACAAGCTTTGATCATCTTCTCGCAAATTGATTTCAGCATTATTTCGTCGGTCATATTTATTTCTCCTTATTTGTTCGGTTTCGAGCCGGTTCTAATGATTTTTTGGATTTGTGATAGGAATTCTGAAGTGCCTACAATTTGGACACCTTTGAGTCTTGAAAAAAGGTCGGCCGTTCCAGTTTTCTGACGGAATAAATTCTCAATAGCGTTTTGTAATAGAGTTGCAGCTTCTAACCAACCTAAGTACTCCAGCAGCATTACCCCGGAGAGCAACAACGAGGTTGGATTTGCTTGATTCATTCCGACAATATCCGGCGCCGTTCCGTGAGTTGCTTCAAATATTGCATGTCCAGTCTCATAGTTGATGTTTGCTCCGGGTGCAATACCGACACCGCCAACCATGGCTGCCGCCAGATCGGAAATGTAATCGCCATTTAGATTCAAGGTTGCAATCACCGAATAGTGGTCAGGATTGCGCAGCAAATCCTGGAAAAAAGCATCAGCTATTAGATCCTTGACGATTATCTTTTTAGTGATTTTTCCTTGGCTGGACTTTTTGTTGATCTGACAGACGTTGCCAAATTCTCTCTCGGCAATTTCATAGCCCCACTGCCGGAATGCACCCTCGGTATATTTCATAATATTGCCTTTGTGTACCAGGGTCACCGATGGGGCGTTGTTCTTAATTGCGTAGCGGATAGCTGACCGCACAAGCCGCTCTGATGCTGGTCGGGAAACCGGTTTGACAGCATAGGCAGTCTGGCCAGGAAAGCGGGTTGAATGAACTTTAAGCTCTTCTGTTAGAAAGTTTTCGAATTGCCTGGTCTCAGACTTCCCGGTGGGAAATTCGATACCGGTATAGACATCTTCGGTATTCTCACGAAAGATTATCAGATTGACTTGTTCCGGGTGCTTCAACGGTGATGGTATCCCTTCAAACCATTGTACCGGTCGAACACAGGCGTACAGATCCAGATCCTGCCGTAATGCGACATTTAATGATCTGATACCCCCACCTACAGGCGTGGTGAGCGGTCCTTTTAAACCAACCAGATGTTCTTTTAACGCGGTCAGAGTTTCGACGGGTAGCCACTTGCCGGTGAGTTGATGAGCCTGATCTCCTGCGATTAACTCCCTCCAAATTATTTGCCGCTTACCCGAATAGGCTTGATCTACTGCGACGTCAATTGTCTTGATTGTTGGTTTGGTAATCTCGGTCCCGATGCCATCACCTTCGATAAAAGGAATGACCGGGAAATCAGGGACTTTCAAATTGCCATCCTGGTAAGTGATGCGGTTGTTATTCATATTTCTAAGTCCTTTGATTGCGATAATAGTTCATTGCGCTGCCAGCCTTAAACCACTCGATTTGGAGTTGATTATAGCTGTGCCTTAAAAGCAGATTCTCGATTTTCCCTTTCTGATGTCTGATTACCAAGGTAAGTGGTTTTCCTGCGGTAAATTCTTCAAGACCAAGAATATCGAGAGTATCATTTTCGGCGATTAAATCGTAATCTTCCACCTGATTGAACTGTAAAGCCAGGATTCCTTGCTTTTTTAAATTTGTCTCGTGAATTCGGGCGAAGGATTTGGTAATAACCGCTATTATTCCCAGGTGTCGGGGTTCCATCGCGGCGTGCTCGCGGGACGATCCTTCGCCATAATTTTCGTCCGCAATAATTACCGAGGCCAGTTGCCTCGATTTATAATCCCGTGCCACCGCAGCAACATTTTGGTATTCTCCGGTATAACGATTAAGGGTTACTCCTGATTTATTGGTGAAGGCATTTTGGGCACCCGCCAGTAAATTATTGGCAATATTATCCAGATGCCCGCGGTATTTCAACCACTTACCGGCAGGAGAGATATGGTCGGTCGTACATTTGCCCTTTACTTTGATTAATAGTACCAGATTGCGCAAAGGTTGACCGTTCCAAGCTGGAAATGGTGCGAGTAGCTGTAAGCGCTCCGAGCTAGGATTGATGTGAATAGATATTTCGGGATTGTGGCTGATTAGCCTCACGGAGAGGTCGGGTGATAATTTTTGCTGCGGCAGGTCATCGCCGGTTGGCGGCTGGAGATAATATTTTGTGCCATTCTCCGTCAGCAGAAAATCTTTTATCGGATTAAAGCGCAAATCGCCACTCAACGTCATTGCCATGACTATTTCCGGTGAAGCAATGAAAGTGCAGGTGTTAGGATTTCCGTCATTGCGTCGGGCAAAATTGCGATTGAAACTGACAATAATCGAATTTTTCCTTTTGGGGCTGGGATTATCGCGCTCCCATTGCCCGATACAGGGACCACAGGCATTTGCCAGAATCCGGGCGCCTAACTGGTCGAGTTCAGCGAGAAATCCGGCTTTTTCACAAAGGCATTTAATCCACTGAGAGCCGGGAATAATCAGTAACGGAATCTTGGCGCGGATATTGTTTTGATTTGCCTGCCTGGCAATCGAGGCAACCCGGGCTATATCCTCATAGGATGAGTTGGTACACGACCCGATCAAACCAGCCGCCAATTGCGCCGGGTATTCCTGGTTTTCGATCCAGGTTGCCATTTGCGGAATTGGAATTGCCCGGTCGGGAGTGAAAGGGCCGTTTATATAAGGTTCGAGAGTATCGAGGTCAATTTGGATCACCTGATCATAATATTTTTCGGGATCTTGCTCAACTTCTTTGTCTGCCCACAGCTCGTTCTGGATATCGGTAAGAAGTGAGGCAGTTTCTTCCCGACCGGTAATTTGCAGGTACTCCGCCATTCGGGCATCAAACGGAAATATAGACGATGTGGCCCCCAGCTCAGCGCCCATATTACAAATTGTAGCCTTGCCGGTGCAGGAGAGATTGCTGGTGCCAGAACCAAAATATTCGATGACTGTATCAGTTGCGCTATTGACACTGAGAATCCCGGCCAGTTTTAAGATAACATCTTTGGCGGACGTCCAGCCGCACAGCTTGCCGGTTAATTCGACCCCGATAATTCCGGGCATTTTCAGTTCCCAGGGAATGCCGGTCATAACGTCAACGGCATCGGCGCCACCCACCCCAATCCCGAGCATCGCCAGCCCGCCGGCATTGGCGGTATGAGAATCGGTACCAATCAATAATCCGCCCGGAAAAGCATAATTTTCAAGGATCGTCTGGTGAATGATTCCGGCACCCGGCTGCCAGAATTCAATTCCATATTTTATCGTTGCACTTTTTAAAAATTCGTAGACTTCCTGATTATCTTCCAGGGCTCGCTCCAGGTCGGGTTCCGCTCCTTCGCGAGCAACTATCAAATGATCGCAATGAATCGTCGAGGGAACATTAACTTTGGTGCGACCGGAATTCATGAACTGCAGCAGCGCCATTTGCGCCGTGGCGTCCTGCATCGCAACCCGATCTGGTCTGAGATTAAGATAATCCTGGCGGCGCTGATAAGCTAATTTAAAATCGTAGGTATCCAGATGGCTATAAATGATTTTTTCGGTAAGAGTCAAAGGTCGCTTCAGAACCGACTTTGCGCGTCTTATCCGGATCGCATAGTTTTGGTAGTATTCGGCTAACATTTTAGTCTTTTTTTTAGGCTACAATTCACTTGTAATTTTTAGTTTATTCTGATAAAAGGGCAAGGAGAGGACGAGATTAATGCCAAAATTCAGCTGATTAACAGGTCAACAATCCTATTCCCCATCTCTGCCGTGCCGATTTTAGGTGAACCTTCCTGCCAGATATCGGTAGTCCGATAACCTTCTGCTAAAACTTTTTCCACGGCTTTTTCGATTGCCGCCGCCGGTCCCGTCAAATTGAAGGAGTAACGGAGCATCATCGCGGCACTTAAGATTTGTGCAATCGGGTTGGCAATGCCCTTTCCAGCGATGTCAGGTGCCGATCCGCCGCCCGGTTCATACAATCCAAAGCTGCCGTCGGCTATGCTGGCACTGGGCAGCATTCCCAAACTGCTAGTTAGGGCGGCGGCTTCATCGGAGAGAATGTCGCCAAACATATTTCCGCAAAGCATGACATCGAACTGCTGCGGATTCTTGGTCAATTGCATGGCGGCATTATCTACGTACATGGGCTCATATTCCACATCGGGATAATTGGCTGCGATTTCTTCGACTACCTGCCGCCAGAAAACCATAGTCGTTAAGACGTTTGCTTTATCAATCGAGGTCACTTTTCGGCGGCGCTGCCGGGCAATCTCGAATGCAACTCGGGCAATTCGCTGAATTTCGTAGCGGCTGTAACGCATTGTATCGAAAGCATTTTCTTTATCACCCGAGCCTTCACGTCCTTTGGGTTGCCCAAAGTAGATGCCTCCAGTCAGTTCTCTCACGATGATCAGATCGAAACCTTTTTCGGCAATGTCTTGGCGCAGTGGCGAAGCAAACGCCAGCGATCGATATAGTTTGGCTGGTCTTAAGTTAGCATATAGATCAAATGTCTTCCTTAATCCTAAGAGTGAATTAACTTCGACGCCGCGCCATTTTGGGGTATTCTGCTCTCGTATCGGTCCGCCCACCGAACCGAACAGGATTGCATCGGACTCGCGACAGATTTGCAGAGTCTCTTCAGGCAGGTGAGCATGATACCTGTCCCAGGCGGCGCCCCCGACCAATCCATGCAGATATTCGAGTTTGATAGAATACTTGGCTTGAATGGCATCTAGTACTTTCAGCGCTTCAGCCATAACCTCCGGACCGATACCGTCTCCGGGTAAAACTGCGATTTTCTTCTGTTCCGTTGTCATTTAGTGCTCTTCTTGATAAAATTTAGCAGTCCACCAGCGTCAATTATTTCTCGAGCAAAGTCCGGAATCGGGTGGAATCTGTGATTTTCATTTTTACTCAAATTGCGGATAATGCCATTCTTGATGTCAATTTCCAGTTCGTCGCCGCTCTGAACTTTGCGGCTGATATTTTTACATTCAATGGCTAAGAAGCCGTTATTGATGCAGTTTCGATAGAAAATCCGGGCGAACGTATCGGCAATAATTGCCCGGATACCGGCACCGCGCAGGGCCCAGACCGCATGTTCGCGTGAACTGCCGCAGCCGAAATCTTCGCCGGCGATGATATAATCACCAGTTTTTACCTTTTTGACAAAATCGTGGTCGAGATCTTCCATGGCGTGCTTGGCCAGTTCCGGTTCCTGATCGATGTTCAGGTAACGAGCAGGAATGATTTCGTCAGTATTGATATGCGCGCGTGGATAATTGTGGGCAATACCTTTCATGAGTTCTCCTGTAAATACAAACGTGGATCAGCGATTTTACCGGCAATTGCTGAAGCTGCCACCGTTGCCGGGCTGGCTAAAAATACTTCTGATTGAGGGCTTCCCATGCGACCGATAAAATTACGGTTGGTCGAGCTGATGCAGCGTTCCCCGGCTGCCAGAACACCCATGTGTCCTCCCAGGCAGGCGCCACAGGTTGGCGTAGAGATTGTCGCACCGGCATCCGTAAAAATTTCCAGTAATCCTTCACGGTTCGCCTGTTTCCAGATTTCGGTGGTTGCCGGAACGATGATCATCCGGGTGTTTTGGGCAATCTTTCTCCCTGTCAATATTGCAGCTGCAATACGTAAATCTTCTATCCGGCCATTGGTACAGCTGCCCAGGTATGCTTGGTCTATTGGAATATTGCCTACTGCTGTTGCCGGCTTTCCATTACTTGGCAGATGGGGAATTGCCACTACCGGTTCCAGATCGGAAACATCAATCTCAATGATCTGCGAATATTCCACATCAGGATCGCTGTAGCAGAGCTCAAACACTTTATCGGTCCGGGTTTTGACATATTCGACGGTTTTCTGGTCGGGATTGATAATGCCGGATTTGGCACCGGCCTCGACTGCCATGTTACATAAAGTCATTCGCGCTTCGACTGACAGATTATCAATTACCTCACCGTAAAATTCCATTGTTTTGTATAAAGCTCCATCAACCCCAATCAGACTTATAATGTGCAAGATTACATCTTTGGAATAAACCCCTAATGGCAACTTTCCAGTTAGATGTAGGAGGATCGTTTCGGGTACTTTGAACCATAATTGACCGGTTGCCAGAGCCGCAGCCAGATCGGTGCTGCCGATTCCGGTGGCAAAGGCTCCTAGTGCTCCGTGAGTGCAGGTATGGCTGTCGCCGCAGATTATGGTTGTTCCTGGTCGCACATAACCTTGTTCAGGTAAAAGGGCATGGCAGATGCCATGACGACCAAGATCGTAAAAATTTTCAATATGCTGTGATTTTGCCCAGCGCCGGATTTTTGCCACCATTTCCGCCGATCTAATGTCTTTGTTCGGTACGAAATGGTCAGGTATGACTACCACCCGCTCAGGGTGGGCAATTTGATTCAAACCCTGCGCAGCCAGCATATCAATTGCCGGTGTGGTGGTGATATCATGACACATGATCACGTCAATTTCAGCATTGATTAATTCTCCTGGAGTCACTTTATCCCGGTTACTGTGGGCCGCGAGAATTTTTTCGGTTATGGTATTTCCCAAACTACTCTCCTTTAGATTAAAATTTATCCTTGAGCCTGAAGTTTTTCACGGTAATTCAGGGCTTTATTGATGCCTTTGATAATTGCTTTAGCACTAGCCCGGATGACATCCTCATCTACTGCCCGTGCCATAAAGGTATTCTGATTTGCGTCAATCAGCTTAATGGAAACGTCTGCAAGTGCGTCGGTGCCGCCGGTAATGGCTTTCAGATGGTAATCCACCAGTTTGAGTGAGGGATCAACCATCTGCCAGATGGCATTGCTCACCGCGTCTATAGGACCGTCTCCGATTCCGGCTGCTACCTTCAAGTCGCCGTAAACCCGCAGCTTGACCGATGCAGTAGGAGTCATTGCCGAACCGGTCGTAACCGTAAACTCTTCTAACTTTACAAACTGTTCCTCCTCGGATAGCTGGTGGGTAATATCCCGGGCGATAGCAATGACATCCTCGCGTTCGACCGATTTCTCTTTATCAGCCAGTTCTTTAACTCTGGCAGTGATTTGGCTAATAGTATTCTGATCAAGCTGGAAGCCCTCTTCTTCCAGCAGCGCGGTGACGGCGTGTTTACCGGAATGTTTGCCGATGACGAGGTTGTCCCCGGTCCAGCCCACATCCTCCGGCTTCATAATTTCGTAGGTTCTTTTGTTTTGAAGGACGCCATGTTGATGGATACCCGCCTCGTGGGCAAAGGCATTCATCCCAACGACCGCTTTATTACGTTGAACCTCGATTCCGGTCAAGTGGGAGACCAGACGACTGGTCTTGAAAATTTCCCGGGTATTAATTGTCAGAGATACATTATAGTAGTCCTGACGGGTTATCAGGTTCATGATAATTTCTTCCAGGGCAGCATTGCCAGCCCGTTCGCCAATACCGTTGATGCACCCTTCGATCTGGGTTGCTCCGGCTTCAACAGCCGCCAGGGAATTCGCCACGGCATTGCCAAGGTCATTGTGGCAGTGGACACTGACCACAACCTTGCGTGCCTCCGGTACTTTTTCGAAAAGATAGCGAATCCGGTCACTGAACTCCTGCGGTTCGGCATATCCAACTGTATCAGGAATATTGATAGTTGTGGCACCAGCCTCAATGGCGGCACGAACTACATCGCACATATAGTCCTGACCGGTGCGGGTAGCATCTTCAGGTGAGAATTCCACATCATCGCAATAACTTTTTGCCCGTTTAACCGCATTTACCGCCCGTTTGATCACTTCGGCTTGGGTCATTTTCAGTTTCTCTTCCAAATGGACTTTCGAAGTGGCAATAAAGGTATGGATGCGCGGCCTGGCGGCATATTTGACTGCTTCCCAGCAGCGATCAACATCGGCTTCGTTAGTCCGGGCTAAGCCGCAAATAATCGGACCCTTGACATTTTGGGCGACCAATTTGACCGCCTCAAAATCGCCATCCGAGGCGATCGGAAAACCAGCCTCAATGACGTCAACTCCTAAGCGGGCTAGCTGGTGAGCAACTACCAATTTCTCATTGACTTTCAGCGACGCACCGGGACTCTGCTCGCCATCCCGCAGTGTCGTATCAAAAATGATTATTTTGCGCTTTTCCATAGGAACTCCTTATATTTTCCCGTTCTGATTTTTCATTAAAAAATAGGATAAGCTATCGGTTAATGCCTGCCAGCTGGCTTCGATGATGTTTTCCGATACCCCGACGGTATTCCAGGTCTTACCGTGCGAAGTTGACTCGATCAGTACTCTAACTTTAGCCGAGGTTGCAGCTTTGGCATTGATGACACGGACTTTGTAATCGGAGAGTTTCATTGCGTCAATTTCGGGGTAGAAGGTGATCAGGGCTTTTCTAAGAGCATTGTCCAGAGCATTTACCGGGCCATTGCCCTCGGCAGCGGTGTGCTCAACCTGGTCATTGACGATCATCCGGACGGTTGCTTCGGAACGGATTTCGTCCGATTCATTCTTCTCAATCATGATCCGGAAACCCTGTAAGGTGAAATAATTGTAATATTGATTTTTCATCTTGCGGATCAATAATTCCAAAGAACCTTCGGCTGCTTCAAACTCAAAGCCCTCGTGTTCCAGCTGTTTTAATGTCTGAACAATTTCGCCGACTCGTTCGCGGTCTTTCTCCAGATCAATGCCCAATTCCTCGGCTTTGAAGAGAATATTGCTCTTGCCGGATAGATCGGAGATCAGCACCCGGCGCTGATTGCCCACGGTTTCCGGTTTGATATGTTCGTAGCATTCGGGTTCCCGCATGACCGCACTGACGTGGATACCGCCTTTATGAGCAAAGGCGCTTTTCCCTACAAAAGGCAGGGAATTGTTGTGAATCAGGTTGGCAATTTCACTAACATAGTGGGACAGCGCAGTTAATTTCGCCATGTTCTTCGAGGGAATGCAGTGGTAACCGGATTTTAGTTGTAGGTTCGGGATAATGCTGCAGAGATTGGCATTTCCGCAGCGTTCGCCGTAGCCGTTAATTGTACCCTGAACATGGACGCAGCCATGCTGAACGGCGATGATGCTGTTAGCTACGGCTAAGCCACCGTCATTGTGGGCATGAATACCCAGTGGCTGGGTTACCGACTGGCGTACCGCCAGGATAATCTCAGCCACCTCATTCGGCAGGGATCCGCCGTTAGTATCGCAAAGTACCAGTGTATCGGCACCCGCATCGGCAGCAACTTTTAGGGTTTCAAGTGCGTATGCCGAATCGGCTTTATAACCGTCAAAGAAATGCTCCGCATCGAAAATTACTTCTTTGCCATTCTGCTTTAAAAATTTCACACTTTCGCGAATCATCTCCAGATTTTGCTCGCGAGTTACCCGCAGGGCTTTTTCGACATGGAAAACCCAGCTTTTACCGAAAATCGCAACGGCTGGAGTCTGGGCTTCCAGTAAGGCTAAAATGTTCGGATCCTCCTCGACCCTGTTCATAGCGTGTTTAGTAGAACCGAACGCTACGATCTTAGCATTTTTGAATTTTATATCTTTTGCCTGCTGAAAAAAGAGTGCATCTTTGGGATTCGATCCGGGCCACCCGCCTTCGATATAGTGAATGCCGAGTTCATCTAATTTCTGGGCAATGTGAATTTTATCTTCCGCTGAAAAGGAGATGTACTCGCTCTGGGAGCCATCGCGTAAAGTTGTATCAAACAGTTTTACCTCTGCATCTTCCATTTTATTTTCCTTTTTTCAGCCAGGCCATCATCCCCCGCAGCTGCTTGCCTACTTTTTCGATCAGCAGCTCACTGTGTTCACGGCGTAAGGCGTTAAGCGTCGGACGACCAGCCTGATTTTCGAGAATCCACTCGCGGGCAAAAGAACCGTCTTGAATCTCCCGGAGTAGGGCTTTCATTTCCCTTTTGATATCGCAACTGATGATTCTGGGTCCCCGGGTCATGCCGCCATATTCGGCGGTATCACTGACGGAATAATACATCCCGGCAATGCCACTCTCATAGAACAGATCCACGATCAGTTTCATTTCATGCATACATTCGAAATAGGCAATTTCCGGTTGATAGCCAGCATCTACCAGCGTTTGAAAGCCGCCTTTGATCAGCTCGGTGATACCACCACATAGCACTGCCTGTTCACCGAAAAGGTCGGTTTCAGTTTCCTCCTGGAAAGTTGTTTCGATAATTCCTGCCCGCCCGGCGCCGATACCGCAGGCATGGGCCAGAGATAACTCCTTTGCCTTACCTGTTGCATTTTGGTAGATGGCAATTAGTGAAGGTACTCCGGCGCCAATCTCATACTGCCGGCGGACGAGATGACCGGGACCTTTAGGCGCTACCATATAAACATCCACAGCCTGGGGTGGGACGATCTGCCCGAAATGAATATTGAAGCCATGGGAAAACACCAGAGCCTTTCCGGAAGTCATATTCTTCGCAATTTCCTCATAATAAATTTGCTTTTGCAGTTGATCGGGCAGGAGAATCTGGACAATATCGGCTTTGGCACTGGCCGCCGCCGCCGTCATGGGTGAAAAGCCGTGATTCTGAGCCAGCTTGAAATTATCAGTACCAGCCTTTTCGGCCACGATTACGGAATAGCCGCTGTCCCTTAAATTCTGAGCCTGGGCGTGTCCCTGGCTGCCATAACCAATAATTGCAATTGTCTTGGACTTAAGAATTTTTAAATCAGCATCCTGGTCGTAATACATTTTAATCGCCATTTTTAATTTCTCCTTTTTTTGATGTTTGATATTCAGCCATGGCAAACTCGCCGCTGCGTACATATTCGCGGATACCAAAAGGGCGAACCATCTCGATAAACCGATCAATTTTACGACGAGTACCAGCCATTTCCAGGATCACATGGTCGGGTGCTACGTCAATCGGATTGGCCTTGAATATGTGAATTAATTGAAATAGGTCGGTGCGGTTCTTGGCATTGACATCCAGCTTCAGAATAATATATTCCCGCACAATGTAGTTGCCTTTGTGAGAAATATCAGTTACCCGAATGGTGTCAACGAGCTTGTTTAATTGTTTGACAATCTGCTCAATGTGCTCTTCCGTCTCTTCAACTACCAGGCTGATTTTATAGATGTTCGGGTCTTCGGTAGGGGCACCGATTACGCTTTCAATATTATAGCCGCGCTGGGAGAGCAGTCCGGAAATCCGGGCTAACACTCCCGCACTGTTGACTACGGTGACGATGATAGTGTGTTTTTCAACCATTTTTAATCTCCCATCATGATTTCCGTCAAAGGTTTTCCTGCGGATACCATTGGATATACATTCTCTTCTCGATTAATGAAGAATTCCATCAATACCGGTCCTTTTTCCGCCAATCCTTTTTTTAGGACCTGGTCTACTTCGGCTTTGCAGGTTGCCCGAAAACCTCGCATGCCGTTGGCTTCGGCTACTTTAACTAAGTCTGGTACATAGCCCCCGGGACAATCGTCTCTTGAGCCGCGACATTCTGGAGGGCAGTCGGGAGTTTGCCGGAGGCACACACGTGAGTATTTTTTATCCCAGAACAGATCCTGCCACTGCCTTACCATACCGAGATAACTATTATTCAGAACCAGGATTTTAACCGGTATTCGATTAATCGAGCAGGTTGCCAGTTCCTGGATATTCATTTGAATTCCGCCATCACCGGCAATACAGATAACCTGTGTTTTGGAGTTTCCCAGTGCAGCTCCCATGGCCGCCGGTAGACCAAATCCCATCGTTCCCAATCCGCCGGAGCTGAGAAACTTACGTGGATACCGGTATTGACAGTATTGAGCTGCCCACATCTGATTTTGTCCGACATCGGTGACGACAATCGCATTGGGATCAGCAAATTGATTGAGGCGTTCGATCACATATTGCGGATTGACCGAGCCATTTCCGGATTCCTTGTAGGTTAAGGGAAATTTTTCTTTCCAAAATTCGGTTCGTTCGTTCCAGGAGCTTTTTGCCCGGGATTTGACTTTTTCAATCAGTGCCCGCAGGATAAACTTGGCATCACCAACGATTGGGATAGTGGTTCGAATGTTTTTGCCGATTTCGGAGGGATCAACATCAATATGGGCTACAATAGTATTAATTGCAAAAGTATGTCTGGGACCAGTGATACGGTCATCGAAGCGAACACCTATACCAATTAACAGATCGCATTCCACCAGAGCTTTATTGGCAGCGACTCTCCCGTGCATTCCCGGCATTCCTAAAAAACAAGGATGATCGTAAGGAACTGTTCCCAATCCCATAAGAGTTACGACAATCGGGATATGAGTCTTGTCAATCAGCTGCAGGATCTCCTCGGAAGCATTGGAGCTCACCACACCGCCACCAGTATAAAGCAATGGTTTTTGGGCATGAGCAATCGCTTCAGCCAATTTTTTTATCTGAGCCGCATTACCTTTCATTACTGGCTTGTAACCGGGTAATTCTACAGCTTCCGGGTAGGTATAATTTTTCAATTTGCCGTTTGATACATCTACCGGTACGTCAATCGAAACCGGGCCCGGTCGTCCGGTACGGGCGATGTAGAAAGCCTCTTTGATTATTCGTGGTAAATCTTTTACATCCTTGATCAGGTAATTGTGTTTACAAATCGAGCGGGTCAGGCCAAACATGTCGGTCTCCTGGAAAGCATCCGTACCAATATTGCCTGTTGCCACCTGACCGCTAATAACGACAATTGGCGACGAATCCATTTTAGCCGTTGCGATGCCAGTAATTGTGTTGGTGGCACCCGGACCGGATGTTACCAAACAAACACCGACTTTACCAGTTGAGCGCGCATAGCCATCGGCGGCATGCGTAGCTCCCTGTTCATGACGGGTTAACAGAAACCGAATATCCTTGACAGAATAAAGAATATCGAAGATGGGAATAACCACTCCACCCGGGTAACCGAAAATCGTGTCTACTCCCTCTCTTCTCAATCCATCAATTAATATTTGTGCACCATTCATGATTTCCTCATTGATATTAATGATAGGTTATAACTTCAGTACAGCACCTTGACTGGCCGAAGAAGCCATGTGGGCATAGCGCCCCAGGACGCCATAGTCTACCCGTGGTTTGCGGGATTTCCAGGCTCGGCGCCGCTTAGCAAGTTCGCTATCGCTTAAATGTACATTCAATTTTCCGGCTGGAATATCAATCGCAATTCGATCGCCGTCGTGGATGAGCGCAATCGGACCACCGACAGCAGCTTCCGGGGCGATATGGCCAATACAGGCACCCCGCGTCCCACCGGAAAATCGCCCATCGGTAATCAGGGCAACGCTTTCACCCAAACCCTTGCCCATGATATAGGAGGTCGGCGAGAGCATTTCCTGCATCCCGGGTCCACCCTGGGGACCTTCGTAGCGAATTACAACGACATCCCTGGCTTTAACCTTACCAGCTAGAATACCTTCACAAGCCTCTTCCTGGCTGTCAAAGATGATGGCGGGACCTTCAAAAACCCGCATAGATTCAGCGACTCCGGCAAATTTAACTACACTGCCTTCCGGTGCAAGGTTGCCGCTTAACACCGCCAGTCCTCCTGTTTTACTATAGGCATTTTCCAGTTTATGAATGACCGTTTCGTCTTTGATTTCAGCTA
>Ga0315537_1000923_pt1 | contig 23426 bp, 11 predicted proteins | sample SalMarSW160270MG_FD_203091 | JGI IMG/M metagenome (GOLD analysis project Ga0315537, IMG submission 203091) | Salt marsh sediment microbial communities from the Plum Island Ecosystem LTER, Massachusetts, United States - Salt Marsh Sediment SW1602-70 ...
ATTCTTTAAATATTGATACGGGTTACTCCTGCCGGCAGGCGTCAGGGTTACGGGACTGTGTTACGGCTTGCCACGTGAAATGCGACGCCTATCCTGTGAAATTTGAGGCACGAAAACATTTCACCAGAGAAGGAGCATATTTCACTGTGGGGGTGACTGTGAGACTTTGAGACGGTGAGACTGTGTGACTAAAAAAAGGGTGCTGGTTGCTTGGTGCTGGTTACCTGTACGGAAATGAATGCAATGTAGGGGAGTGTACATTCAATAAAATCCCGGTCCGACTACAATCTTTCTTCAATAGGAAAGCGGTTCATGGACCGTAAGGCAGGGAAGTTCTTAACAGCTCCTGTGTATTCCGCCGGATGAAAGGTATGGTTTTTCAAACAACAACGTAGTTCCGGCGATTTTCCTCAGGTAACTTTTTCCCCGGCCATAAATGACCGGGCTATTGTTTTTCAGCCCCAAATGGGGCGTAATATGGTATCCCCGGGCGGAGCCCGGGGATTAAATAATCAAAAAACCGGTCCAACTACTAACATAATCACCAGGAAAACGCTCCATGGACCGGAACTTAGCGATCCGTTAGCTGGTGGAGAGCGATCTCATGAGCCAGGCATGTGTGATTGCCTGCGAGAGGCGAATAACGCACCAGTGCCAGGATCAGCACCAGGTTATTCCGCTGAATGCATCGATTTCTCTGGAATAAGGTATGACAGTTTCAGCGGTTTAATCAAATCCTTACCACTGCATTCTACAATAATCCAACCCCGCCGGGAAAGCCCTGTGAAATTATGCTTCGCTATTTCACGGGGCAGGCCTCTACGAGGTTGTTTTCATTACGTGTTAAATGTAAAACAGGAACTCCGTAACCCTGCCCGAATGAATTCGTTCAGGAGGGCGATAACCGTAACGGGCCCTGTGAAATAGTGGCAAAGCCACTAATGCAAAACATTATTTCACAGGGCGGGCATCATTATCCCGATTTTACCGATGTCTATCAATTCATCCCCCGACCATCACACTTCCCACCACACCCCCCTTCTCCAACACACAAACCCACTCACAAGGGGGATATTGCGTAATTAATAAATTTGTAATTCACAACTGATTGATTTATATTTATCTATCCAAACCAATCCATATGCCTTAAAAATCCAACAATCCGTTTAACTTCTGGCAGGAATTAAAATGAAGAAAGGTAATTCGCGTAATTACAGTTTATGCTGCTACGGCATTTGTATTGTTAGAGTTGGTAGATATTATTGCCAAACCTTTCGGTTTGCTTGACTGGACTTTAAAGTTTGTATTTATATTGTTATAAACTGTTGTAAATAAAAAGATAATTTATGAAATCCACTATTCCTGTACTCGTAGCATTATTACTCTTATTTTCCTGTAAAACAAAAAAAGATCAAATAGATGTTCGTTTTGAATTCGTGTATAAACTTGATCAGGCGACTGCTTTGTATCAGCAAAGTAAGCATCAAAATGCAATCTATATATTAGAAGAACTTCTAAACCATCCCAATTTAAGCGACAACAAAAGGGAACAAGCAAGCATTTATTACGATTTAGCATGCAATTATTCTCTTATCGGAAATAAAGACCAAGCAGTTGATTACTTAGAGAAATCCATTCAACACGGATATGCAAATTTCAAACATTTGCAAATAGATAGTGATTTAGATCTGATAAGAGAAGATGAAAAATTTAAAAAAATGGTTTGCAAACTCAAGCAAGAACAATCTCTCTGGGAGAATAATTTCATGAACACACCGTATAGGGAAAATATTTCTGAAACTGAAAAAACAGCAGGATTATCAAAACTATGGTCTGAAATAAAATTCAATTACATTAACTTTGACCATGTCCCTGAGATTAATATAGACAGTCTGTATCTTGCTTATTTACCTAAGATTAAAGAAACCGGGAATACAAATGAATATTACCAGGTTCTGCAAGAATTTTGTGTCCACTTACAAGATGGTCATACAGAAATACAGTTTCCTGAAGAGTTAAGGAATCTCCATAACGGCAAAGTCCCTATACAAACACGACTGGTTGAAAATAAGGTAATTATAACAAATATTTATGATGAAGCATTACTAGCGGAAGGGCTTAAACCCGGAATCGAAATCACACATATTGATAATCTTGAAACCAGGAAATATGTGGAGAAATATATTCAACCTTACTGGACCAGTAATTCTAAACATGGAAGAAACAGAACCGTGTTTGAATATGCATTGCTGAGGGGGCCTGTAGATAAAAATGTTAGAATTACCTGTAAAATGGATGATGGGAGTCCACAGACAGTTGAATTACCTCGTTTAAAATATATTCCGATGGAATGGAAACCTGTTTCGTATAAAGAACTAGAAGACAATATAGGATACGTTAAAATAAATTCTTTTTATGCTGATGAAATTGTGGTACTTTTTGATTCGGTATTTAATCATATTCAAAATAATGATGCACTCATTATAGACTTGCGCGAAAATGGAGGAGGGAATGGAAGAGTCGGATGGACTATTCTAGGATACTTTACCGATACTCCATTCCAAATCTTTAACTGGAAATCACGTTTATACAGACCCATTTGGAGGGCTTGGGGACGAAGAGAAGAGACGTATGAAAAAACCAACCAATATCGATATGCTGATCACAAAAAATACTACTCCAATCCCATTGTATTGTTAACACGGTCAAGAACAGCCTCTATGGCAGAAAATTTCTGCATGGGATTTAAGATCATGAAAAGAGGTAAAATAATAGGTGAACCTACTGCAGGAACAAGCGGGACACCTCTCATCTTTTCTTTACCAGGTGGGGGTAAAGGTCAGGTTGTTACTACCAGGTCAACTTTTCCGGATGGTACTGAGTTAATCGGTAAAGGTGTGGAACCAGACATAATAGTATCACCCGGTATTGAAGATTTCAAAAATGGTTATGATCCCATTTTAAACAAAGCAATTACATATCTTAAAAATTTGAATTGAGTGATCAATCTGAATATTATATAAGTATCTCTTAGTTAACGCTAAAAGGATACGGACGTATTGGAATCGAAATAATTCATAGAATCTCTTTTTTAAATCATTGATCGACATCTGTTAACTGAGAATTCCGAGTTTGCCTTAGGTCTGTGATACATTTGAGCATACCGAAGGTAATCTTAGGCAATAGGTAGCAGGCAGTACGCAGTAAAAGAAGTTACGTGTTACGCCTGGCCGGCGGGGGTTATGTTGTTCGTTCCCAATTTTATATGGTATTCACCAGGTCTTCGCTCACATCCCATAGCCGTCTGGCTATTTCCTTATCATGGGATTCCCGGTTGGATCTTTGCTCTTTTTTATTAAAAAAGTACTTTCCACTGATGCCTTCCACCTCGGGTGACGAAGCAAGGTATATTGAAGTCTCAGCGCCTTTTTCCGGGTTGCGTGCGAAGCATTGTGCCAGCCTGATCAGCGGTCTGATGAAGGAGTATGTATTGTTCGCAAAATTTGTATTGACAAATCCCGGATGCAGAGCATTTACCGTAACCCCGGTTCCCTTCAGTCGTCTGTCCAGTTCGTAAGTAAACAAGATATTTGCCAGTTTTGCCTGGCTGTAAGCTATCCAGCCAATGTACCGTTTCTCTCCCATCAGGTCATTGAACCGGATGTGCCCTGTCTGATGTGCATTGGAGCTTACGTTGATGATCCGTGCCGGAGCACTGTGCCTGATCAGATCAATCAGACGATTCGTAAGCAGGAAATGACCGAGATGGTTTGCGGCGAAAGTGTACTCATAGCCATCCGGAGTCATAATTCTTCTATCAAAATAGCCACCGGCATTGTTCACCAGGACATCCAGCCGATTGTACCGGAGAAGAAAATCATTGGCAAATGCATGGACTGAATCCATATCGGAGAGGTCACAGATCATCAGGTCCACGTCGCTTTTTCCACTTTCACTGATGATCTCTTTCTGCGCTGCTTCTCCCCTATCCCTGTTTTTGCACAGCATCACAACATGCCAACCCATGCGGGCAAGAGCAAGGGCGGTGACTTTGCCGATCCCTGAATTGGCCCCGGTGACCAGGACTGTCTTTTCTTTCATATTGCTGCGAATTTATTATCTTTCCCTGAATAAACAGCTAATTCTACAGTTAGTTCAAAAATAACACATAAAAAAGATGGGGTCTACTACAAAAATTTCACTATTCGTCAGCCTGATTGTTTTATCATCCTGTCTTTCCCCGGACAAAAGGAAAGAGGATTACCAGGCAAAAGTTGACAGTATAATCGCCGCACAGGTGCCGGAAGATGGTCCGGGATGTGCTGTTGCCATCGTCAGGGATGGAGCAATTTTTTACACCACCGAACGGGGTCTTGCCAACCTGGAATATGATATCCCTGTAACCCGGGAAACACCGTTTCATGTCGCTTCGGTATCGAAGCAGTTCACGACCTTTGCCATCCTGCTCCTTGAACAGGAAGGGAAGCTGTCGCTGGATGATGATATCCGGAAGTACCTGCCAAACATTCCTGAATTTGACCAGACCATCACCATCCGGCATCTTGCAACGCATACCAGTGGCATGAGGGACCAATGGGAATTGCTTGCCATGGCCGGCTGGCGGCTGGATGACGTGATCACCAAATCACAGATCATCCGGACTCTGGAGCACCAGTATGATCTGAATTTTGAACCGGGCTCCGAGTTCCTGTATTGCAATAGTGGCTTTACTCTCCTCGCAGAAATTGTGGCAAAAGTATCGGGACAATCCTTCCCTGAATTCTGCAAAGATAGAATATTCGAACCGCTGGAAATGACCAACACTCATTTCCATGATGATCATGAGATGATCGTGAAGAACAGGGCATATTCCTACTCCCTGACCAGTGACAGCACCTACAAAAAGAGTGTGCTGAGCTATGCCAATTGCGGTGCAACCAGCCTGTTTACCACTGCAGAAGACCTGGGCAAATGGCTTATTAATCTTGAAACGGGTGACGTGGGTGGTGAGGAGCTACCCGGGAAAATGCAGCAGCGGGGCATACTGAACAACGGCGACACCATTGATTACGCACTGGGATTAAGTCACGTAAACTACAGGGGATTGCATTTGATCGGTCACAGCGGAGGGGATGCCGGGTTCCGCTCTTATGCCGGAAGGTTCCCGGATCAAAGATTGGGAGTCGTTGTTTTGCAAAACGCTGCTTATGCTAATCCGTCCGTTTTATCCAGGGAAATTGCAGCCGTGTTTCTTGAGCAGCAGATGGATCCGGTTGAAGAAAAGGAGTCAACCGAAAAACCCGATGAAGAGGATTTTATTACCGTTGATCAGGAAACGCTGAAAAAATATGAAGGATTTTATGAGCTGCAGCCATATGATATTTATGCAAAAATCTTCATGCAGGATGATCATTTATGGTTGGAGCAGGGCTGGAATGGAAGGAAAAACGTGCTCAGGGCACTGAGTGAAAGCAGGTTCAATATTGAAAAAGAGGATGCCTATGCCGTTTTCAATGAGAATGATGAAAGAGAGGTAATCCTGACAATTGAATTCGCGGAGCTTACGGTGACCGGGAAAAGGGTTGCCAGTGTGACTGAACTTTCAGAAGGCCTTGAGGCTTTTGAAGGAAGGTATTACAGTGAAGAGCTTGGAACCTTTTACGATCTTACTGTCCGGAACGATACCCTGGTTGCCTTGCACAGGAGGCATGAGCCAATTACGCTCACACGGATCAGGAAAGATGGATTTCGTGGCAATGCCTGGTGGTTCCAGAAGCTGGAATTCCAGCGGGAGGGTGGTGAGATCACCGGTTTTCTCCTGTCGGGCAGCAGGGTGAGGCATTTGAAGTTTGAGAAGAAATAGTTCTCATACAACCTCATCTTCGGAAATCTACCACCCCGTCTCCCGCCATGCGGCGGGATCCACCCCTCCTGTCAAGGAGGAGATTTTTTTATTATTCTAACTATTACTTTTTAGTGGCCTTAAATGATCCGTTGGGTTGTTCGGCAATCAGTTCAATGGCTTCCCCAGTTTCATTCACATTGAAAATAATCCTGAATCCCTCCAGTACTTTGAATGCAAATACATGTTCTTTTACCGGGATCAGTTCGTATTCGGGTTGTCCCTCGATGAATGCATTCAGGGTATTTTCGCCGGTTATGTAAATCTTAATGATTGGTCCGCCAAAATCGTATTCACCCACATATTTTTCCAGGACAGCTTTGTCCAGTTCTTTCACATCAGGTTCTTTCATAAACACGATATCCGCAACTCCCGCTTCCAGTCCCATGGTTAACCGATCGACTTCTCCCTGGACGTTGTAATGAAATTTTATTTTTTGTTTCCCGATATTCGGATCTTCACCCTCAAAGATATCCAGGTGATAATGGCTCAGCTTCATTTCAAAAGGGGGTAATGCAGCTATCAGCTGGCTGTCCGGCAGGGATATGGTCACGGTCCCGTATGCCGGGTGCGTGTAGCTGCCGGTATACTCCTCGAGGGGAAAAGATGGTTTTGTATTTTTCAGCCGGCTGACATCCTCCACTTCCGGTTCTTCACCTTTTTCTCTTGCTTCCCTCACCGGTCCGAACTGTTTCTCCTGCCAGTCTATCTCTTCCAGTCCAAGCAACCGGTCCACAATATAATTCCGGACCACACCCGTGATTGCAGCGCCATCAAAATTGGTCAGCACAACAACGCCTATGCCATCCCCCGGATAGAGACTCACGTCTGAGATAAAGCCGTCAATCCCTCCACCGTGCTCGCACCGGTAATGTCCCCGGTATGAGGTGATAACCCATCCAAATCCGTAGCTTGAGAAGAAAACCTCATCAGACATGGTTTGGGAAGAGACCATTTGCGGGGCATGTGCCTGTTTCAAAAAGTTTTCCGAGACGATTTGTTTGCCGTTGAATTTTCCATGATTCATGTGCATGATTATCCAGTTGCTCATTTCGAGAACATTGGAATTTATGCTTCCTGCCGGGCCAATGGCATCGATATTCCGGAATGGTATCCGTGTTATCTTCTCATCCCTTTTCGAATAGGGATAGGAGAAATTATCTGTTTTCTGCATATCGTTCACGGAGAAGTTCGATTTATTCATCTCCAGCGGCGTGAAGATCTTCTCCTTAATGTTTGTTTCCCATTTCATCCCGGTAACTTCCTCCACGAGAACACCGGCAGTCATGAACATCAGGTTCTGGTACTGGTAAGCAGACCTGAACCCTCTTGACGGTTCCAGGTACCGAAGTCTGTTAAACAGTTCATCGCGTGACAGGTCCTTACCATACCAGACGAAATCATGCCGTGGCAAACCCGATCGGTGGCACATCAGGTCGGTGGGGGTCATGTGGTTGGTAACGTAATCATCATACATTTTAAAGGTTGGAATGTATGTGATGACCGGTTCATCCAGATCCACTTTATCCTCATCCACAAGTTGCCCGACTGCAACGGCCGTAAACGCTTTTGTACAGGATCCGATGGCAAAGAGGGTTTCGCCTGTTACCGGCAACTTTTTCTCCACATCCCGGTATCCAAATCCTTTCACCCAGACAACAGCAGAATCTTTTACAACAGCCACTGCAAGTCCGGGAACCTCCCACTCCTGCATGGCGTTCTCAATGTATTTATCCACTCCACGGAGTGCTTTATCGACAGATGTTACCTGAGCCTGTGCTGCAGGAAACATAATCTGACAGATAATACCTGTTAACAGATAAACGAGAGTCTTTTTCATAATGGCATTGTATTATTTAAAAGTATTCATGATTAGTAGGTAATCCAAATCTTAAAAAGGACAATAGTATTATACTCAGTATCATGTTCATTTCGTAAAATCAAACTCACCGGTACATTTCCCGGACCAAAAATACTTTTTTCCCCGGGTCGGTTGAATCGATGCATTCCAGGAAGGTACGGGCGATTCTTTTGAATGCTTTGCCGTTCGGGTGCAGTTCATCTGCCCATTCGTGGTCCTCCAGGGCACCCCGGCTGTCAACATGGTATACCTGTTCTCTCCCCTTCCCTACCCCGATCAGCATTTCATTGAATTCATGGATCAGTGCAGCCACGACACTTCGCTGTTCCTCAGGATCGGTTATCCCTTTCAGCAACAAGGGATAGTAGAGCCATTTCCCGTTGCCCATCAGCAGGCGAATCGGAAAAACAAAGGGATTCCTGTTGCAGGAGGGAATGGCAAAGTCGTACCCCTGGGTTATGATCTTCATATCCGGGAATTTTCCTGACAGCTCGATCCCCCTGAAAACCAGGGAATACATAATGCGGAAAAGGTTGATCAATGCCGTAAAGTCCTTGTTTATGAACTTTCTCCCAACCACAATCCGCTTTGCCTGAGCATTTGTATACCCTTCCTTTACCAGTTCCCCGATCCGGTTTTTGTCCTCCGGTAACAGAGTAGAATTCACCTGTGAACGTTTGTGCACCAGTTTTGCCAGGCGTTGTTCACCGACAATATCATTTCCGCCTCCACTGATCAGGAATACTTCGGGCTGGTAGAGGCTCAACTCATCGATATATTCACCTTCATAGAGAATATTGGCGACCCAGTCTCCGCCAAATGCCAGGCTGTAAACCGGGTAAGGGGACAGTTTCAGCAGCCAATCGATCACATCCCGGATAAACCAGGGGTATTCGAACCATGAATCGCCTTCTGCCAGGATAATTTTTCTCCCGGCACGAAATGACCGTTTCCGTTTCACCCGGTTAAATTTCCTGTTTTTAAGCCTTTTCCCGGAGCGGTTCAGGAAACCTGCAAGTCCCTTATCTGCCGATGAGTGATTGATCACATCCCCCTCGTTGATGTCAAAAATGCGTTTGGTGATGTGGCGGAAGTCGTGCTTATCGATAAGTTCCAACAAAGAATCCAGCTCTTCAGCAGAGATAACTCCCCGGCAAAGTTTATCGATCAGTTCTTCCTTCATAGAGTATATTTTACGTGAAGCAGTGTTTTAACGGACTGCCGGTTGCAACCAGGCAACCTCTGTGTCTCCTTCGGCAAACGGGTTGGATTTGGGTTTTGAGGAAATGACCTTTGCCCGCACAAAAAGCTCGTCTCCGGTGTACCTGTATTCAGCTTCAGCACCGGTCCTCTCATCGAGAATTTCGGCATGGTTATTCCCTTTTCTGCAACCGATAAACTGGATGGTATACTGGATCCCGGGTTCTTCCAAAACCGAGATGCGGTAGTACCTGGAAGTAACTGAAAAATCCTCCAGCACAATTCCTGTTGAAGCGTAAAAATCGCCCTTTTCAAGTGCCTGTAAGATTGCATCGCTATGCAGGCTCCGGGCTCTGACCATTACCCATCCTCTTCCCGGGTTTGCTTTCCCGGAGCGGAATTCATGGTAATTGTGGGCATCATCGGTAGCGATTCCCATCAGGATTGGAATTCCATTCTGCAGCCGGGCAATATTTGCCTCATCCCACATGGTTTCCGTTCCCGGGTGGATGCTATCGCCGTAATTTCTGACAGACGGGTGCCCGTTAAAAACCTCGAAAAAACAGAATCCTGAAGCCTGAGCCAGGTGTTCCGTTGTCAGGGCCCAGCCAAAATTGGGATGGTTGATGAAGGAAAACAGGGGCTGGTCCAGGGTATCTGCCTGATTTTTGACAGCAATCGCCGTCCTTTCAAGGATATCTGAAATCGATTGTCCGTGCTGTGGCGGGATCAGGGAGACCAGGTTAACGGCATTCATGTGCACCGGTTTCCCGCCAAACCCATCGGTAATCTCTTCAGCAGGAATGGAGAGGAATGATCCGGGTTCATTAAAATAGCTGCAATATTCCTCAAAAGCATGAAGCCTCACAAGCAGGCTGTCATTCCTGGTTTCTTCTTCAACCCATTCATCGCCGAACCGTTCGACGCATGTGTGATATGCACTTGCAGTTGTTTCGTTACGGTTTGCAAGAGTCCATTTTTCACCCGTCTGCAAGACATTGTGGTCACTCAGAACGGCAAAGTGGTACCCGTTGCTTTTGTACCAATCCATCACCATTTCGGGGTAATGATCACCATCGCTCCAGTAGGAATGTGCATGCAAATTACCCTTGTAAAACCTGGTTTCATACCGGCAGGAAACAACCAGGATGATAATCAGGGGAAATATTCTCCAGGAGTTGGTTTTCATGTTGGGGACAATCAATAGGTAATTATCAGGTTCCTGAAGTAGCCTTCTGTTGTCGGATGGATCCAGAGGGCTATTTTTCCTTCAGTTTCACCCTGTTTCAGGTCATTGACAATCAGGCACGGTTGGTCAGCGCCACCGACGTAAAGTTTTGCCTTGATCCCGTCAACCACAATTTTTACACTGGTCCATTCACCCGGAACCATGTCCACATAGGATTCATATTGTCCGGGAGTCTCCTGCCTGAGGCGAAACCAGGTAAAATCGGGGTGGGAGACATACTGGGCAGTATGGTTTCGTCTGAGTTGATCTTCTGCCCTTCCATTTGTCGGACGGAGGTAGAAACAATCGTAGCGGCTATGATCCAGCGGATCAATCCTGAAGGCAATGCCGATGAATCCCCTTGCTCCCTCGAACGTTCCGGTTGCAGGCAGTCCGGCCAATACAACCTCGATCGTTCCATTTGTAAAATCAACATCAGGGATGAGTGCCATAGTTTCCTGGCTGAATTCGGGATTTATTTTAACATCATTTGTTAGCCGGATGGCTTGATTGCCATTATAGGTAACCGGTTCCGCAACGAGGTTGCAGAGTTCAAGGTCTTCAGCAGAAGTGAGGGAACTTTTTTTCACACGGTTACCCTCTGACTGGGCAGAGAGCAGAACCGGGGTTATCAGAAAGAAATAAGTAAATAACCATTTACAGTTCGACATGGCTCACAAGGTTTTAAAGTTATCACATCAATTTATCAGGTTTGTTATTGAAACCCTCTCTTAAAAGAGAAAGAGTTAAAGCGGAAAGCTGCGTTCAGCAGGGCAAGGTAATAGAGATCGAGCGATTTTGAATTATCCGATGTATATCCGTCAATATAATCGGTGCGTACATACCGTCCTCCCAGTTCAATCCCGATCATCAATCTCCGGGCTATTCCCACCTGTATTCCAATTCCGCCAGGGAATGCAATGGCAATATTCCGGAAGTCATCTTCAAAGTCTTCCTTCAGTTCTCCACCCGGAATGGGTTCGAAGTAAACCGCTCCGAAACCTACGAATCCATAGATACCGAAACGTGGAACCTCGAGCCTGTATCCTTTGCGGTTATAGCCTGTCCCCCTGGTGCGATAAAAATGAAATTCAGCCTGGATCGATGGTTCGATAAGAAAGGTATTGTATGTATATCCCCTGTTTTCATTATCGGATCCTTTATCCGAACCATATCCCCAACCCAGGTTCAGGCTTCCCTTAACGCTAATCCGATATTGAATGGTGTACCGAAACCCGGCAGAGAGTGCCGCGCGTGTTGATAATCCTCCGATATCGCCAAAGATGGTTGTTGTCCCCACCCCGGCAATGGCTTCATACCGGTCAAACTGGTATTGCTGGGCATTCATCGGTAACAGCATGAAGAAAAAGAAAACTGAAGTGGAGATTGTTCTATGAATGGATTTGTTTACCATGGTAGTGCAAGATAGTAAATTATAATTTTTAAAGTATGAATTTAATAATTTGTGCAGGTTGTATAATTGCGTTTTTCGGTTATCGGTTAAATCCTTGATTACGCAGGCGGATCAGTGTTCGGAACATCGGTTCTGTCAACTGTTCTTTTCTCCTTATCCGCATCGCTTCTTCAAGCATTTTTTTTGAAGGGGTTGATTCCTCTGCGGGGATCCAGTTAGGACGGGACTTTACAGCCCCGGAAATGATTCGGTCAATTTTCTCTTTTCCCAGTGCACCGGAGATATAAAACCGTGGTTCCAGTAACGAATCTTCTTTTCTTACCAGTTTTTCCTGCAGTGCAATTTTGTATAGTGGTGTTCCGGGGTATATCCGCAGACCTTTCGTCAGGTGAACCATATCATTCTCACTGATCCATTCATCAATAAACCGGAAGGTTTCTTCCATTGTTTTTTCGGTTTCACCGGGACCTCCGAAGGTAAAGAACCACATGGCAGGCAGGTCTGTATCGCGAAGAAGGGATGCTGTATTCTTAAGCTGTTCGATCGTAAAATTCTTACCCAGGTTAAACAGCATTTCCTGCGATGCCGTATCCGGCGTACAATCGATCTGTGAAAAACCTGCTTCAAGCATCAGGTTGAAGAGTTCACGGTTTGTATGTGCCGGGTTAATGCCCATGGTTCTGAATTTCGTTCTTATCTTACGCCGGATGATCTCCCGGCAGATTGATTCTGCCCACCCGGACGGGTCGTTAAAGGTAGAATCGACAAATTCGAAAGTCACATTCCCCACTCTTTGCACAGCCTGACTGATCTCTTCCGCAATATCCTGCACGTTCCTGAACCGGTACTGTCTGCCCTCGATCATGGGGTATGTACAATAGATGCATTTGTGATTACATCCCCGTTTGGTCTGGATGGAATAGACTCCCCTGGCGCGGTAGGGTGAAAAATCGATCTGTCTGTCTATCTCGGAAAAAGGGAGCTGCTCCAGGTCAAAATCAGGTACAGTGAAGGCATTCAGGCTCCGTTCAATCCCTCCTGTCAGCACTCCCGGAATAGTGGCAACATCCAGGCCGTTCTCCAGGTTTTCCAGCAACATGGGAAATGACTGCTCTGCTTCACCGACGATCCCGTAGTCGGCTTCAAACCGGGTCATCAGTTCATCCGGGAAAATGCTGAATCCACTTCCGCCAAGGATAAGGGGAGCCGCAGGGTAGCTGCGCAGGGGAAGAATAAAATCCCGGAAGATCTGATCGACATAATAATTGGGTTTGCCAATCACCATATCGTCGATGTTCCGGATACTGACACCAATGTAATCCGGCATAAATGCTGCCACTTCACGGGACAGGTCTTTCCCATCATCGGCTATCCCATCGAATAACCTGATGTGGAAATCTTTTCGGAAAATTGAAGCCAGGAGGCACAATCCGATGGGCGGAACAGGGTAAGGATATTTTTCAGTACTGGCATTAACCAGGAAAAGTTTCTTCATTGAGTGGTCATATTCCGGTTATACAGGTTTCTCATCGATGCTGGCTGTTCTGCAAAAGTGAACGGATTCGATCGAGCGGCTAAAAATACACTTTTCTGACGGAAATATAGATATAATGAACGTGATTTCAACAGGAAGTGGAAGGGCTTAACCATGGGATCTTTTACTTCCGGAAATTCCCGGTATGAGGAAATTATCTTCTCAGGAGCAGTGTAACGTCTCCGGCAACATAAAATGGTTTCCCGTTATAGAATTTACCAACTGCCTTAAATACATAAACATCCTGTTTGCACATTTCTCCCTTGTAATATCCATCCCATCCGATCGTAACATCATTGCTCTCAAACAGGAACTCGCCCCAGCGTGTAAAAATTCTCAGGTTGTATATATCCACTCCTTTATAGAGTGGATGGAACACATCATTTGCCTGGGATGTAGGAGAATAGTGTCCACCACTCGACTCATCCTGGTTCGGGAAAAATGCATTCGGAAAATAGATATACCCCTCACCCTCCACGATCACTGCACCGGGCATGACAAGTGTATCCACGCAATCGTGTATTGTCCAGGCTGTCAGGATGATATCGTAGGTCCCCACTTCTGTATACTGGTACGACAGTTCCTTCTCCGTGGAGGTTCCGCCATCGCCAAAATCCCAGAGGTAATGGTCACCATACTCAGTGAGGTTATAGAGTTTAATTGGCTGGTCCGGCAGCATGACCAGATCCGGTTCAACCATAAAATTAACATTGGGTTTGGTGTATACCACCACGGGTTCAAATGAATAATCGACTCCTCCATCTCCTGTAACCCTGAGCATTACCTGGTAAGCACCCGGGTCGCTAAATGTATGTGTCGGTTCATATTCGGTTGATGTATTTCCATCAGCAAAATCCCAGTAATATTCATTTCCATGATCGGAATTATTGGTGAATGATACTGTCAATGGTTCGCATCCTGCAGTGATATCCGGTACAAAATTTGAGATTGGCAGGGGTGGAAAGATCCGAATGTTGTGCTCAATGGAGTCAGCACAATTGGCACTGGATACGTTGAGTGAAATGGTATATTCCCCCCAGGTCGGGTAATCGTGGTTTCCCGGTTCCTGAAGCACAGAAGTATTTCCATCGCCAAACTGCCAGTAATAACTCCATGATCCCGCATTGGTTTCATTATCAACGGTTACGGTAACATCCGGGAAATACTGGTATACCGGTATTGCATCGAATTCAGCTAATGGAGAGGGGTATACAGTCACCGTTTTTGTAATTGAATCGATACAGCCGTATTTTGATGTTCCCACCAGGGTTACATCGAAGGTAACATCCGTAACATTGTCATTGAAGAATGTATGGGATGGTTGTGTCAGCATGCTGGATATACCATCCCCGAAATCCCATGAAAAGGTAGAAGCCCTCAGGGAGTTATTCGTAAATGAAGAGAAATAGGGACTGCAGCCTGCTGAGTCGCGTTCAAAATCAACAGCAATGCTGGGATAGACGTTTATATTCTGGGATATGGAATCGATGCATCCGTGTACCGTTTCCGCAGTCAGTTTCAGTGTGTAGGTCACCATATCATCCATGGTATTATCATAGGTATGGATGACTGTATCCAGTATATTGGTAACGTAGACTGGTGATCCATCCCCGTAATCCCAGGAGTAGGTATCTCCTGCTGTTGAATTATTCTCAATGGTCAGATCCAGTGGGGGGCAGTCAACAGTATTATCTGCCACAAAACTTGCCTTTGGGGAAGCAAAGACGGTGATTTGTCCTGAAACGGAGTCACGGCAAAGATCTTCGGATGTAACCAGTAATTTCACATCGTACACAGTATCCACATTGCTCAGGTTGGAATAAGTATGGCTGGGTGATTCAACAACGGAAGAACCGTTATCACCGAATTCCCAGTTGTATTCAACGCCTCCCTGTGAAGTGTTTGAAAAGTCCACCTTCAATGGATTACATCCCTCAGTAATACTGGTAAAGCTGGCCTCAACCTGATGGAACACGCTGACGTTTCTTGAAAGGGTGGAGGTACAGCCCTGTGGACTGGTGACCAGGAGATCGATTGTAAAGGTCTGGGAATTCGTATAGCTGTTGTTAATGAACTGCTGGTTTATGGGAGCAGTACTCCCGGTACTGTAAGGTACACCATCGAAGGTCCAGTCGTATTGCTGCCCGTTGATGGAGGAGTTATATATTGTAACATCGAACGGTGTACATTGTGACGTATATTCAATGGTAAAATCTGCTTCCACGAAAGGATGGACCAGGATAGGGACGACAAAGGTATCTGTACATGACTGGCTGTTTACCGCAACCAGTTGAACCATAAAGGTTGTATCATTCAGGCTGAAGTTTTCAAAGGTCATTGTTGGATTCAGGATATTGGAGGACTGACCGTTGCCGAATTCCCAGTTATAGTTCAGTGCGCCAGTTGAATTATTCATAAAATCGACAGTTAAGGGGTGGCAGCCCGACAGGACACTGGCAGAGAAGTTTGCAATCACTTCGGGGTATACTACAACATCCCGTCTCAGTTCCGACATGCAGTTATCCGCATTCCAGACGGTTAACACCACTTCATAAGTAACGGGAGTGGTAGGAGACGGATTGGTATATTGGTGTATCACCGGATTGGTATTGAACACGGTTGTATCGTCACCATCTCCAAAGTCCCAGTGGTGTTCTACTGCTCCGAGTGAGGCATTATTAAACGTAATGTCAAATGGTGTACAATTTGCACTGACATCAAAGGTAAAGTCAGCTTCCACGTAATTATAAACGGTAATATCAATTTCCGATGTATCGGTACAATTGTGATCGGAATAGGCAATCATTGTGGTGGTATATGTTTCGTTCACCAGGTTAAGGTTTTCGAAAAGGTGGTAGGGATCGCTATCATTGGAAGATCCTCCGTCACCGAACTCCCAGACGAATGAAGTTGCATAGGCATTCGATTGATTGGTAAACTGCACACCCAGGGGATTACATCCCTCCGTGACATCCTGAGTAAACTGGGATATAACGACCGGGTAAACCGTTATATTACGGATCAGCGTATCGGTACAGCCATCGGCATTCTCAACGACAAGCCGCAGGGGATAAACCGCCGGTACGGGGCTGACATTGTTGTAGGTGTGTGTCAATACAGGAGCGCTGGAAGCTGAGCCCGGTGTTCCGTCTCCCCATGACCATTCGTACCCTGTAATGGCACCGGATGATGCATTGTTAACTGTTATATCGAATGGTGCACATCCCTGGAAATCATTGACGGTAAAATCTGCCTGTATAAACGGATGGACCCGGACTGTCTGGTAGGATGTATCCCGGCAGAGGTTGGGTGTTGTACTCACCAGCCGTACATCATAGTCGACATTATTTACCGTCATATTTTCAAACAGGTGGACCGGATCCGTTTCTCCAGACGAGCCGCCATCGCCAAAATCCCATTCGAACATGGTGGCTGTTGCGGAAGACCCATTGGTAAAATTCACTTCAAGGGGATGGCATCCGATCGCATGATCGACAGCAAAAGCAGAGGTTACTTCAGGGTATACGGTGATCACCCGCCTGAGCGTATCGGTACAGCCACGGGTATTGTTCTTTACCACCAGTTGAACCGTATATTGTTGAGGTGCAGCAGTAGCATTAACGTAGGTATGTGTGAATGTGGGTGCCGAGGTATTGGAAAAGTTACCATCTCCCAGGTCCCACTCGTATTCCTCGATATACCCTGCAGAGTTATTATCGATACCCAGGGTAAAGGGACTGCAGCCCCTCACTGTATCAACACGAAAGTCGGCTTCGAGGTAGGGATAGACGGAGATGTCCGTTTCAACCGTATCGGAACAGTAGAATGGGGATATGGCAACCATCTCCACGTGGTAAATGCTGTCTGCCATCCCGAAGTTAAAATAGGTATGGGAAGGATCCGTATCATTGGAGGAATTCCCATCGCCCAAATCCCATTTGTAGCGGTCGGTATTTCCGGTGGAGGTATTGGTAAAATTCACGGTTACCGGCTGGCAGCCATCCACCACATCGGGTATGAATCCCGCGTTTATTTCAGGCCTGACCATAAGATCTCTCCGGAACTGACTGATGCAGCCATCCGTATTCCAGACCACCAGTTGGATTGTCGTTCGCTGAATGGTATCGGATGTGTTTGTAAAGGTACGTTGAAAGACGGCACTGGTGTCATAAACGTACCCGTTAAACGGATCATCAAGGTCAAAATCCCACTGGACATTCAATGTATCCGACACATCGACACCAAACGATTCATTATTGATGGTAACCACATCCGGAGCACAGAGGTACCATTTATCCATTTCAAAGTAAGCTTCAATCTCATCGGATATCCCAACGATGATGGTAAATGTAGTATCCGGGAAACAGGGTCTGGTAATAGTCACGGTATAGTTATATACCCCCGGTGGAGGTGCTGCATAGGGATTGGCGATAAACGGGTCGTTGAGGTAATCAGAAGGTGACCAGGTATAGGTCAGTCCCCCGGAAGCCCTGAGTTGTACGGTATCGCCGAAGCATCTTCCGATTGATTGCGATCCGGATTCGACCACGAGAGCCTCTCCCCTGGTTTCAGCGTAATCTGAGAAATAGCCATATTTGCATCCGGATGTTGGTCCACCCTCTATCAATCCAAGATGAAAAACGCTTGTCGAGTTAGTAATTTTCACGACCTCGTTTTGGGGAACACCACCGCCTGTAGCATTGGCAAATTCCTTATTGTTGTTTTTCAAACAGACAAAACCTGTTGCCCCGACCGGTTCGAACCAGCCTGGAGGGATATCAAACGTTGAACCATCCTCGTAATGCATGGTAAAGGCATCCTTGGCGGCATCGATGGTCATTAAATTCAGGAAAAACCGATTGTCTCCTCCAGCCGTTGACCGTGTAAAACTAACCTCAAGTGAACCGGTACAACCATCAATGGTAGGCAGTACGGCTCCGCCAAACTCACATCCAAACCCGGATACATGCAGGACATATATGGGTTTGTCTCCCATGACGTGGGTAGAGTTATTGCGCAGCTCGTATCGTACCTGCTGGCCGGCAGAAGCAATATTTGCATAAAATACACCATCGATAAAGACCTGGGTGTTGGGCTGGGTTGCCATAATAAACACCCGCTCTCCGGTCGGCACACCGACAGGATCAGGAGGAACTGCAGTCGGATTGATCAGGTTGATCTTTCCTCTCATTACAATATACTCATACCCAACGATCCTGCGGCCATCGACCCGCTGAACGGGAATTACCTGGTCTCCGATAAGGTCTTTACAACCCTGGGGTTCAGCCCAGGTGGAATCATCTTTAATGGTGACCGCAATGGGTTTGTTTGATGTGATGTGTGTCCCTCCCAGGTGATCCGCCGCAAGCTGGGTAACTGCCCTGGCGGAATAGGTTTCTCCACGATCCAGTGTTATCATGTAGGGTATCCCTGCAGGATGATCCACCGGATTTCCCTTAACGTTTGCCGTAGGGGTAATCCAGATCTGGGTATTATCCTCTGTGGCAACGATATCAATTGATGAATAGGGTACAATCGGATTGTATACTCCATTCCTCCAAAAATCATTGAAGGGAGTATAAAAGTTATATCCAAGGCCGTTTCTGCCTTTCAGCGCAAAAATATCCCGGTTGTAAAACTCATCCTCATCGTAATAGACCGTGATCAGGTTTGTTGAAGTGATGTGTACTCCCTTATTGAGAGGGGTATCATAGATGTCATTCTCCAGGTCATTCACAAAAGGAGTGACATCAATGGTTACCGTACTGTTTGCCGGAACAAAGAATGTGGTATCAAGCCCGGCCGGTCGTGCGGGTTGATGGATCCTGACTGTGCTGGGCAGATCCATGGCTGATACCCGGAAATACATGGGTTCACCCCCGGGAAAGGTACCATGACTTTCGGTTATCTCAGGAGCGACAAACCAGAACTCAACATCGGTCTGGGAAAAACCCGTGAACGAGTTCAATCCAAACAGGAATAGCAGGAGTAATTTATGTCTCGCCGGGATCTTCATCAGATGCACAATTATGGTTGTTTATACGGTCATATTTGAATTTGGTTTAACAGAATTCATACTTTATCCATTGATTTTGGCCACATGACACATTTACCCGGTAATTCATCAAATTAACATAACTTATTGAAACAAAAACACTTTTAATTCGTACAAAGACGCATGTTTTAAAACAGTGAATCATGAGAAAGGCCATCTTCTTTACAGGATTGACACTTATCCTGTCACACTGGTTGCATGCGCAGGACACTCTTTTCTTCGAAACTTTTGATGATTATCCCGATGAAAAACCTCCCGGGTGGACAACGGAGCTTGAGGTTTCTCCCAACAGGATCTGGGAGTTTGTTAACGGTGGAGGAACGCAGTTTCCCGAGATCCCGGGCAGTCGAAGACCCCCCACTGCATACAGCGGAACAGTCAATGCACTCTATTTTTATGAAAGTCTTGGTAATGAATCTGTTATACTTATAACCCCACCCATTGACCTGGAATTTTCAGTGTTGACCGAACTGCGATTCCGGCATGCTCAGATGACCTGGAACAGTGCTACATTCGGGGCACACAACGACGAGCTCAGGGTATACTATAAAACCCATTTCGACAGCAGCTGGGTTGAAGCCAATAAGTTAGCGGAATATACAGAAGCTGTGGAATCCTGGACTGAACAGACCATACAGATCCCTGAAGAAGCATTCAGTCAAACCTGCTATTTCGCATTCAAAGCCACCACAAAGCGTGGATGGGGTGTTTGCATTGATGATGTAACCATTGTGGAAACAGGGGAGCTGGAGCGCTATGTCGATGAGGTTACCATATCCCAGGAGATCACAAACCCGATACCCACCGGATCGAAATACAACCCTTTACTACAGATCGATGTAAAAGTTAAGGGCAATACAGGTAATATTACCTTGAATTCCCTGGAAGTGAAATCGCTTAACAGTTGGGATGGTGATATCGAAACCTATGGTGTAAAGTTGTTCTACAACCATTCCGGTAAGGATTTCTATGCTTCACAATTATATGATTCAGCATCCTTCTCTTCCGGTAAAGCCCTCTTTTCCGGCCTGAACCTGAACCTTCCTACCGGATATACCTCCCTTTGGATCACCTGTGACGTAAAATCAGGGGCAGCACACCTCAATACCATAGATCTGGCCATTGAAGCGGATAAAATGGATATAGACGGAACCACTTATCCTACGGTTGAGGAATCACCATCCGGTGAACGAACCATTTATGAAGCAGTTTTTTACGATGATTTTGTTACGGATAAGGGATGGGTGCTGTCGGGTGATTTCCAACGAAACAGACCTCACGGACTGGGCGGTATCTATATCGGGAATAAAGATCCGCTCTATGCGGCAGGAGATACGATGATTATCGGGAACGACCTGACGGGTTTGGGATTCCTTGCCGGTGATTATGAACCCAACGTTGCTAAATATGTCAACCTGGCTGTTACTCCCTCTTTTGACCTGTTCTATTATAACAATGTCAAACTTAATTTTTTACGGTGGCTCAACGTGGAGAACCAGGATACGGCCTCCATAGAACTGAGTCTCGACAACGGGAGCACCTGGAGTGAGATCTGGTCCAATGACAATAACCTGATCACCGATAACCAGTGGACCTTCTTTAGCTTAAATATTCCTGAAGCATACCGGAAATCCGATGTCAAAATGCGGATCAACCTGGGGCCTACTACCCTGAATAATCATTTTTCAGGCTGGAATATTGAAAATTTTTCCATAACAGGAAATTATGTTGAATATGACGTTGGTCCCACCCTCATTTCTTCTCCAGGAAACGGGTGCGGACACACCTCCGCCGAAACCGTTTCCATCAAGATCAGAAACTTTGGACCCGGTGCAACACCTACGGGGATCCCGGTAAGGTACTCTTTCAATGGAGGAAGCAGTTATGTAAATGAAATCATCCCCGGATCGATACCTTTTGAAGGGGAAATATCCTTTGATTTTACCAATAAGGTTGACCTTTCTGTACCGGGCACATACGCGGTCATCATCGAGACATTGCTGGATGTGGATGAGGAGTCATCAAACAATGCCCTGACCACTACCCTTTATGTTGATCCAACCTACACCCTTCCATACCGGCAGGATTTCGAGAGTGGAAAGGATTTCTGGAGAAAAACCGGTACGGAGGCTTCATGGGCGTATGGGACACCCGCCGGTCCAGTTATTCACACTGCCGGATCCGGGACAAAAGCATGGGTTACAAACCTTACCGGAAGTTACAATAACAATGAAAATTCGCACCTGACAGGTCCCTGTTTCGATTTTAGCGGAGTCGATTTCCCCGTTTTTGAATGCAAGATCTTCACCCACCTGGAAAAGGATATCGATGGGGTTAACCTTGAATACTCCCTGGATAATGGAGATACCTGGGAACGGGTTGGGAATAAGGGAGATGGAGATGCCTGGAACTGGAACTGGTATAACTCCGATGTCATAACCGTTCTTGATGGCAATCACGGATGGACGGATGAGATTGTCGGCTGGAGAACCGCCAGGATATTGCTTGATCCCTTGGTATTCAGGGATCAGGCGAGTGTTAAATTCCGGTTCCACCTGGCATCCAATGAATCGAATTCTTCTGATGGGATTGGCATTGATGATATCAGGATCTATGATGCACCCAGGGATGTTGGAGTAGTTTCGATTGACAGTCCGATCACAGCCTGTGCGCAGGATGTTGCAGACCATGTGTTGGTAACCATTCAGAACTTCGGTCTGGATACCCTTAAGGCAGGCGATACCATAATAGCAGGGTATGATTATGAATCGGATCCCACTGTAATTGACACCTTTAACCTGGCAGGCAATGTATTGAAAAATGCCACGTTCCAACATTCATTCAGTCAATTATTCAGCGGCGGTTCTTCAGGAACAAAAAACATTACCGCGTTTACACTCCTTCCGGATGATGGCAGGTTCTATAATGAAACCTTTACAAACGATAGTTCCTCCAAGTCGTTTGATATACTTGAAACACCCTTTGTAGATCTGCCCTATTCGATTTATACTGTACGTCCGGATACCATAGTTCTGAATGCCTATACAGGCAATCCCATAGATACCTACCTATGGCAGGATGATTCAACGGATCCGGTATTTAATGTAACCGAAACGGCAACGGCCGTATACTGGGTTGTAATAGATAACGGTTCCTGCACTTTTTCCGACACAACCTATGTCTACCGACTTATTGCTGATGCAGGGATAAGTGATATTGTCTATCCTGTATCCGATTGTGAACTCGGGGATGCTGTCCTGCCCGAAGTTGAGATAACAAATTATGGTACGGATACATTACTCGCCGGTGACCAGCTTACGGTGGGTTACAAGCTGGACAGTGATCCGGCTGTTGAGGAGCTACTGGTTCTTGGTAGCACAGTCTATCCCGACAGTGGCATACTATACACCTTTACCACACCGGTGGATATGTCGGCAATAGCAACCTATTCATTAACTGCATATACCATATTAGACTACGATGACAATGCCGGAAACGACTCCTTTAACACCAATGTTACGGTATACGGTACAACGCCGATCGATCTTGGAGAGGCAGTTGTCATCCGATCCCTTACCTATGTCATTGACGCCGGACCCGGTTACGATTCGTACCTCTGGAATGACGGCTCAACCAACCGGACACTCCTGGTTGATTCAACCGGGTGGTACTCGGTAACCGTGAAGCAGGGTACAATGTGTGAAAACACGGATTCCGTTCATGTTACACTGGTATTTCCGGATATCAGGATAGACCAGCTTTACAGCCCGGTCAGTTCCTGCGGCTTGTCAAGCAGTGAAATCCTTTACCTTTATCTGAAAAACAGTGGATCGGATACGGTGCAGGTCCAGGACACGATCGCATTTACTTACCGGATGGATACCGGTCCACTCAAATACGATACGTTATTTTCAGGAGCCAAGGTATTTCCCGGCGATTCCGTCTTCTTCACTTTCACTGATCCATTTGATATGAGTGCTGTTACATCGTATGACTTCTCCATTGAGGTTTTCTACAGACCGGATTCGGTACCTGCCAACAATACAATCAACCAGACCATTCAGGTGTACGGGTATCCAACGGTATCTCTGGGTCCTGATCAGATCTCCTATGAAAAGGAATTGATTCTGGATGCCGGGCCCGGCTATGCTTCTTACCTCTGGCAGGATGAATCAACCGACCGTTACTATACGGTTGATTACGATAACCAGACACCGGATCATATCTATTCC
>Ga0315537_1000925_pt1 | contig 23388 bp, 24 predicted proteins | sample SalMarSW160270MG_FD_203091 | JGI IMG/M metagenome (GOLD analysis project Ga0315537, IMG submission 203091) | Salt marsh sediment microbial communities from the Plum Island Ecosystem LTER, Massachusetts, United States - Salt Marsh Sediment SW1602-70 ...
CTTTTAGTTGGCTGCACTCAGGCATTTTCATTCCCTTCAGCCCACGCCTCCAATCTTTTCGCATCCGCCACCCTCCTGTCCAGAAGCTATAAATCATTAACACCTCTATTTCTGATTATAGCGTTTTTAGTCTCATTTTCCCGAATCTATGTAGGAGTGCATTATCCATTTGATGTTCTGGCGGGTGGGATTTTGGGATTTGTTTTAGCTTCTTTGATATTATTTGTTTTCAATTTCATAAATACCAGAACAACACTTTTGGGGAGAAAGAGATTACTGGAATGAAAGAGTAATTTTGTAGGCACAGATTTATCTGTGCAAAAAGCACGAATGAATTCGTGCCTACAATTTCTTATTTACATTTTCAGGCGGAGAATGGAGAAATAAATTAAAAATTAAAAATTCAAAATGCAAAAAGGAGAAAGAGAATGGGTCCGAAAATTATGCTTTATTTGGGGGATATTACTGATCTTTCTACTGACGCTATTGTGAATGCGGCTAATAATCACTTAGTTATGGGAAGCGGGGTGGCTGGTGCGATCAAGAAAAAAGGCGGGCAAATAATTGAAGATGAAGCGGTAAAAAAAGGTCCTATTTCCATTGGGGAGGCGGTCTGGACTACAGGGGGTAATCTCAAAGCCAAATACGTGATTCACGCTGCCGGCATGGGGCGGGACCTGAAAACCAATGTTACTTATGTAAAAAATTCAACTTTGAATAGTCTAAAAAGAGCAGATGAACTGAAATTAACCTCTATTGCCTTTCCTGCTATTGGAACGGGTGTGGGAGATTTCCCCATAGATAAATGTGCCAAGATAATGCTGGATGTGGTCAGTAACTTTATGCCCCAGGCCGAAAACATAAAAACTGTGATCTTTGCCCTGTTTGATAGAGGGAGTTATGAGATTTTTGAAAAGGAGTTAGAGAAGATACAAAAGGTTTCTTGAATTAGATGATAATTTGATTTATCTTTGATGGGGTGTTGTAGTTGCCCAATTTATTGGGCTTTTTTAGCTCGATGAATCGAGCAACTACGTTTTTAAGCCTTTTATGATATCTAACATCTCTTTGACTGCTTTTTCCATTCCCACCATTACTGCCCGGGCGACGATGGCATGGCCGATGGAGACCTCCTCGATTTCCTTAATTGACATCAGGTCTTTTGCATTTTTGTAGTTTAATCCGTGCCCGGCATGAATCCCCAGTCCCTTTTTATATGCCAACTCAGCCATTTTTCTTACCTTTTCTAATTCAGCTTTATGTGTCTTTTCGTCTTTTGCCTCGCAGTAGCTGTCTGTATTTATCTCGATGTAATCGGCATTTAGTTTAGCTGATGTTCCTACACTTTTCTCGTCCGGATTGATAAACAAGCTTACCTTCATCCCGCTGTTTTTAAGCTCAGCTATGGCTTTGGACAGTGTTTCGAAATTCGCCTCTACGTCCAGTCCGCCCTCAGTGGTTATCTCCTCTGGTCGCTCGGGAACTAACGTCACGGTGTCGGGTTTTACCTCTTTGGCTATTCTGATCATTTCATCTGTGGCTGCCATTTCCAGGTTCAAAGAGGTTTTGACCTTTTGCCTTAAAAGTTTTAAGTCCCGGTCCTGAATATGTCTGCGATCGCCCCTTAAATGAATAGTTATCCCATTTGCCCCTGCCAACTCGCAAAGCATGGCTGCTTCTACCGGATCAGGATAGATGGCTTTTCTTGCCTGTCTTAAGGTTGCCACGTGATCCACGTTTATGCTTAACTTGCACATTATTACCTCCGTATTTACGGTTCAATGGTTCAAAGGTTGAATGGTTAAATGGTTGATGGTTTAACGGTTCAATGGTTTAACAGTTGTTATATTGACCTGTCATACCATCTGATTATTCTCCACCATCCATCCTCGGATTTTTTAAACCGGAACTCAGCATATCCTGTTGCCCACAATCTCTGGTAATTATAATCCCCGTTGGTATCATAAAGGGAAAGACTAAAGGTGACTTTACGACCTGCATATTCTTCCCCGGTTATGGGGTCCACAGCCGGATCCAAATAATCCACATGCCACAGGCCAAGCTGTATGTCCTCGAAAGCCGCAAACAAACGATTGGTTCTGTAGATGTCCCCGCCTCTGCCGTCACGAGTTACCTGAAATTCAACTTCCACCAACTGGTCCTCAGCCTGATCCTTGTAAAAGAAGATGAAATCTTTGTGCAGGCAGTTTTCGTAAACCAGACTGTCCCGGTATTCGTAGGAATATTTTAAATTGTATAATACACTGTCCGGATCAGTCTGCCGGGCAATGGGCACTACCTTTCCTGGACCCAGCCATGAGGGTGAGAAGGGATTCTGACAGTTGTATGCATATACAGCCGACAGAGTCAAGATCAAACAAATGATTATTCTTCTATTCATTTGTAAAATCATTTTACTAATTAAAAGAGAAATTCTCTGAATTGAGCTTTGAAAGCAGCCCAATCATATCCCTCCGGAGTATCGGGAATATCCGACCAGAAGAAGATGGACCACCAGTTCAGGGATGTCTGTTTTAAGTAAAAGGTAGCTACACCTTTAGCCTCCCGGGGCTCTTCTCCTTCGGGTTTAAATTGATGAATGGTTATAGTGTAATTTATGGTCACCATGGCTAATGTATCGGCATCCTTGTCTTCCCGGTATGTTTCAAAATCGATGAGCAGGAAATAATCCACTGAGTCGCTGTTCTCTCTGAAAAAATCAAAGAGACTGCTGGTTACCATCTTTTCGGTTCCCGCATCCCAGTTGGAGAAAAGCTCTGGGCGTCCCGGTTTGATGGAATCCTCGGGAGCTGAAAATTTAAAGGTGTCGCAGATGCAGGTGTTGAAATTCTCTATTATCTTCTCGTTGTAAGCAAAAAGAAGATTCTGAATCACTACCTTAGGCTCAACCGGAGTATCCCAGGTTCCTATCTGTCCTTTTGGCTCAGGCGATTTTCTGGTTTTGAACGGATTCTTACATCCAGAGAAAAACAACATGCTGGCAAAAAAGAAGAAAAGAAATACAAATGTGATTTTTTTCAATTCCTGTTTCATTAGAACTGATGAGCTAAGGAAACGTTTACGAAACTGGTTTCGTCCCTGATCCCGGGTGTGTCCCCCTGAAACCTGTATCGGAAAGAGGCTTCTATATAATTGACCGGATTTGTGAAATAATCTAACTTAAGGGAGATCATATCCCGGTAAAATTTGTTAGATAAGTTTCTTTTGCCTAAGGTATGATCCCATTCTCTTTTTATCTCGTAATCATACTTAGGACTGATGTATAATTTCTTGCCAATTTGATAGCTGAGTCCGAAATCTACCCGATGGGTTCTTCTTTCCCAGGACCTTCTGGCCACCCACTGATCCCTCCAGAGAAGCTGCCCGTAATCCTCATATCGGTAGGTGTAACCAAGATCGAAATCCAATCCGGGACTGAATAAAAAGACAATGCGGGTGGAGGAGGAACCTCTTCTTAAAATCTTATTTCTGGAGGATTCGGTTTCCTTTTCAAAATCATAGGAGATATAATTGGCTTGAATGGAGTAGCTATGCTCGATTTTCCATTTGGGGGAAGGCTGGATGAAAAGACGAGGGGATAGGATATAGGTCTCATTATAGCTGTTGTTTGCGGACAACCATTCGGAGAGGTAGATCTGATGGAAGTTGTTGAATCCCAGTTCGGTTCTCATCTTCAAAAAGGGACTGAAGATGTGCAGATGCTCGACTTTAGCTAACTTGGTCATAATGTCCCGATCGCTGAAGTAGCGGGAGATTCTGGGAGTATAAAAAGAAGTTACCCCTACGGATCCGTTTAAATATAGCGAGTCTCTGGAGGTTATCTTCAGGCTCAATCGAGCACCCAACTCTCCGCTTTCCATTTCCTGGTCTTTTTCCTCTCCCCCATAATTCTCATCAGACTCCGAATATATATAAAAGGTTTCTAAAAAGAGCCTGTCCAAAAACTCCCTTTGAATATCAAAATGCAAGATGTGCGATGAAAATGAATTGTCCTGCAGTGTCAGGGGAGTAAATAAAGAATCTTCCTCTGTGGAATAACTGTATTTATTCAAGAGGAAATTGTAAGTGAGCTTGAGCTTGAACTTTAGGGGTATCCTTTTAATGGAACCGAAACTCAAAGTCCTTTCCCTTCTTTTCTGGGTGCTAACCTGAGAGTAGTCGACTCCCGAATAAAAACTCTTTCTGGAATAGGATTCCTTGAAGAATACATCCAGACTATCCTGTGAAGCAGACATCTTTTTATAGGAGAAATTCAATTCCCTCTGTAAAGAAGGGATGTCCTTAAATCTTATATCCTCCTGCTTCAGACTCATCTCGCCTTTATAACCCCATAAATCGGGATTATAAATCAGACTGAACTCCTGGTTTAAACCCTGGTCGGATCGATCTATCTGTTGCCATTTTCTCTGAATGGTTTTTAAACCCAGGGTCTCTTTGACTTTTAAGCCGGGCAGTATGCTCCACTCGGAAAAGAAAGAATAGCCACTTTTGTTGACCTTGTGGTTTTCCAGAGAATTTAAATTATGATCGAAAACCGAGCCTACCTGGACTTTAGGTTTGAGGTTATAGTTCAATCTAAGAGCGATCTCCCCATCCTCCTGCCACCTATCCTGGCCCATAATGAAAATGGATTCCTTTATCAGGGTGGAGTTGATGGAGTTTTCGAACTTTAGGTTGAATTTATCTCCAAAATTTGAGATATGATTCAAGCTCTGGCTCCAGTTATAGGTTTTATATTCCCGCCAGAAATTGAATTTCAAGTCAGCAGCAAAGGTAACGTTCAAAAGAAACAAAAGAAAAAATATAACCTCAAATAGTTTCTTCATTTTTTAATTTTAACATTTTCAAATTAAGAGCCAAAGAACTCAGTTCTTCAAGAGTAAGGTCTTCAGCCCTTTTTGTAGGATCTATGTTCGATCGCTTCAGAGCCTTTAAAACCATTTCTTTTCTTAAGCCCAAAGATGAGGACACTGAATTTAAAATCATTTTACGGCGCTGGGAAAAAGCAGCTTTTATCACAATAAAAAAGAATTTCTCGTTTTTTACATTCACTCTGGGATCTTTTAAAAAGAATAACCTGATCACAGCTGACTCCACTTTGGGAGAGGGCATAAATGAGGAGGGTTTGAGCCTGAAAAGAATCTCCGGATCAGAATAAAGCTGGATTCCTATGGAAAGGGGGGACCAGCTTTTTGTGCCTGGTTTGCCACAGATCCTTTGGGCTACCTCCTTCTGAACCATTAATATTGCCATCTTAATTCTTTTTCTGTTCTCCAAAAGCAATGCCAGTACCGGGCTGGTTATCTGATAAGGCAGATTGCCAATGATTTTTATTTTCCTATGGGGTAAGATAACTCTTTTAATATCTATTTTCAAGAAATCCTGGTGGATAATTTCTAAGTTTTGAGCAGAGAGAAATCTTTTTTTCAAGAATTCACATAGATTTCTGTCAATTTCCACTCCCACAACTCTTCTGGACTTTTCAAGCAGGTATTTGGTCAAGGCTCCCTTGCCCGGACCTATCTCCAGAACCGCTTCACTTCCCCTTAAATTCAGGCTATCCACGATTCTTTTAGCTGCATTGTCATTTATCAAAAAATTCTGGGAAAGGCTTTTTCGGGGCTTAATTATTTCTTGATTTAAGGATTCAAGCATCGTTCTTTTTTAACCCACGATTTTATAATGTCTCACCTTGAGTTTCACACCTAAATCCTTGGCGATTTCTTCGCATTTTTTTAAATCAGTTTCGGGTAAGTCCAGAACGCTCATAATGGTCTCTGGCAGATTTTTTTTGCACTCCTTGATGAAGTCCATCACATCATAGAAAACGCCCTTGCCGTACTTTGATTTACAGATCTTATCATATTTATCCGAGGTATCCACATTCAGACTCACGGATGCCGTATCGATCAATCCCGAAAGCTCAGGGACGATGTTTCTTTTGTGAATCAGATTTCCCTGGCCATTGGTATTGAGTCTGGTTTTGACCTCTTTTTCTTTTACGTATTTTGAAATTTTTTTCAGAAGGTCCAGACGCAAAGTGGGCTCACCTAACCCGCAGAAGACCACCTCATCGTATTTTTGAAAATCCCCCATGTCAGCGATTATCTCCTGGAAATTAGGCTCGTGATTCAATCTGAGATAGTGCCCTTTTACAAAATCCGAATAGAATCGGACGCAGAAACTGCAGGAATTGGTGCACTCGCTGGTCAGGTTAAGGTAAAGGGAGTTTCGGATGGGATAGGCAATTTCAGGTTTAAACTTGATGTTCAATCCAAAAAGCTTTTGAGCATTGACCGTGGTTATTCTTTCAATATCCTGAAAGGTTAAAGGCGAAAAAAGCTGAGCCAGCTTTTCTCCCACCAGTTTAACATAGACAGGTTCGTTTCTTTTCCCTCGGTGAGGGGCGGGAGTGAGATAGGGACAATCTGTTTCAGTCAGAATGATATCTAATGGAAGTTTTTTAACCAATTCAGCAGACTTGGAATTGTGGTAGGTAAGAGTTCCGTTAAAGGATAGATAAAATCCCAATTCCAGTCCTTCCTGTGCCTGGGTATAATTTCCTGAAAAACAGTGTAAAACCCCGCCGACTTTTTTGGCGTCAGTTTTCTTTAGAATAGATAAACCTTCATCCCAGGCATTTCTGATATGGACCACAATGGGTTTATTCACATCCAGAGCCAATTTGATCTGGTCTTTGAAAGCTTGAATCTGAATTTCCCTGGGAGACAAGTTTCTATAGTAATCCAAACCGATCTCGCCGATTCCAACTACTTTAGGATGTTCAGCTAAGCGCTTCAATTCTTTTAATGAATTCAAACTCAATTTAGATGCATCGTGGGGATGAAATCCAACAGTAGCATAAATCTCATCATATTTATCAGCAAGCTCCACTGATTTTCGACTCGACCCCAGATCCACCCCGATATTTATTATTCTAAAAATCCCCTCATTTTTAGCTTTTCTTATAACTTCTTCTCTATCCTTATCAAACTGAGGGAAATCAAGATGTGCGTGAGTGTCGATCATAAAAAAAACTAACCTAAATGAAAAATTTCTATATTGATGATGATGTAGGCGCGAATTTATTCGTGCCAGGTTTTTAGACCACAGATAAATCTGTGCCTACAAATTGTTCCAATGGTATCACAGGTTGTCCCAACCTGTGATAGCACATATTTATTTAAGTCAACCTAAAGGTTGACATTCCAATAACATAGACGGGAGTGTCAAGCCCCCCGCAAAATTCGGGGGATCTACGACTTTAGCCTGACCTGGTGAACCTGAAGGTTCACACTCCAATAGGATTCGTGGCAACAATACTTTAATGTGCTACTTCATGCCGTACCAGGGATCTTTTTCAAAGTCGGAGAAGAAATATTTTCGGTCTCCTTCGTTTTTTATCTTCTCTCCGGCATCTATGGCTAATTTTACGTATTTCTGGCATTCGGATCTTTTTCTGTTGGTAGCATAAGCTCGTGCCATTGCCTCATAGGCAAATGCTAAGTCGAAATCCACGAAATTGTGCTGCTGGGTGAGCTGCAGACACTCTTTGGCATGATACAATGCTGGCTCGGGCCTGCCCAGAACTGAATATACGCGGGAGATCAACCAGTGACCTCTCTGGAAGTTGATGGCTTCTCCCACTATGCTCCAGTGATAAAGGGAAGCATAAGCGGCATTGATCATCTTCTCGTCTTCCCCTTTGGTCCTCTCTTTTTTTTCCAGAAGACTCCAGACTAAGTTGTTTAATTCAACCGCGAACTTCTTATTGCATTCTTCTTCTGAATATCTCTTTTCTTCTTCCATTTTAGCCTCTCCAGTTTTTGCTTGAACTGACTTGCTGTGACACTGCTCAGCCAAGCAGGTTTTTTCCTCAGTTTTTTTATCTTCCTTATTCTTATCCTGTCCCAATATATATTGGGAACCTGCTGCAATTAAGACGATTAATAAAAACAATAAGAACCAGTTTCTAATGTTATCTTTTCTATACTTTTCACCCTCCATAGTTTTACCTCTTCATTTAACCTGATCCGGTGAATCTAAAGATTCACATTCCAACATTTATTAAAATGTAGGCACGAATTCATTCGTGCAAAGGCGTTAGAGCACAGATAAATCTGTGCCTACAAAAATCTGTTAAGAGATCTTGGTTCCGGTTTCTATATCCTTGTCCACGGTCAGAAGGGTTAAGTCCTTTTTGTCTACGGCAGCCAGAAGCATGCCGTGGGATTCCACTCCTCTTATTTTGACCGGTTTGAGATTGGTTACCACTATTATCTTTTTGCCCAAAACCTTCTCCGGGGAATACTGTTGGGCTATGCCGGCAACGATTTGCCTTTGCTCTGTTCCAATACTTATTTTCATTTTGAGGAGCTTGTCCGTTCCCGGAACTTTTTCTGCCTCCAGAACCTCTGCCACTCTGAGATCCGATCTGGTGAACTCCTCGATGGACAGTTCCTCCGAGCTTTCTTTCTTTTCAGCCATCAGCTTAATCTCCTTTGTTATTCTGGGGAACAGGGATTCAGACGAGCTGACTTCTGTTCCGGCTTTTAATACATCCCATCGTCCCTCGTTTTCCAGAGATAATTTCTCGGGGTTTGCTTCCAAGCCTAAAACCTCTCTTATCTTTTTGCTTTTATCCGGGAGCAAAGGATATAAAAGAAAGCTTATGATACGCAAGGATTCGCATGCAGCATACAACACTGTATCCAATCTGGACTGGTTCTTTTCCTTTGCCAGTTTCCATGGTGCGGAGTCCTCGACATATTTGTTAGTTCCCCGGACTAATTTTAAAATCGAGTCAATTCCATGGTTGAGGTTCAAATTTTCGATCTCATCAAAGGTATTTTTTATAGTATCCAGAGCGATTTTTTTAAGATTCTCATCTTCCTTTTTGTATTCTTGGGCTGGGGGTATTTTACCCTTGCAGTAACTTTTCACCATCTTTAAGACCCGGCTGACCAGGTTTCCCAAATCGTTGGCTAAATCCGAGTTGTATTTTTCGGTAAATCTTTTCTCCTGGATATCACCGTCCTGACCTAAAGGAAACTGGGTCAAAAGCAGATAGCGGGCGGCATCCACGCCAAAGCGCTTCACCATCAGGTTGGGATCGATCACATTGCCCAAAGTCTTGCTCATCCTCTGGCCATTAACGGTGAAAAAACCATGAAGGAAAATAGTCTCAGGTGGCTTTTCCTCGGCTGCTAAAAGCATGGCTGGCCAGAAGATGCAGTGGAATTTCAGAATTTCTTTTGCCATGAGATGAAGAATTTTGGCTTTTCTCCACCAGGTATCGAATTGTTTGTTATCGTCGCCATACCCTATGGCTGAGATGTAGTTCTGCAGAGCTTCCACCCAGACGTAAGTTTTCTGCTTTGAATCAAAGGGCAGGGGAATGCCCCAGGTTACCTTCTCTCTGGAGATGGAAAAATCCTCCAGGTTCTGCTTCAACAATCCCAAAACCTCTTTTTTCCTCTCTTGAGGCAGTATTTTAATTTCGTTATTAAGTATAAGTTCCTTAACTTTAGGAAGGTAGGCTGAAAGCCTGAAGAAGTAGTTTTTCTCAGACAATTCTTCGGGTTTTCTCAGGTGGTCGGGGCAAAGCCCATTAACCAGTTCCTTTTCAGTTATGAATTTCTCGCAGCCCAGACAATAAAGGCCCCTGTATTCTCCTTTATAGATTACAGGTTCCCCTTTTTCCGTTTTGGAGTTATACAGTTTTTCCAGAAAGATTTTGACTGCTTCCTCGTGTCTTTTGTCTGTGGTTCTGACAAAATAGTCGTATTCGATATTTAGATTTTTCCACGCATCTTTGAAAAGGCTGCTGATTCTATCACAGAACTCCCGGGGTTGCAGGTTAGCTTTTTGAGCTGCCTCTAATACCTTGCCTCCGTGTTCATCGGTGCCGGTCAGGAAAAAGGTCTCCACCCCTTTAAGACGGCTGTATCTGGTCAGAACGTCAGCCACTATGGTGGTGTAAGCGTGACCAATATGGGGCCGGTCATTAATGTAATATATGGGTGTGGTTATGAACTGTTTTTGAGCCAATCACTCCTCCTTACTTGTAGGCGCCTGTTCCGGAACGTTTTTTTGGGGCTTAAAAGAGTCTTTCTTTTTTTTCTCTAGTTTCTTTAATTCCCTTAAAGTGAGTTTTTCTTCCTCTCCGTCCTCATGTTTCACGATCACGTATTCGTTGAAGAAGTTAACCTTCTCGATGGTTCCCTCTCCTTTAGCAGTCTTAATCCTGGAGCCCAACCGGGGGAATTTTGCCAGGCTCTCATCGTAGAGTTCCTTCTCATACAAAAGACAGCAAAGCAGCCTTCCGCAGTTACCGGAGATTTTTGAAGGGGTTAAAGCCAGGTTCTGATCCCGGGCTAACTGGATGGAGATAGGCTCGAAATCCCGGAGATAGGAGGAGCAGCAGAGCCTTAGACCGCAACAGCCATATCCCCCCATCCGCCTGGCTTCGTCCCTTACTCCGATCTGCCTGAGCTCTATTCTGGTTTTGTAAATGGCAGCCAGCTCCTTTACCAGTTCCCGGAAATCTATTCTTTTGTCCGCGGTGAAAAAGAAGGTTATCTTATTGCAGTCGAACTGGAATTCAACATCCACCATCTTCATCTCCATATTCCTTTCCAGAACCAGTCTGCGACAGGTTTTTAATGCCTCTTCTTCCTTTTCCCGGTTGATCTTCAGTTTCTCCAGATCCTCGGGGGTGCCTATTCTTTTTATTTTCAACGGCTTTTCGGTGAACCGGGACAGGTCCTCCTTATCAAACTTCTTGGTTGCCATACCCATGTCCTCACCCCGTTCACCCTGAACCACCACATACTCGCCTTCCTGAATACGAAGGTAATATGGATTAATATAAAAACCCTTGCGATAACCTTTAAATTCCACCAGATAGATATCTGGCATCTGAGATTTCACGCTCCTTATTTAAGATCTGTTTAAACTTAATATAAAAACTCAATAAAGCAAGTCTTAGATTAACATTGGATTGACAATCCCTTTTAATTCTTTCGGATAGTTCGATTCCTTCTGCAATCCCATCTGTATCTTTGACGAAATTACTTAAATCATCTATTTGAGCTTTAAGATCGGAATTAATAAGCTCCCTTTTCTCCTTAAGCTCCATAGTTATATAAACGTCCCTTAGAAAGGAGATGATAAACTCGAAAAGCTCCACTATAGATTCCCGGCCGTATACTTTCACCGTACTTTCCACGAAATCAACGATATCCAGAGAATTGCCCTTTCTTATCAACTCCAATAACTCCATACCTAAATTACGAATCTCCCTGGTCTCCCCTTTGGCTAAGCTTAAGGCTTGTCCCAGACTTCCTCTGGAGAACTTAACGTAGTAGGAGGCTGTTTCCGGATCAAGCCCCAAACGTTTTATTAGTTCAGCTTCAAGCTGGTCATCAGGAATCCTCTGGAATCTCAAAAGCTGACACCTGGAAATCACCGTGGGAAGAAGGGCATTTAAATTAGTGGTGGTCAATATCAATAAGGAATTGGGAGGTGGCTCCTCCAGGGTCTTGAGAAGGGAATTCGAGGCAGAATAGGAGAGCTTTTCCACCTCGGAGATAATCATCACCCTCTTTTTGCCCTCATAGGGTTTAAGATTTAAAGTCTTTAGCATTTCTCTTATATCATCCACAGGTATATTAGCTACCCGGTCGAATTTCACTATACAGTAAGGATTCTCGGCTTTTTCCATCTTGAATCTTTCCATCTCCTCCAAAGTGTTTTTGGATGGTATTGGAAAAATCATCTTAACGTCCGGATGGATAAATCTGGAGATCTTTTTGCAGGAAACGCATGAATCACAGGGATCCAGACCACTTTTCTCGCAGTTAACCGCCTTGGCTAATTCCAGTCCCAATGCCCATTTACCCACACCCGGCTCCCCATAAAAAATATAGGCATGAGCCAGTTTATCCTTTTCTATAGCTCCTTTAAGGATTTTTTTTGCTAAACTCTGATTGACAACGTTATCAAAAGACATTCTATTTACTGCTTCTTTCTGGATAATTTAGCTGCCAAAAGGATGGCATTTATCATCCCTTTAGGATCAGCCTTTCCTTTCCAGGCAATATCGAATGCAGTGCCATGATCCGGTGAGGTGCGGATAAAGGGAAGCCCCCAGGTCAGGTTAACTGCATTGCCAATTCCTGAAGCCTTAAATGGAATGATTCCCTGGTCATGATACATAGCCACAATGCAGTCGAAATTTTTCACGACAACCGGAGAGAAGATCGAATCTGAAGGTAAAGGCCCATAAGCTTTAATACCTTTTTTGATAGCTGAACTGACAGCAGGTAAAATAATCCTTTTTTCCTCATTACCTAAGATTCCCTCCTCACCCGCATGGGGATTCAAACCACAAACTCCTATTTTAGGTTTTCTGATTGAGAAAATTTTCTTTAGCATCTGGTCAGCCAGTTCGATTTTTTCACTAACTTTGCGAAAGGTAATGGATTTGCTTACTTCAGACAGAGGAATATGGGTGGTAACCAGGACAACATTTAACTTTTGGCCTACGAAGATCATGGCATATTTTTTGGTCCCGGATATAAAAGCCAGAAAATCTGTATGTCCTTTAAAATCATATCCTGCCAGAAGAAGACCTTTTTTGGTCAAAGGAGCAGTCACGACAGCATCTATATCCCCGGACAAAGCCACATTAGCCGTGGCGAAAACAGAATGAGCAGCCGAATGCCCTGAAGTTTTTGTTACTATGCCTGGTTTTATGCTCTTATAATCCAGACCAGAGCAGGGAAAGACCCAGATCAGGTTGGATTTATTTTCGATCCCCTCAAAATCGATAATCTCTTCTACTCTGAATTTATTAGCGAATCTATTGGCAGCGTGTCTGATGATCTTTGGTGATCCGAAAATAATTGGAACACAGGCTCTTCTAATCTCAGGTCTGGTGATGGATTTAACCACTACCTCAGGCCCGATCCCGGCTGGCTCACCCATAGTAACACCGATTATAGGCTTTTTTCTTCTCACTATCTTATACTTCTTATCTCTAAAGTCTAAATAATTAAATTATCAAAAAAATGTGAGATTGCAAGAGGAAATATCAGAGAATGTCAATTAGCGGGGATGAATTCCCCGCTCTATGAAGGAGGGTTTGATTGTACATAGGGGCGGGAATTTATCCCACCCCTATAAACCATTACATCCATTTTTGTGAAATTGCTTTTCGTATTTATTATACTGATGCTAAAAGGGATGGCATTTTGATTTAAAAGTGAGGTTTGATGCAGCTTCTTCCTTTACAGCAGGGCATTATTTACGGGCCGATTAAATCCAGGAGGCTGGGGTTGTCTTTGGGTATTAACCTGATGCCGGTTGACTATAAATTATGCTCTTTTAACTGCGTTTACTGTCAAAAAATTTCTCAGATATTCCTAAACCCAAAGAGGTTGAGGAAGCTTTAAGGGATTGGTTGGAAAGGGATAAGAATATTAACTATATAACCTTCTCCGGCAACGGGGAGCCGACGCTTCATCCTGATTTTAACGAAATAGTCGACCGGGTCAAAAAGATCAGGGATAAATACGTTCCTGGGGTTCAGGTGGCTATCCTTTCCAACTCCACCGGCTCAGGTTTGCCCGAAGTGAAAGATGCACTGTCCAGGTTGGATAAAGTTTTTATGAAACTTGACTGCGGCACACCCGGGATGTTTTCAAAAATAAATAGATCAGCTGAAAATGTGAGATATGAGGATTTGGTAGAAAACCTCAAGACGTTGGATGGAATAATAATCCAATCTGTATTTGTTGGCGGCAAGACCACAAACACTGATCCGGATGAGGTAAAGGAATGGATAGATAAAATAAGCCAGATCGATCCTTTAAGCATACAGATTTACTCTTTAGACAGGCCCTCTGCTTCTGCTGATTTCAAAAAAGTGGACAGATATATCTTATCCAAGATAGCTGAGGAGACACAGAGGCTTACCGGAGTAGAGGCGGAAGTCTTCTAACGAAAACCGTCCTTTTTCTTTAAAATAGGGATTGGTCATGCCATAGGCAGATCCCGCTATAGGCGGGAGAGTCCCGCCTACGATGGTGAAGGATAGACTTTTGGTGGGTCAGGCATTCTTGCCTGACCACTGATTTTAATATCCATTTTTTTCTTATAAAATTTCCTGCTAATAAAAATGATTGCATTTTTTTCGAGGGCTTTTTATATTTATATGGATCTTTGGGTAAGAATAGGATTTTCAGAAATAGAGGTAAAAATAAACCTTTACCAGGGATGGTCATAAAATGACGATCAGCGTTATTTATGAGAATACCCAGTATGATAAAAGATGCAAACCCGGCTGGGGCTTTTCCTCCTTGATAAAATTGGGCGAGAAAAATGTCCTGTTTGATACCGGGGCTGAGGGGAGGATTCTGCTGCACAATATGGAGAAGCTGAACATAGACCCTCTGGAAATAGATGGCATATTCCTATCACACGAACACTGGGATCATGCCGGGGGATTGACTGATCTTCTTAAAAGCAATGAGAAAGCAGGGGTTTATCTTTTAAAATCGTTTTCCAGAGAATTCATAAACGAGCTGGAGTTCTCCGGCAGAAAGATTGTGCAGATCGACGCTCCTTATGAGATCTTCCAGGGGATTCACAGCACTGGACCATTAGGGGACAAGGTGGAAGAGCAATCTCTGGTAGCCAGGACGGAAAAGGGATTATTGGTTATAGCTGGATGCGCCCATCCGGGCTTGGTGGAGATAGCCCAAAAAGCCACAGAGATCTTCAAGCAGGATATTTATATCCTGCTGGGCGGGTTTCATCTTCTGGAGAAGAAAGATTCTGAGATCAAGTCGGTCATACACCAGTTGAAGGATCTGGGAGTGCAGAAGGTGGGTCCCTGCCACTGCACCGGATATGCTGCCATTGATCTTTTTAGAAAGGAATATAAAAAAGAATTCATTGAAATTGGGGCTGGCCGGGTGATCTCTTTAGAGGAATAGCCGATTCATAATGGATGTGAAACTTAAGCCCATAGGTATAATCCATTCTCCATTTAAGACAAAAGAAGATGTGATCGCAGACAAAGACAGGGAGGCTATTGCAGAAATCGAGGTTTTCAAAGAGTTTGAACAGGGCTTGGAAGATATCGACGGTTTCTCCCACATCATAATAGTTTGGCTGTTTCACGAATCCGAAGGTTACTCCCTTAAGGTTAAGCCTTTGCACTATGAAGGACTACGCGGCGTTTTCGCCACCAGACATCCGAACAGACCTAATCCTTTAGGAGTTACCATTGTGACGTTACTGGAAAGAAATCAAAATTTGTTAAAAGTTAAAGGAATCGATGCCTTTGACAGAACGCCCCTTTTAGACATCAAACCCTATACCCGATCTGACCGTAAAGAAAAAGCTAAATTCGGATGGCTGGGAGAAAAAGAAAAAAACTGCAGAAAATCAAAATAGGCTGGGAAAAGAGGTTAAAATTGAAAAAATGCGACAATCAAAAGCAAAATCTGGTCAACTGTAACTGCACCTATGAACCTTGCTCAAAAAAAGGAATCTGCTGCGAGTGCATCAAATATCACTGGAATATGGGGGAACTGCCTGGCTGCTTGTTCCCGGACGATGTGGAAAGAACCTTCGATAGGTCAATCAAAAAATTTATACAGATATATGGAAAATAATATATGAAATACGGGAAATACTTAGCTAAAGCAGAGAAAACGGGTGTATCCTGGTCAAAAATCATTGACCCTAAGAATGTGGTAACGGCTGAATGGGTCAGGCTGAAATGCCAGTATGGATGCGGGATGTATGGAATGTGTTTGACCTGCCCTCCCTATTCTCCGACTCCAGAATATACTGTGAAGATGCTAAAGGATTATTCCAAAGCTTTGATTATGGTTTATGATATAGGTGGTGAGCAGAGGGAAAGAACAAAAAGAAAGAAACTGAGAAAAGACGTGGCTAATTTGGAAAGGGAGATGTTTTTAGATGGCTATTATAAGGCTTTTGCTATGGCTTGCGGACCCTGCAACCTGTGCCAGGAATGCACCCTATCCTATCCCTGCAAATACGAGGACTTTGCCCGCCCCTCTATGGAAGCTTGCGGAATAGACGTCTATTCCACTTTGGCTAATGTGGGGTATATATTGAAAGTGGTGAAATCTTATGATGAAGGATGTAAATTCTGTTCTTTAATATTGATAGAATGAAACACAAAATTTCCTTGAAGGAAAGGCTATTAGCTCTGCCGGGTGGGTAGCCAGGCAAGGGTGCCTGGCCTACGAGCTTCTAATCAAAAATATTTAAGGGTAATTAAAGCTCGATCACTATACCTAAGAATGAGTTTAAGGGATTCTTTCTGAGATATACTTTCTTTTCCAGGGATCTGAAAAATTTTAAATTTAAAGATGAAAGGAAAATCACACCACCCCATTCCATTGTTCTGAAACGTATAGAGTTTTTAACAAGGCTTTTTATCTCCCATATATTGAAAAACCTGGCTTTGCTATAAATTGAAGGTTTTATCCATCCTCTAATTTTCCTTTGAAGGGAAAGAATTGAAAAATTGTTCAAAATTCCCAGAAAGATTTTTTGAGAGGTTACCCTTTCCGTTTCTTTCAAGATCAGCGAGGGATTATGGCAAAATTCGAGTGTGGTGAATATGATGGATAGATCAAATGTTTTATCTTCGAAGGGAAGTTTTTCTCCTGCACCAAGAAAAAAAGTAGCTTTGTTTTTCAGTTTCTCCTTAGCTTTTTCCAGCATAAAATAGGATGGATCAATCCCTGTGACTTTCAATCCCAATTCCTGAAAAAGTTTGAGGTGATTTCCTGTGCCACAGCCGATATCCAGAAGGGTTTGGCCGGAGGAGGGTCTCAAAAGGTCTAACATTAATTTTATTTCGAGAATATCGAAATATCTGCCCAAATTTGTTTCATACCAGAGATCGTAATTATCAGCGATTTTCTGGTTAAAAACGGGTGAAGTTTTCATAGATTAATTCTAAAAACCGAAATAGAAGACTATTCCCCCTACGGCTAAGCCAAAGAACAGATTGAAGAGTTTAATGAGAATTGAGTCTTTTAAGGTATAGGATAGAAGGGGGAGTATGCCGTGTCCATCCTGAACAAAGGAGCTTACCAGTAGAACCGAGAAGGGTATAAGACCCTGGGCAAACATCATTACAAAAACCAGATGAGGACCGGACTCAGGAATGATGCCCACCAAACCTGCAATGAGGAGCACCCAGACCATATTTTGTTTTACAAAACTCTCCAGGTTCCAGTGCTTCATACCCAGCTCAATAAACAGAAGGGCAAAAAATGACCATAGAAAAATGCGCCAGATGTGCTTTTTGAAGACATGGATCCAGATATGCTCTTTTAGATAGTGATCCGGAGCGGTAATTATCACATAAGAGGCGATCAAAAGCAAAGTCATAAAGGTGACCTGTTCCCATCCCCAGATAAGAGGAGCAAATATTCCGGAAATTATAATGACAAAGATAACTATTATCGTTCCCAGTATCAAAGCTCTATACCAATTGATATGTGTTAAATTTTTCTTAATCACATCTGAATCGAATAGTCTGGCTTCAAATCCCTCATGAATTTCATATAACTCACACCCCTCGCAGGGAATAATCTTGAGCGGTTTAGAGATTTTATCAGTAAGCCATCCAAAGACAATTCCCATTAGAAAAAGTAAGCCAAAAAGGAGCAGAGCCGTCTCCGGGAAAAGGGCTAACATCACAAATGCCTCATCACCTGAGGTGGCGATCATCCCACCGACCATTGCCCCGAAGGTTAAAAGGCCGTGGATATAGAAGGAGACGTTAAGAAAAGCACCCAGACAACCCGGGGTAGCTCCTAAAAAAGATGCAATCACATACTGCCGTCCCTGGCTCCCTTTAATAGCATTAGACATCTTGCCTCTGGTCAGAACGTTAATATAATCCACCAGGATCATCATCACGAAGACAAACAGAGTGATCATCAAAGAATGGAGAAAAATGTGTTTTATTTCATCCAATTCAATAACTCCCTAAGTTCAAGTTTTGTCTTTTTCTAAGCAGCAACTTAATTGCATCTTAAAATAACATCTTTTTTTCTCTGGTCAAACATTTTTTAGTTTCAGAGAAGGAATCTTTCTAAGTTATAAGTTTTTCAGAAATAAAAAATACTGATTTTTTAAAATCAGCATTTCGATAATTAAAATAATTATATATTAAATTATTGCTTAGTATTTGCTTTATTCAGCATCGACTATGCTGTAACTGTATGAGATCTCTGCTGTTTTCTCCAGCATGGTCTTAACCGAGCAATATTTATTAAAAGAGAGATCGATTGCTTTTTTGACGTTTTCCTCCTTCAAGTTTTTTCCCTTTAGATGAAACTCGATTTCGATCTTTTTGTAGACCCGGGGATGTTTATCTACTTTCTCTGAATTCACGACAACTTCAAGATCATCCAACTGCTCCCGCAATTTCTTTAGTATAATAACCACGTCCACTGCCGTGCAGCCAGCCAGGCTGACTAAGACCAGGTCTCCAGGCCTTGGTCCCTGATCGTGTCCCCCTGATTTTTCAGCCATGTCCATCAATATCCTGTGATTTGATTCAGTCTCTCCTTCAAAGCTCATATCACCTTTCCAGGTTACTTTGGTTGCCATTTTTTCCTCTCTTAGAAGTTATTTGTAGTTATCAGATTTCCCTTAATACTTCAGGAAGAAAACTTCTCCCAAAAAATTAAGCTATCAGGTGCAAGGGCGATAACCGTAACCGCACACCGGACAGACTATCTCAGATCCCTCCCTTTTCAGATTGGCGAAGTGGCAGTGGGGACACTCCATCCCTTGTTTTAAAATTTCAATTTCGGTTTCAGATGTTCTTTTCGATTTATTTTCTTTGATTTCTTTTTTTGTCACATTAGAGTGGAACGAGCAACTGCCAGGCATCTGTCCATCACCACCACCAAACCTGCATCTTTTGCCTTTTGAGCGGCCGGGTAATTGACTATGCCCGACTGCATCCAGATTACTTTAGCTTTGATCTTGATGGCCTCATCCACAACAGGAGGAACGTACTCTGGCCTGCGAAATATGTCCACGATATCGATCTTTTCCGGGACATCTGAAAGGGCCGGGTAAGATTTTTCACCTAATACTTCAGGATAGTTGGGGTTGACCGGAATTATCCGATAATTCTTGTTTTTCAGGTAATTAGCCACACCATATGAAGGACGGGAAGGTTTTGGGGATAATCCCACCACGGCAATGGTTGTGGATTGAGTAAGTAGTTCCCTGATCTCCTCATTCGAGGGATTTTTGAATTCTTCCATTCGGATTTATCCCAGTACCTTATCCACCTTTTCCTTGAGATGATTCTTGGGAACTGCGCCTATTACCTGGTCTACCACTTTTCCCTCCTTGAAGAAGAGGAGGCTGGGGATGCTCATTATCCCGTACTGGGAAGCGGTTTTTGAGTTCTGATCAACGTTCACCTTTCCCACTTTAAGTCTTTCTGCGTAATCTCTCCCGATCTCCTCCACTATGGGGCTGACCATCAGACAGGGAGTGCACCAGGTTGCCCAGAAATCGACCAAAACCGGCTTGTCTGATTTAATGACTTCAGATTCAAAGTTATCATCAGTGAGTTCAATGGGATCGCTCATTTTTTCCCTCCTGGGATTTTTTGGTTTTTAAATCACTTTTTGCTTTATTTTCTCCTCGAGTTCTTTAATTCTTTTTTCTAGGTTCCTGATCTTTTCAACATATTGGGGAAGCAGGGATACCGCGGCTTCGATTTTTCTGGCTTTGGAATATTCTTTTGCTGGGTATCCAAAATAGACCTTTCCTGGATGAAGTGATTTGCTTACTCCCGATTGTGCTCCCACGATCACGTTATCTCCGATCTCGATGTGTCCCCCCAGACCCACCTGTCCCAGCAAAGTTACGTTTTTACCGACTTTGGTGCTGCCGGAGATCCCTACCTGACCACACACAATGGTGTTCTCATCTATTTTGACGTTGTGTGCGATTTGAACTAAATTGTCTATTTTGGTACCTTTTTTGATTCTGGTTTCGCTTAAGGTAGCCCGATCTATGGTAACGTTGGCTCCGATTTCCACCTCATCCTCCAAAACCACTTTTCCCACCTGGGGAATCTTGTAATAAACTCCTTTTTCCCGGGCATAGCCGAATCCATCGCTTCCGATCACGGTTCCGCTGTGGATGATGACGTTTTTACCAATGATCACGTTCTCTCTTAAGGTGACGTTGGGGTAGACCAAAGAATTTTCTCCGATCTCTGTGTTTTCGCCGATAAAACTTCCCCCCAGGATCACAACTTTATCCCCTAATTTAGCTCTATCCTCGATTATCACATAGGGTCCAATATAAACACCTTTTCCGATTTCAACCTCTTTGCCTAAAATCGCTGTGGGATCGATTTTTTCAGGATAAGATTTCTGGGGCTTGTGAAAAAGCGCAATAGCTTTGGAAAAAGCATAATAGGGATTGGTATGCCGGATAACGGGGATTTTAGCTTTTTGGATATCTTTCCCGACTACCACTGCAGAGGCGGTGGTGGTATCCAATAACTTCAGGTATTTGGGATTGGCAATGAATGTCAGGTCACCTGGCTTGGCTTCCTCTATTCCCGCCACTCCGGAGATCTCCACGGAATCGTTGCCGCAGATCTCCCCTCCCAAATATGAGGCGATTTCCTGGAGTGTTTTTTTCATCTCATTGTAATTTTTTCAGTTCCTCCAGGACCTGATCGGTTAAATCCAGGGCTTTATTGGCATAAGCGATGTTGCCATTAACCGAATCGAATATCATGGCATAGTTGTTCTCTATAGCTATCTTTTCAAGCACTTGATTTATCTTATCTATGATGGGTTTGGTTAATTGCGCATTCCTTGTCTCTGCAGTTCCTCCAGGTCCAAAAGTATCATTGACGAATTTCTGGTATTTGATTTTAAGCGATTCCAGCTGGTTTTCTTTTTCTTTTTTTGTGGTCTCGCTGTAAAGGAGTCCCTTTTTGTCCAGGTCAGCTTGAAGACTGTCTGTTTCCTTTCTCATGGTGTCAGCCTGAGCTTCCCATCGGACAACGTCTTTATCAAACTGAGCCTGGGCATCCTCAAATTCTTTGTATTCAGCTCTGAGCCTCATCGAATCTATATAGCCCAGCTTTCCCTCCTGGGAATAGGAAAAGGAATTAAATCCAATAATGGCTAAAGCACCAGCCAATAACAAAATCCATAATGATTTCTTCAGGAACTTCATTTTCATACCTCCCCAGAATTTTTAAAAACTTGTTCCAAAATTAAAGTGGGGTCTCCACTCCCCGTGATCCCGGTTCAAAGGATTGGGATAATCGAATCCGTAAGCCATATCAAAACCTATCATTCCCAGATTGGGAATTATTAATCTGACACCAAATCCTGCGGATTTATAAAGATTTTTGAAAGCCAGGGGTTGAATATCCCGAGCCTTAAGGTATGCATTACCCATATCAGCCAGAAGCAGCCCATAGATCTGCTGCTCCACGATAGGGAATTGATATTCGAAGTTATAGATCAGAACAGATCTTCCCCGGATTAGATAACCGCTTTCGTCCTTTGGTCCTACGGTACCATCCGCATAGCCTCTGATAATCCCATCCGGGTCAATCCCTCCTGGGGTGAAACGTTCACTGTAGGGAATATTTCCACCTTTGGTGTAGGTATCTATCACTCCGAATTTGGCTTTAGCTACCAAAACGAACTTCCAGAAGCTGGGAATATACTTGGAAAACAAAAAGATATGTTTGTGATAGGACCAGTCCCCGCCCAGAAGCCCTCCCGCAAATTCAGCATTCCAGGACATTACAGATCCTGAAGTGGCAAACTGGGGCAGGTCCCGGGAATCCCGGACTATGGTGAAGTCGAAACTGGATGTGCGCTGGGGCCATTTGATTTGGGTCAGGTACTCAAGCTCGGGAAGGACCCGTTCCACGCCAAGAGTATCAGTATATGTCTGAAAATCGAAGTAGCGAACATTCTCCAAACGATACCTCACAAATAGCCTGAAATAATCATCGGGCCAGGAAAGCCTGCGTCCCAGTCTCAAACTAATTCCTCTCCTTTCCTCGGTGAACTCGTCATACCAACTTTGATTAGTGTTGTATATATCAAATCCAACCGAGGTAGGGGTATCCAGAAACCAGGGTTCGGTGAAACTCAACTGAACATTCTGCAGGGTCTTCCCAAACTCCCAGCTAAGCTGGAGAGTTTGTCCCCTTCCGAAAAGGTTTGGCGTTCCCAGGCCGATGGTGCCCACTAATTTATCCCTTTCGCTGTATCCTGCACCGAACGAGAATTGGCCAGTGGGTTTTTCCTCCACCTTCACTATTAAATCTATATCCCCATTATCCAGAACCTCGTAATCCGGAACCACGTTGGCAAAATAGTTCAGATACATAACGTCCCTTAAGCTGCGCATTAAAAGCGAACGTCTGAACCTTTGACCCGGCTTTACCCAGAGCTCCCTGCGGATTACCTTCTCTCTGGTTCTGGAATTGCCGGCGATGTTTATCTTGCGGATATTGGCAGGAATCCCCTCGGAAAAGGAGTAGTGGATGTCCACCACATTTCCCTTGGTTTTGGTTTCATCCAGTATCTGGGCATAGAGATAGCCTTCCTCCAGATAAAGGGCGTGTAGTTCCTCTAAGGTCTTATCGTATTTCTCCTGGTCGTAAACCTTACCCTCTTCAAACTTCACAGCTTTCTGGAGTATGTCATTCGAAAACTTTTTGTTTCCCTCCCAGCTTACTTTGCCAAACATATATTGGGGACCCTCATAGACCCTTATCTGAATAAACATATCTTTTCTGGAGGGATCATACCAGATGGAATCGGAGACCACCTCCGCGTCCAGATATCCTTCCTTTTGATAAAACTCAACGATTTTATCCTTATCCTCCTCGTATTTCTCCGGATCGAACTCCCCGCTCCTGAAAAAGCTATCCTGTTTGTTTTTCATCTGTTTTCTTATCTTGCCATCACTGAAAACCTGATTCCCTTCCACGTATATCTTTTTGATTTTGACCTTTTTCCCCTCGTCTATCTTGAATTTCAATGCCACCTCGCCCGGAATCTCGGATTCAACCACTTCGGATTCCACCTGAGCCAGAAGGTATCCCTTTTCCTCGTAGATGGATTTGATATTTTCGACCTCCTCTTTAACATCAGTCGGGCTGATGCGTTTGCCTTCGACCATTTTGATTTTTTCTAAGATCTTATCCGTTTTAACATTATTGTTACCCGAGAACTCCATTTTTACAAGTCTGGGATATTCCTTGACCACAAAGGTAACGAT
>Ga0315537_1000928_pt1 | contig 23370 bp, 25 predicted proteins | sample SalMarSW160270MG_FD_203091 | JGI IMG/M metagenome (GOLD analysis project Ga0315537, IMG submission 203091) | Salt marsh sediment microbial communities from the Plum Island Ecosystem LTER, Massachusetts, United States - Salt Marsh Sediment SW1602-70 ...
AATGTCATGACCTATTAATTCGGGTGAGCAGGCGGTTTGGAAGACAATATATTAAATAATTAAAGGAGATTGGCATGTCTGTTATAGCGATTTCGAGAGGTTCCCTCTATGCAACAAAAAAACTGGCGGAGGGTCTTAAAGCACGGCTGGGATATCGTATCATCAGCCGCGAGGAAGTAATCGATACCGCCAAACGCTATGGAATAGAAGAAACCGGTTTAGGCGACAAGGATATCATGGAATTGCATCCACCGGGTTACTGGCATGAGCACTCTGATGAAAGAATGCATTACCTGACCTGTTTTAAAACGGCCTTGCTGGATTTTGCGGTAGAAGGTTCCATCATTTATCATGGAAATCTCGCCCACATCCTTCTTAATGAAGTTCCTTTCGTTCTCAGGGTCAGGATAAATGCTCCCCTTGAGAATCGAATCAAACCGCTGATGGAAGAGGAGGGGATATCCAAAGAAGCCGCCATCGAAAAGATAAAGGATATGGATCACAGAAGAAGACTCTGGACACAATTCCTTTACGATGCCGAAGTCATCGATCCTATTTTCTTTGATTTGGTTTTGAATCTGGAGAGAATAAGTATCAGTGACGCGATTGAAATGGTTGTAACCGAGGTGAAAAAAGAACCGTTTCAACCTAATGAGGTGTCCATGAAGGCATTAAAAGACTTACACCTGGCAAACATTGTAAAAACCTACCTCATGAGATCCCCAAAGACCAGAGCGATGGATCTGGACGTGGATGCTGATTCATCGACCGGGAATGTAATTGTGAGCGGTAGTCTGCCTCCCGATGCCAACCGGACCAGAGAAGCAGATATCCAGTCTGTTCTTTCAAGTGTTGCAGTAATTAAAAATGTGGAAGTTAAGGTGAAATTCGGCTGATGCGCTTCTCCTCCGATTAGAATAAAGCCTACTATTCGTAAGCAAAGCCGAGGAACATATATCCGGAACTTATTATATAATATACGGATATAAAAAAGCGGCCCTAATATCACTCTCCCCAAACTTCTGTGGGATTCAGCTTTTCGGTGACAGGGGCTATTCTAAAGCCGGCGGAACACGTTGGAAGACAATTGAGTACGAACGGGCAGTTTTGGCGACTTGAAGTTGTGGGAGACGGGACAGGCATTCTGCTTAGACCACAAGGCACTTGGAAGCACCTTGACAAGAATCCTCATTATGTCTGCCTTGTAGTTAACGAGTCCATTGAGAATCCAGACTGGATCGGAAACTTGAACAACAGAGACGTCATTTACCGAAATAACGGCACGGTTTCGGGCGAGCAATTGAGATCACTCTTTGCGGATGCGCGGCCTGACAAAGGGAGCGACTGTAACTACACCGAGGTCTTAACAAGAAGTCTGGGGTATGTCTGTGCCTATTTCAAGAAGGTACTGGTCGGATTTGTCTATGTCGCGTGGGATGGTGGCAGTCACGCATTCTTGCTGGACCCGACCGTGCGAACAGATGTTCAGAGGCAGGGCGTCGGATCCGAGTTGGTTCGACGTGCCACAGACCTCGCCAGGTCGAAAGGTGTGGAGTGGCTGCACGTTGATTTTGAACCTCACCTTTATGAATTTTACCGCAAGTGCAGCTTCAAAGAAATCCATGCAGGTTTGATCCGGTTGAATGATTAAACGAGTTGATGCGGGGGAATTCACCGGTTGATAATGTGGACTCGCCTGGTCTATGGAGGGAATAATTAGGGTGACATTTAGCCTGTCCTATGTAGCCCACCTATCAAATATCCAGTCTTAATCCGGTATAAATTCCAAGCGGTAATAATCTGCCAGTAATCCGGATTTCCCCGAATTTGGCTAAGCTCCTGTCTTTCAATGCACTGGGCTGATTTGATATTTCTTACAAAATTCAGGATGGTCTCAGAAATTGTTCAATTCGAGCCTTAAGTTTCCGATAAATGAAATAAAGGAGTATTACCTCAAAAATTTAATCGATTCGGAATGGAGGAATTATTTATGTTCGGTGAAAACAGTAATATAATCAAAGCTATTGTTTCGGCGCTATTTTTCCCCCTCCTGTTTCAGGAAGACTTTATTGTATTTGCCTGGGGAGCAACCGATCCGTTCTGGCTGATGCTCGGTAAACGAATATTTCTCCTTCTGCCTGTCTTTGCAGTCATTCTTGCTTGCTGGACCAGCATTGCCTGCGGGCTTACGGTGATTTTCAGGCAGGATAGAAGGCAATTTATGGCCCGATTGTTGATTACCTGGTGGGATCTCGGCAAGTCGATTTTTCTGTTTTGGGGCGGAATCATCAAGTTTCTTCTAACAGCATCGGTGGCCGCAATAGAACTTATAAAAATCGCCTTTTTGTCCCTATGGTCAATTATCGAAGAAATTTTGTTTATGCCCTTCAGGGCATTTCGTAGTTTAAGTCAAAATATTTTTGGTTCGCCGGTTCCATGGATCGCCGTGTACATGACAATTTTCTGGTGCTTTGTGGAGGCAACCATCTTTACTTACGTTACGACACCATTGGTTACCGACGTTTTTCTGAATATAACCGGTGAACATATGCACGTCAATTTCATTCGCATCCCTCTGTTTATCTTCTTGCTGTTTGTGGTGCTGGGCAGTTATGCTGTTCTTGCGAATTTCGTCGATTCCTTGAAGAAAAAGAATATCCAGTCAATTCTCGGCATCGGCGCCATTGAAGTAGTCGTTCTTTTTGTTGAAGTTCTCTTCTTATATCGTGAATTCGTCGATTCCCTTGTCCCGTGGTTTGCGCAGTACTCGGAGAATTTCGATCTCGGCGTTTTGGGCACCCTGGGCATTTCCGCTTTTGTGTGGTTTGGCGTTCGCAGTTTATCGTGGTACCTGTTCGCTGCGCATGGTACACCGACAATACTTCATCTCATACAGGGTAAAGGAGTTGTCGTTCTCGGGCGAGGCGAGGTGCCGAAAAGCCGCCTGGCCAGCGTATCCCCGGAGTTCATAGAGCGAATCAAGAGCGAGATGGATTGGATAAAGACCAAGCTGGAGAACTTGTTGGCGGCATTAACATTACCACCTTTGCAGGTGATTGCAGCATCATTGAATTTCTGTACATTGCTATTGAACGGAAATCATCTGTTTCAGCTGCCATTCAAATCAATGGCCTCGGTTACAGACACTGGAACTCTCTTGCGTAGAGTTTCTGCCGGCAGAGAGCAGCCAGTCGTTCAAGAAGATGAAACCTACAAAGCAATGGAGTATGAAAATGTGGAGAAATAAATCGGCCGGCGTGTTTTTTCTGATACTGGTCCTCCTTATTAGCGGATGCAGCTTTACGAAGGACGACCCGAAACCGCGACTGGCAATGTTCGTGGGAGTCGATATAAGCGGATCGTTCATGAACGGTAAGTATTTTGATGACTCTATCGACTTCCTGTCATATTACATTTATTGCCATCTGAACAGATTGGGCGGACTCGAAGAACCGAGCGCCCTTTTTGTCAGTTCTATTGGCGGCGCTCGCGCAAATGAGCCCAAGACGTTTTTCCCTATACAGACTTTCGAAAACAAATCTGTTGAAGAAATTGGCATTGCTCTCCGGAAGATGTTCCCCAAAGAGAATCCCAATCCTTTTACAGACTATAATGCATTCCTCGAACAGGTTGCGTTAACCGTTAAGAACAAGAATCTGGCTCTACGGCCGATATCTGTTGTCATGATCAGTGACGGCATCCCTGACGTGATCCGCGAAGGAAAGACGAAATACCGCAGCATTATTGTCAAGCCGCTTGAAAAACTCTCACGCAGCGTGACCATCCGCTTATTATACACGGATGCGGCCGTCGGCAGAAACTGGCAAACCCTGGTTCCTCGCTCCCGAGTAAAAGTCTGGACTCAGGACGCGAGTGTCCTGGAGTCCTGGAATGACCCGAAGATTCTGAATCCTGATGTTCCGCTCGCTGATCAGGAACGCTTTTTCGAATGGATAAAAGACAACATTGATTTTGATGTTCGGTCAAAGCGCATAGGCTGAAACCGGTTCGGTCGGGTGGATTTTAGTAATAGTATACTTTGTGCTATAAATCGCGAACTCACTTGACCAGCGCCGGGGATGGGTTCATCTCGCCGAGTATCCAAGCGAGTTTAGGCGGGATATCTGGGATGGATTTAGGACCTAGATGGCTTTGAGATAATATTTGGATATGGGAAAAAGTTAAAGCGAAAACATAAAATGTATGCGGGGCTTACGAGACGACTTCCGCAACTGGATAGTTGAAAATGCCGCAATTTGATAAGTCCATATGGCGGGCAGCTATGCGAATTTCGCAACTTTTTAATATATGAAGGATTTGATGAGAATTTTTATTATTTTTTGGTATTAAATGCCTTTACTAAATGGTCCCCCGGGTGTGTAAATATTTTTTGCCGAAGAGATGCATTTATTTGACGAAAAACCCTGCAGAGGTTTTTTTAAGGCAGGTAAAACAGGATTGCTTTTTAAAATGTGTGATACTTCTTTACACAACGATTCATAGAAATTAATCTGTCTGTCCATTTGTTTTATTATAATTTGTTGAAGGAGACACAAGCCCCTGTCCGATTACGGATTATCTATTCCATTCAGTTTCTGGCATAATTCTTGTATTATTCCTGATATTGAACAAGGGGGAGAAAGAGAAGAAATTATTTCAGGAGGTGAATTGTTGAAATGGAAACGGCTATCAATCGTTGCTGGATAAATGTTTCCTTTGATTTGGAGTCGCCGCTTCAAGAGAAACAGGGTTTATGGGCAATTGTCTACTCTTACCACGGAAGAGGTTCGGTAATTGAATCCGGTACAGCAGGTAACGTTAAATTGGCCGTTGAAAAGGCACTTAATGATTACGCCCAGGAAATTAGTATCAATCAGGATGGAAAAGTGCTGGTCGCAACCAAATATGGGGAAACTGATAAATCTCATAGCAAAGAGAAATTCGATAGAGAACTTTCGCGCAAGTTTAATATAGACGAGAATTAATAAAGACGGTCGATTAAGCACGCCAGAATGAAAAACTAAACAAGGTTGCTTTTCGATTACTAATCAGTTATTCTGGCTTTATGTCAGGCAAAAGTCTCAAAGCCGATACGAAACTCCTAAAAGTCCTGGTGGTTTCTCCCGATGAAGAACTCAAGTTAAGATTAACTAAAATCTTCAAAGGTAAAAATATTCAAATCATCTGGCGGAAAAGGATAGATCGATTATTGGATAATTTCGGCAAAAACAATCCGGACGTTTTGCTTTTGGATATTTCCCGCTATTCAAGCGCCAAAAAGCCCATTATTGAAAATATTAAAAAAATTTCAATTCGATATCCTTCCGTTCAAGTACTCTTATTGATAAAACCGAAAGAAATTCGAATCGCGGGTACCGCTTTGAAGGCAGGGTCCTTTCATTACGCGCGAATTCCTACTTCGGATGAAGAGTTGGCTCTGCTGATAGAAGTCGCCCTGGAGCAAAAGGCTCAGTCGGTTCAAACGCAATTACGTACCGAAGCCGATAGAAGGGTTCGTTTTGGCGAAATCATCGGTTCCTCCCCAAGTATGCAGGAAGTATATAATTCTATCGATCAGGCAACTCAATCGGATGTGCCCGTTCTTCTATTGGGGGAAACCGGAACCGGGAAGGATTTAGTGGCGCAGGCAATCCACCGGCTTAGTCCGAGAAATACGAAGCCATACATCGCCGCGAATCTGGGCGCATTACCGATTGAATTGGTAGCCAGCGAGCTTTTCGGCCATGTTAAAGGAGCATTTACCGGGGCCGTCGATACCCGCAAGGGAGTTTTCGAGCAAGCCGGCGAGGGGACTGCCTTTTTGGATGAAATTGATTCGGTTGACAATAAAGTCCAGGTATCCCTATTACGGCTATTAGAGGATAAAAAATTCAATCGCCTTGGTGGACGCCGAGCGATGCGTAATCGAGCCCGGATTATCGCCGCCTCCAATACGAAACTTGAAGAATTGACACAACAGGGTAATTTTCGAAAGGATCTTTTTTATCGACTGGATGTTTTTCGTATTAATCTTCCGCCGCTTAGGGACAGAATACAGGATTTACCATTGCTGATAAATGATTTTATCGATCGCTATAATCGGCTGCAAAATAAAAGAATCACGAGAATTTCCAATGACTGCATGCAAATATTGAGCGCTTTTAATTGGCCCGGTAATGTCCGCGAATTAAAAAATATTATTCAACGCGCGGTGTTGATTTGTCGGGGGACGGAAATTACGGCCAAGCACTTGCCGAAGCGTTTTACCAAGCATCCTATCTCGGAGAATAAATATAAAAAACAAAACAAAGAATTATCGTTGAATATAAAAATCGGAACACCTTTATCGGATGTGGAAAAAATGATGGTGGTTAGTGCTCTTGATAAATCCGGAAATAATCGTAAAAAAGCAGCCGAGTTATTGGGTATTAGCCGACGCGCATTATATAATAAACTAAAAAAGTTCGGTGTAAAATAATAGTCGCCTGTCCATTTTAGACGAAAACTTCACATATTCATTAGCCGTAATCCAATATGTAAATATTCTTTACATTTATAATGTTCACTTATTTTCAATCTCAGTAACAACAGGAATATTGATCGCCCTAAGTTACTTATGGGCGGCATCTTATAGGTTATAAGCCGGACCTCCGATTAGTTGGCAAGGTAGTTGTTACTATTAAAAGAAAAAGGTTGTGATAAAAAATGACAAAAAAGATTCGAATGGCGGAAGAAAATATAAATAGCGTCAATCTTATCGTCCTTGCCGGCAAAAACAAAGATCAAATTATCAAGGAAATGTTGAACAGCGGCTATTTACCGGTGTCTATGGATTCGCTGTCAAAAATCCTGAATGAAGCCAGGCATAATAATTATGCTGCTGTATTGGTTGATCAGGAGCAATCATCTCTGGATCCCCTTGAATTAATCCTCAACCTGCGCGAAATAGATGAAAAGTTACCTGTTCTTATTTTCGGGCAGAATTCCAAGGAAGACTATGATCGCCGGCTACTCAATCGGACGCGGGTTTATCCGATAAATTGTGAACCTTCAAAAATGGGCTCGGAAGTAAGTAAGATCCTCCGTACAGTTCATTGAATTAAAATGACGCGGCTATTACGGCGCGATAATGTCGAAAAAAGCAGACCGCAATAAAAGGAGGTCATTATGCTTAGAAGTGCCAATGAATTAGAAGGATATAAAATTCTGGCAAGCGATGGAGAATTTGCCAGGGCTAACATGTTTTTATTTAACGACAACGACTGGACCATACAATATTTGGTCGTAAATACGGGCAGTTGGCTGAAAGAAAGTCAGGTGCTTATCCCCCCGCAGGTACTAGGAATACCCGATTGGAGTACCCAAAGATTTCCTATTAACCTTAGCAAAGAATGGATTGAAAGTGCTCCCGAGATTACCGAGGATATGCCGGTCTCCAGACAGAAATTGGTAGAAATGTTAAGCGCCAGGGAAGGTGTTTTACCTGTTGTTCAACCGCGACCGACCAATCCTGTTGCTGTTGACAATTTGGTTCGGCAACAAGAGGAGGGGACTCCAAAAAACAAGGTTGAAGGTGATCCCCATCTAAGAAGTACCCGGGAAATCACTGGATATGATATCCATGCAACGGACGGCAGTATCGGCCATGTAGAAGACTTTATTGCTGACCTTAATAACTGGATTATAAGATATATCATTGTTGATACCCGCAATTGGCTGCCGGGCGGAAAAAAGGTTCTGATATCACCGAATTGGGTTGATAACATCAGTTGGGTAGAACATAAGGTCAAGGTTGATTTAAGCCGGCAGCAAACAGAAAACAGTCCTGAATTTAATCCGGATGCACCGATTAACCGCGAGTATGAAATTCAGCTATACGATTATTACGGAAGGCCGAAATACTGGTAACGTCAGAATTCGAACGATGGTATTTTCCAAATAAACAGAAATTGAAGGAAATATATTAATGACTCAAGCAGCTATACATGAAAAAAGAGAGGATTTGTCAGCAGAAACAACCAATATGCACAGGGCTATAAGTTCACTGATTGAAGAACTCGAGGCTATCGATTGGTATACGCAACGGATTAATGCTTGCGACGACGAAGCGCTGAAAAAAATCCTTCAACATAACAATAATGAAGAAAAGGAGCACGCATCTATGATTCTTGAATGGATTCGCCGTAACGACAAAGATTTTGAAAAGGAGTTGAAAGACTACTTATTCACTGATAAGGGAATTGTCGATTAGATTGTGCTTGTCCAAAAATACGAAATATGGAGTGCACGAAATGGCTAAAGAAAAATATGAAGTAAAAATAGCAAAGATTCAAAGTATTGCGAAAAATACAAAGGCCTTTTACTTGGAGAAACCAAACGATTACGAATATAAATCCGGCCAATTCTTCGATGTAAGTTTGCATAAAGCTTCCACGCTATCGGGCGAGGTTGCCGTGCACACTTTTTCAATCGCCAGCGCGCCTCATGAAAAAGAATTGCTATTCGCTACACGAATACGCGAATCAGAATATAAGCAAGCGCTGGATAAAGTATCGATTGGTGATATATTAGAGATATCGGCTCCCGGCGGAAATTTTACATTACATGAAGATATGAGCATTCCGGCAATATTTCTAACCGGTGGTATTGGAATGACAACCGTTATAAGTATTCTGAAAGATGTAAAATTTCTCGATAAAAAACATACTTTGGTCATTATTGATTCTAACAGAACTCCGGAAGAAGCACCTTTTCTTGGTGAATTATTTGATATCGATAAAGAAATGGATAACCTGAAATATATAGGCACCATGACCAAAGCCGAAAAATCCGGTGTTGAGTGGAGTGGAGAAACCGGCACAATTGACACTTCGATGATAGACAAATATGTCAGTAATCCGAAAGGTTCACGATTTTATCTGGTTGGTCCGCCCGGTCTGGTGGAGCATTTGGAGAATTTGCTAAAAACTGCCAATATCAGTGAAAATATGATAAAAAAGGAGAATTATCCCGGATATTAATATACGCATGGATAGGTTTATGGATGATTTTGCCGGGTATGGCAAATAAAAATATTGAAGGAGTTTAATCATGCAAGAAGTTGTATGGCAGGAAAGAAATAGTATTGAAATAATAATATGGGATAATTTAACAGAAGAAGAGTTCAAACAAGTTATTCATCAACTGGAATCTCTATGTGCTGCCAATCCAAAGATTAATGTCCTTTTGGATGCCGGTGGATTGAAGAGCGCTCCGGCCAAGCTGATTATTGATGAGTATGATTTTTACAAGAAATTTAAAAATCATCTTAAAAAAGTAGCCGTGGTTTCAGACAGCAAATTTGAGTCTGTAATGACAAATTTGTTCAATAAGTTTACGGAGGCGGAGTTTAGAGTATTTCCAAACAGCCAAACCGAAGAAGCACGAAAGTGGATATTCCCTTCGCGTCTTCCATGAGAATAACCGACACCAACATTATAAAGTTTAATAGGTACGTAATGGTCAAACATAATAAAAAATATAAAAGCAAACGGTACCGCCTGGATGATCCTCCTCGAAAACCTCCCAAGGATCCTCCCAAGCCGCCAACCGATCCGCCCAAGAAGCCACCAAAAGACCCCACAGACGTTCCCCCTAAACCGCCTCGCAAGCCACCTTCGAATATGCAATCGGATTCATGGGTGAGGGCGTCATTTAAGGTAGCCTAATCAAGAAATTATTAACTATGGCCTGGATTAATAACTGGATTAATAAAAGGAGAATTATAAATGGTTAACAGAACGAAAGAACTTAAATACCGCCTTGAAGAAAAAAGGAAAGAAATTGAAAAGGAGTTGGTCAGGGCAATAGCCGATGCGCAAGGCGAAAAAAACGACCTTATTGAGAAACTCGAAAATAAACTAAATGAATTGAAAGAAAGCCTCAAAATTAATTGGGACAATCTAACAGAAAATGCCGTGAATAAATTAAATGAATTGCTAAAATAGTTGATATTATTTCTTTGGAATCACCCAATCGATTTATAATGATTAGGCGTTACCGCGGGAATAATTCCTGGAATTAGTGCTGTCGGAGGAAGGTGGATTCGACACGACATTAATATTAATAAACACAAGGGGAGATAATGCTGTGTATTTAAAAATCCCGGGACTTATTATATTTTTGCTGTTTTTGTCTGTTATGGTATCGGCTCAAGAAGGGGATGTCGCTGTATCAGCAATTGCCGCTCCGGAGTTCGAGTCGCCTGATTCGAATTTTACCAATTCCGGCAGTATAAAAATATCATGGAAACTTCCTGAAAGCATTGCCGCTGAAAACAATTATACATATGTACTGCAGCAATCGCTATCCCCGGATTTTGACAGCGTAAAAATCCGTTATTCCGGTCCGGACCTGGCGACATATATTTCCGGACTTAAGAACGGCACTTACAACTATCGGGTTCGCTCAGTCCGGGATGGAAAGACAAGCCCGTGGTCCGAAGTAATTGTTGTGACGGTCGAACATCATTCACTACAACTGGCCTTTATATTGTTCGGATTAGGTGCGATTGTTTTTATCGCCACTGTCTTTGTCGTTGTTAAAGGGGTTCGCGGACAATCATCGGATCCGTTGCCGGGAAATTTTAAACAGGGAGGTTAACGATTTGGAGCATCAATCAGCGATTTTAGAGTCCACTATAGGATGGATACTCCTGGGCGGACTGGGAATATTGTGGATTTACCTTGGTTTTTACTGGGGGAAAAAGGCCAAAAGTATGGAAGGTTATATGCTGGCCGGACGAAATGTCGGGCTGGCGTTGGGAACCGCCACCGCCATGGCAACCTGGATTACCTCGAATACGACCATGCTGGCTCCGCAATTTGCGCTGGAACTCGGTATATGGGGGATGATTGCCTATTCGACCGCGTCATTCGGATTACTGCTTTTTGCACCGTTGGCAAAAAGGATCAGGAGATTGATGCCGAAAGGTTACACGAGCGGTGATTTTATTCGCCTCCGTTACGGCAAACCGGCCTGGATAGTTTTTTTGGTTATATCGATTTTTTATGGTTTTACATGGCTTATTAGTATGGGTATGGCGGGCGGTATTTTGATGTATGCCCTGGCCGGAATACCCTATGAAATCGGCATGACAGCTATCCTGTTTGTCTGTGTCGTTTATACTTTGTTCGGTGGGCTATACGCGGTAATTGGTACCGACTATATTCAGAGTATAATAATACTAATAGGTATTGTGATAGTTGGGATTGGTGTTTTGTCCTACGCCGATTTCTCCCAGATACATACCGATCTGTTTCAGGAAAAGCCGATGCTTATAAATATTTTATTACCGGCCGCCATTATGGCTATTTTTAATAATCTGCTTTTCGGTATTGGTGAAATATTTCATAGCAATGTCTGGTGGAGTCGTGCTTTTGCCATGCGCGACAATGTCGGTAAGAAAGCATATACGCTGGCCGGATTCTTCTGGATTCCGGTTCCGATTGCCGCCGGATTTATTGCTTTGGCAAGCGGTGCCCTGGGTATCAATGTCACCAGCCCCGATATGGTTGGACCATTGGTGGCGGCCAATGTTTTGGGTAAAGTCGGTTCTATTGTCGTTTTTGCCGTGTTCTTCTGTTCGCTGGCTTCAAGCATCGATTCGCTACTGGCCGCGACTTCGGATCTGATTACGGAAGATATATACCGAAAGCTTATGAATCCCAAAGCAAGCGAGAAAAAACTTCGCCGCGTATCGGCCGGAATAATCGTTGGTCTGGGTGTTTTAACATGGGCAGTTTGCATGCCCCATATCGGAACATTGGCGACGGTGCTGTTCTTTGCCGGTCCGATGGTCGGTAGTACTATTTGGCCGATCGCTTCCGGGTTATTCTGGAAAAAAGCGAGCGCTTCAGGTGCCTTGGTCGCAATGGTAACCGGTATTGTAATTGGATTGATCGCCTACTTTAAACTTGGCTGGTACACCGCGTCGCTTATTGGTGCGGCGGTATCAATGATTATAACCATATTTTTCACCGCCTTTTCGAAAAAGCAATTTGATTGGAGAAGGCTGAACGAGGCCTGATAGGGGGATTTATTATGATATTATTTCCAAAAATATTTTTAATAATTTTAATAACATGCGCCCTGTGTTTCGTGGGCGTAGCATCAATCACGTTAATTATTCTTTTTATTCGTGATTTTAAAGGAGACAAGGTGTGGTAGAAAAAAACATACATGACACGGATAAAATTATCGCTGCCGAAAATCCGATTGAATCACCGGGATTATATCCCGATCCTGAAAAGCTGCTGTCCGATGACACCATTAATTCGGTTATTTTGCGACGCCTGACCGGCAAATCGTGCGTTTCGGTCGCTCAGTTCGATAAAGAATTGGTTTTGGAATTATGCAAATTCGCGGCTTTATTGGAGGCGACCGAAATAGCTTCGAGTCATCCTCTGGACGGGAAAATTATTATTACCGCCTTTTTTGAAGCCAGCACGAGAACGCGTCTTTCATTTGAAGGCGCCGCCTTAAGATTAGACGCCAGAGTCATCAGTATTCCCGACGGCAGAACTACCGGTTCCGCGAAGGGTGAATCATTGGCTGATATCGGCGAGATGCTTAACGCCTATGGTGACCTGGTGGTTATGCGGCACACGGAAACAGATTCGGTCGAACAAATCCTGCAAAAATTACGGATACCTCTTATAAATGCCGGTAATGGTACCGGCGAACATCCGACTCAGGCTTTGGCCGATTGGTACGCAATTTTGAAATGGAATCCCAAATTAAAGGGGATAGTCAACGCCGAGGATAAAATCAATCTTGGTATATTGGGAACTCCGGGAAGTATGCGGGCGGTTAGATCATTTTTGGAAATGTCTTTGTTATTTAAAGAAAATATCCGACAAATATCGATAATCTCCGAGATGGCTGATCCCCTTGGAGCCATACTTACAGAGAGGCTCAAGGATGAACACTTCGAGCCGGTCATAACCAATGATATTAACGATGTTATATCTGATCTGGACGTCGTTTACATGAATTCGATCGCTTATTTGGGCGATGGTTATAAGACGTTGGATACGCGATTTAAACTTCATAAATATAGTAAATTAAAACAGGACGCCGTCGTTTTGCACCCTCTGGCGAGATTGGATGAGTTAAGTACGACGCTTGATAATACGGATCATAATCTTTATTTCACTCAGGCGCACGGGGCGGTGTTTATCAGACAGGCGCTGTTAATTTCAATATTGGATAGATTCTTTCAGTTGCCCAAGAACATCCCGGTTGTTTAGACCGAAATGACATTAGCTTACGGAGTATTTTATGTGCGGAATCGCAGGATTTTTTTATGCCGGTAAATTAGATGTTGATGCCGGCGACCGATTAAAAAATATGGTTTCGATGTTACGTCACCGGGGGCCCGATGGTACCGGCTATCATATAGATGCTGACAATGGAATCGCCATGGGTCATACACGGTTGTCGATTATCGATCTTGAAACCGGTGACCAGCCGCTATATGGGCCTGACAATGACAGCGTGTTAGTGACGAACGGCGAGTTCTACGATTATAAACGAATTCGTGCCGCACTGACATGCAAGGGAGCGAGATTTAAAACCAAAACAGACAGCGAAATAGCGCTTCATCTCTACAGACGCTTCGGACTTGATTTTGTCCATGGATTAAGGGGCGAATTTGCCACTGCTCTTTTTGATAAAAAAGAAAAACGCCTGATTTTAATTCGTGATCGATTCGGTATCAAACCGCTCTATTATCATATTCGGAATGATAAGTTGTTTTTCGGTTCGGAGATAAAAGCATTATTCACTCAACCGGATGTCCCGAAAGAATTTTCGCATAAGGGCATTTTACATCAGTTGATGCATACTATGGTTCCCGGAACGACAGCCTACAAGGATATTTACTCGCTTAAACCGGGGTACATGTTAATTATCACAACGGAGGGCGATTCCTTCGATATAAAAGAGCACAGGTATTGGGATATGAATTTTCCATACAAGAATGACAACTACGACATACTATCCAAAGATTATCTCATCGAGTCCATTCAGGAAAAATTACTTGAAGCGGTCAGACACCGGCTGGAGGCTGATGTCCCGGTCGGATGCTATTTATCAGGGGGAGTAGATAGCTGCTCCATGCTCGGCCTGGCATCAGCCTTTCAGCAATCACCGGTTAAGGCCTTTACGATCAGTTTTGACCATAAAGATTATGACGAAGCTGACATAGCCATTGAAATGGCTGAACGGACCGGGGCCGATCAGGAAATCCTTTATTTGAAAGCCGATGATTTATACGGCGACAATTATGTGAATACTTTATGGCATTCAGAGCGGACCTTTTATAACACTTTGGGTGTGGCCAAATACTGTATGAGCCGGAGAGTCCATGAATGCGGTCATAAGGTCGTCGTTACCGGTGAAGGCTCGGATGAATTATTCGGCGGCTATCCAATGTTCAAGCGAGATATGTTTAAACACGGATTAAAGGATGGATCAGGCAAACAAGCATATCAAAAGGCGCTTGAAAAGAATAATGAAATCTTCAAAGGCGCTATCCTGGCCGAGACCGAAATGTCGCACCCGGCTTTTGACGAATTATGCGGCTTTACACCATCATGGATTCAACCCTGGATGCAAACCCTGGCAATTGCCAGACCGCTTCTGCATGACGATATATCGCACGAAATCAGAGATTATGATCCGATTGCCGCTATCGCCGATTCATTCGATAAAAAACAGATCGAAAACCGTCATCCGCTTGATATTGCCCAATACACTTGGATAAAAACGATGCTTGAATGCCAGATTCTCAACTGGGGTGGTGATCGGGTCGATATGGCTAATGCGATGGAATCACGACCGGCGTTTCTGGATCATCATGTTGCCGAACTGGCCAGTGTAATCCCGCCGCACTATAGAATCAAAGGTAATATAGAAAAATGGATTTTACGGGAAGCGATGAAAGAGATTCTTCCAAAAACATTATATAAGAGAGAGAAGTTCGCATTTATGGCTCCGCCCGGACATACGGGGGAGAGGAAAAAAAGAGCTTTGAATAATCTTATTAATGAGTACATGAACTCGGATAAAATCAATGATGTTGGATTGTTTGACAAGAAACGACTGATGAAATTTATCGATGATTATAAGAATGATTCTGATCCCGTTTCGCTTGTTCGGAAAGATGCTTTGATGAATCATCTACTCGGTTTACATATTCTGCATCGACAATTCATTTCTCGATCAATAAAAAGGCCTGTTATTACATCATAAAAAGAGAGACAATGTTGGCGTGAAGAGCGAAGAGTCACCAGTCTCTCGCTGGTCCGCTTCAAGAACAGCAGTTACTCGGTGCCGACCGAATATGCCTACCGGGAGGTGATCGTCAAAGCTTATGTCGATCATGTCGAGATCTGTCACAAAGATGCCATCATCGTCATTCATAAACGATGTTATGACAAAAATGAGTATATCTCTGACCCGGTCCATTATCTTCCTTTGCTGGAGCGCAAACCGGGAGCCCTTGATGGAGCCCTGCCGTTTGTCTCCTGGGCGTTGCCGGACTGTTTTGAAAGGCTCCGCCGCTATCTCGAGGCCCGCACCGGCAGCGCCGGGAAGTATGAGTATGTCCAAATTTTGCAGTTGCTGCGAGATTACGATGTTTCTGATGTGGCATCGGCAATTGAAAAGGCCTTCCAGTATCGTTGTGTCACCTTCGAATCGATCAAGATGCTGATCTTATCTTCCCGGGAGCGATCATACGAGACTATTCGGCTTTCCCTGGAGAGACTCGCCAGGCTTCCCAGGATTCATCTTGAGGATAACAATATCTCATGCTATCAGGTTCTTCTGACAGGAGGTGACATATGAGCGGGGGCGATGTTTCGGTTCTGTTGTCTCATCACCTCAAGGCGCTTCGGCTGCCGGTCTTCCTCCGCGAATACCCGAAGGCGGCCGCCCAGTGCGCCAGAGAAAAACTTGATTCGTCCCGCTTTCTGCTGCAGTTATCAGAGCTGGAGTTGATTGAGCAGGAGAAGAAAGGCGCCGAACGCCGGGTTCGGGAAGCCGGCTTTCCGGTGCTTAAGACGCTTGATGGTTTCGACTTCTCGGCGATCCCTGGCCTCAACAAGCGGCTGGTTGTGGAGCTGGCTCGATGTGAGTATCTCCGGAAACGGGAGAATGTTCTGGCTGTCGGCAATAGCGGCACCGGCAAGACTCATATTGCCACAGCTCTGGGACTGGCGGCCTGCCATGAGAGCCACCGGGTAAGATTTTTTACGGCCGCCGGCCTGGTCACGGCTTTGAGCGAAGCCCGTGATGATAAAGCCTTACTTCGCTTCCAAACGCAGCTTTACCGCAAAGACCTGGTCATTGTCGATGATTTCGGCTATGTCCCCTTCTCCAAGACCGGCGCCGAGTTGCTCTTTGAGTTCTTCGCCGAGCGGTATGAGCGTGGCAGCGTCATGGTGACGATTAATCTGCCCTTTGACCGGTGGACCGAGGTTCTGGGCAGTGAACGACTCACCGGCGCCCTGCTCGATCGCCTCACTCACCGCGTCCATATCCTGGAAATGAACGGCGAAAGCTACCGATTTAAAGAAAGCGCCCGCCGCCTGGGAAGAAAAATATCCCAGCCAACGAGAACCGAAGGAAGATAAGAAAGAGATAAAAAAGAAGAAACAGAAGAAATAGATGAAAAAGAAGGAAAAATTAATGACAAAAAATCAGGGAAAATTTGGTCAATGATACTTGACGCCCTCGTCTGTAAGGGCTAATTTTAACTTCTGGGTGGTACATTTTTAAACCGCCATCCGGTACACTTTCACCCCGCCGTTTACATTTAGCCTATTTATCCCAGATCATATTATCTAAATGATTATTCCGGAGCCTTTAATCATAGATTCGCTGTGTGGCCCATCCGCTTGCCGTGGATTTCCGATTGTCTTCGTTCAAGCCCCACCCGCTCTAGTGAATATAATTAGAGACCTACATAGTCACAACGAAAAAAACAGCGTATATGCGGAGGCTTTCAAAATCCAATGCGGGAATAGTGGGATGCTTTCAGAATGGTATTAATTGAATGATTATTTAGAACCCAAATGGGATGACAATAGAAACACATTGTCCCACAATAAATTAGGCATAAATAAGCGGCCCCAATATATGAACTCTCATTCTTGACCGAAATTCTGATGCAGATCATCTTCATTCAATAATCGTCTTGAAATCATCTCAGAAGAACAAGAAATAACGAGGAATACGTTCCATATAGTCCTTATACGACTCACCATATTGTTCTAGGCAAGCTTCCTCTTCCGCGAGGATTTTATTATGAGCTCCAATCACACCAAGGATCATTAATGCGAATGCTAGCCAAGATCCTATAGCGATGCTTATCCCCAGAAATGATACAGAGACGGTGAATTGCTGAGGGTGCCGAGAGATCCTATAAAGCCCACATGTAACTGGCTGATCAACAGGAGTGTTTGTAAAATTTTCAAGGGCAATTATAAATCCAATCAACCCAAGGGAATATATCGAGATTCCTATCATAAACACCACATCACCTATTTTCAGAGGGGTCAAACTCACCAAAATGAACCATAATAATGCGAAGCCCCCCCCAAATAAGCGGCGAATTACCTGATGCTTTCTCTGCCCTGATCGATTATATAGCCTCGCAACTCCAACCCTCGGGAAGAAAATCAACATGATCCCATAAGCAACAAAGAAAAGGACAATCAATATCCATCCGTTGAATAATCCAAATTTCAGGTTTGGAAACAGATCCATTGCCTTTTCCTCCACGATACAAAATTCATTCTATTTGAGTGCAACCTAACATTATAAAATACTTTTTCATAGCATGATGGTTTACAAGATGATCAATATCAACAAGAAATCAATTGTAAATGGTTGTTTTACTGGGGCTTACATCAAAGCGGGGTCTACGAGACGACTTCCGCAACTGGATCATTGAAAATTCAGCAGCTTGAGTCAAGATAATGGCTTAATTAACAACGACTTAAATGTTGCTATCAAAATGGAGGGACTTTATTTCCTTATTGAATATTGCGATTTGTCATTTAATCCTGCAGGTTGCAACGGTTAAGGATTTGGGCCAGCTTGATACATTGGGAGCAGCCGCATGTATGCCCCTGCATTCAAACGATAATCGATGGTCGGCTGCCAGATATAAGACTGCGGAGAAATTGGAGTTATAATATCATTGATGTGTCATGAACGAGATAGTAGATTTATGAATATTGCTGAATATTTTTGATTTTTATATTTTATAATCTTTATATTGTAAATGTCATATTAAGAAATATTGGGGGAATTTATGATGGAACAAAAAATCGGAGAAATTGCCGGGAAGCTATGGAAAGAGTTTAATAAAAGGGGCGAACTTGCTATCAGCCAGGTGCCGAAAATAATCAAAGAAAAGGATACCATCAGCTACATGGCGCTGGGATGGCTGGCACGGGAAGGAAAACTTAAATTCGAGATTGTCAAGAATAAGACGCTGGTTTCTCTATCGGAGAAACGTTAATCGGACTTGGCTTCAAAGACCATATGCTATTGAGAAAATGTTTTCGATTTCTAGTGTTACCGACCATATTGATAGCACTTGTTTTATTATTATATGATTCGGAATCCAATGAACAACCTATCGATGAGCAATCCGTCACTGTAAAGGATTTTATTGTGACAACACCTGTGCCACCCTGCGGGGAATCTGCTGTAGGAACGTTCCCGGCATCATGGATTCCTGACTGCCCACCGGATGCTATGACAGGTACACAATTTGCCGAAATGACGAAAGGGTGGGCAGGCAAAAAGCGCCAGGAAGCTGCCTTGTCGGAACTTCGACGTGGAAATATCCCTGATTTTCTTCGTCAGCTTAAACCTGTCCGCTTAAAGTATGAAACGCGCAACGGACAGGTGATCCGGGCTATAGTATGGGTAATGCCGGATTATCTTTCAATCGGCTCCGATGAAGACTTTTTAAGAATACCGCTTACGCGTCCCAGCGCAGTTGAAATCGCGGAAGATTTCGGTTTTATATTGCCGACTCGTAAAATAGTCGACGCCATAACAAGTCAGGCAGAATTCAGATTCAAGCCTCAGCCTTTATCGCCGGGCAAAATGATGCGATCCAGCGAGTACTATATTCGACATAATGAGTTGATCGAAGAACAGCATCGCGGCAGACCCCTTGGGGAATTGGTTGCCGGACATAAGAAAGATGTCGTTCTGACGAATCGTCTCCTCGGACCCGAACGAATAGCGATTTATGGCTGGCATAAGAGGGATGGTAAACCCATTCAGAAACTAAGCACTGTTCATGGGGCTCGCTATGCTGACTACAGTCATGGTATCAGGCTGGTTTACGAAAAAGTATGTGTCGATGGTCAGATTCTTTCGATCTACGACGTACTTGTTGATCCGAAACTGGCGCCCGTTTTAAGCTATGAAGGATTAATTCCACGCATCAGGAAATTGATGCATTGGTGATCTTACCGAAGCGAATCGTTCTCGACATCGTCGCAACATCGAAAACCCAGGTGATAATTGCGATGGCTCTTGGGATCCATCACCCTGCTGCCGTGCCAGAATGGTGCCCGCCAGCGACACCAGTCTTCATGAGCATAATATGAATCGAATATAAACCAGCTTCCTTTCATCTCAGTATAACCGTAGGTTCGACTGCCTCTGCCGGCCATCTGACTCGAATCGAGTGGAAGATTCATATGCTCCGCAACGTTGCCGTGAAGGTCGTAGACGCCCAAAGGGCTTACGCATTCAGGAAAGAAACCGGACGGAAAAGTATTTGATCCGCAAAGCGACCAGCTCCCGCCATCGCAGTCGGGACTTTTCCTGCTCGATGTTCCGCAAATGCCAATTCGATATTCTCTTCCGTAACTCCATGATTTTTCACTTCCGAATTCTCGATTATGCGCTTCACGCATCAGGCGAATGGCTACATCGGGCGATTTGCCGACAGCCAGGTCGAATCTGTAATCGGGTGGTTTCAATGCTCCTTCACAGGCGCCTTCCCATTCGTGGGCGTCGCAAAGCCGTTTTCCCAGAATTTCGCATATTCGAGCCGCTTCACCGGCTCTGACCCAAACAACGGGATAGACGCAGGGAATATTTGGAAATTCAAATTGGTCGATACAAACAGATGCATCCTCAATTCTCTGATTTTCCGGATCGTATAAAGGTGCCATATAGCGATGTCCGCAAATTCTCAAAAAAAGCGGATTGTCGTAATCACAATCCATTTCAGCGAGCTTGTCAAGACAATCTTGCTCCGATACGGGATGTTCCGAAATGGCCGGATTCCCCTGCCCTATATAGCCCGATCTCTTGAATATCGCCCTCAGCGAATCTATCTGGTCATCGGTCAGACCATGCACTTCTTTGAGCTGCTTTAGAAGTATTTCATTAGCCTCTTCCAATCCGGGCGGCTTTTCTGATGCCGCTCCCACAGCAACTATCAATAGGAAGACTATTATTGATCTCATTGAAAACCGCCTATCCTATTTTCGAAGAAAATAGAAAAAATCCCGATTATCCGAGTATCCAATAAAACGAGGCAACTCCTGACCGTCCACCGGCGGATCAACCTCGGCCATTTCTTTGACCAGTCTTTGAACCACGAATTTATCATCAATGATACGATAAATTGCAAGGTATGTATGTTCCGGGGCATTCATATCAAGCTGCATGGCATATTTGCAACCACAAGCGCGGAATACCCGGGCCATGGTAGAAGGAGTGGTACTGGAGAAATATCCGTAGATAAGAAAACGGGTTGTATCGGTTTCTTGAATACCTACCCCGGCGCGCAAAGTCCGGAGTTGTTTCGATTCCGAGCCGGACCAGTTACCTTTTGCCCAGTCTTTTACGAAACTTCCGGGTCTAATTTCACCGGTGACATTATCCTTTTCAAGTAACGGGACACCGTTTTGTCGGGCACCCAATATTTCTTTGGTAAACAACCGATCGTTGTTCTGCCAGGTTTTCATATCAACTGTACCATCTACGTATACGATTAAAGTCGCAAGCCCGGGATTCAAAGTGCTGAAAACGACGCCATTTTCGACAAATCCGTAATGGCTGCCGTGGTTTTTGCTTGCCAATTCGCCCCATTTGAAGGCCCCGTGAGTACGCTTAAATCCACCCGCAAACGTCGCCGCCACGAGACGGACATTATAAGGATTGACTTTACCGGTTCGGACAAGGGGCAATACAGTATCAAATCCGTCCGGACCTGGTAATAGCGGGTCGTGGGATGTCTCGGGAACGCGATCGGACCACCCCACTCGGGGATGATCTGTTCCCAGGGCGAAATGCAGATCAAACTTGGATAGATCAAATGCCACCAAATAAACCAATGCCGAAGATTCCTTATCGTCCAAAGGGCTTATCAGAACCTCTTCAATCCACGTCGGTTCCTCAAAGACCAATTCCGGTGTTACTGCACTGACAAAAACACCCGGATAGTCGGTGACCGGATACCAATGACCGGGTTTCATACCCTGCCCGGATTCGACGCTAATCGTGAGATTGAGATCCGGAGTAGTCAGCGTAAGATTTGCCACATCAGTTTCCGTATGTACTTTTACCGGTTTAATTAGATTATCTATCGCATTATTTTCAATAGCCTGTTTTTTGCGTACCCCGATCTGTCTATACTTATCCCGAAAAAGCTTCTCTTTTATAAAAGTCGTAATACGCTCGCCATATTTTACACGATCCCGGAGAAGATCAGTCATCCATTCTTTTCTGGTTCTTTTTCCAACGGTCGGATTTCTCAGATATAGTCGTCCTTCGCAAAGTTCTACAAACGGACGTTGTATCTTACGCGCCTCCGCCAACACAGATTCGATTTCAACTGACCAAGATTTTGAATACGGAGGAAGAGAATCCGCCGCTAAAATAAGTTCTCGGCCGTTTTCGCTAAGCTCGAGCTTTTGAATCCCAGGATAAGCATTCTCAAGGTGGTATGATTCAATCGATTTATCATCCTTATTAATCTGCAAGATGTACCATGCATTAATAACGGGATTTAGATTTATCAAAGTCACAGATTCATTTTGCCGTCCCTTGAGTGGGACGGAAATCTCGGTCCGCCTGGTTTGTAGATCGAGAATAGATTTGGTCGAATTAGAAAATGTAACAATATTAACGCTTAAAATAAGTGCAATTATCAATATTATACTAATTAAATAATTTCGAATCATGTACTTTATTCACACCTCATTCAATGAATAGCTCGTTAATTAGTGTTAATAACAATTAAATGTATTATAAAGAGGAAATCAAGAATGTAAGATTATTGTGAATATCTTAGAATGCACGAACAGATGTGATTGCAACTAAGTGGGGTACAATAAGATACAAAAATGGCGGGGTTGACATCACAATACACAGAACTTTTTCGCTAAAATTTAATCTAAATCGACAAAACGGCCCCAATATCACTCTCAGCAAACTTCTGTGGAATTCGCGTTTGAGGTGAAAACAAGATACTCCACGAGCAGCGGAACACGAAAGAAGACAAACGCTTACGTGTTAATTTAGAAATTACGACGCTCCAAACCAAACAAATTTTGCGCTATAAAAGACACTGTCGATCGGCAAAAGGAACATTGCAGTATCTTTCCGTGTTCTAGGCTGAAATTGATGTGCCTATTTCTGGTTAGGCTCCGGAAGTACAAAAAGGAGAGCACAATGGGCAATAAACAGGTGGCACCTGAAACGAGAGGTGTTACGGTGAAGCTACTTGCAACGGTAGACCTTGGTCCTGAGATCGAGGGCATGCAAGGACGCCAACTTCGTATGCGTATGGTGACCATCGAGCCTGGAGGAATCTTCGGCCCGATTCACAATCATAAAGACAGACCAGGGACCGTCTACATATTGCAGGGAACTATTACTGACCATCGAAATGGAGTCGCTACGGACTATGGGCCTGGATTGGGATGGCCCGAGGATAGGAACACCATACACTGGCTTGAGAACAGAGGAAAAATTCCGGCAGTGGAGATATCGGTCGATATAGTCAGGGAAGAGTAAGCTCGGGCCTGATATCTAACACAGCCGGGCTTGACACGTGACTCATTCAGCCACGCTTCGGTCAGCTTCGCCCCCTTTCAAATGCCGGTTAACCCCAACGCAAAGTGACAATAAAATAAGGACGACATTATGGTTTCAAGTATTCAAAAAGAAAAGGCCGAGTTGTTCTTGAAATTTCATCAAGACAAAGAAATTCTGGTTCTGTTGAACTCTTGGGACATAGGTAGTTCTAAACTAATAGAAGCATGCGGTTACAAAGCG
>Ga0315537_1000929_pt1 | contig 23353 bp, 30 predicted proteins | sample SalMarSW160270MG_FD_203091 | JGI IMG/M metagenome (GOLD analysis project Ga0315537, IMG submission 203091) | Salt marsh sediment microbial communities from the Plum Island Ecosystem LTER, Massachusetts, United States - Salt Marsh Sediment SW1602-70 ...
GTCAAGGTCTAACAATCACCCCCTGCTTTCGCAAGAATTCCTTCACAACTGGAACGGGATACTTGTTGTAGTGGAAAACTGAAGCTGCCAACGCCGCGTCGGCTTTTCCATCCGTGAAAACTTCGAGGAAATGTTCTGGTTTCCCAGCGCCACCGCTTGCGATGACTGGAACGTTAACTTTCTCAGAGATGGTGCGGGTCAACTCTATGTCGTAGCCGTCTTCTGTGCCGTCCTTGTCCATTGAAGTTACCAGGAACTCGCCTGCTCCAAGCTCCGCAGCCCGCACCGCCCAATCAATCGCGTCTATTCCAGTGGGTTTTCTTCCTCCATAAGTGTAAACTTCGAACCAAACGGGACCTTCGCGGGTTTCCACCATTATCTTGCCTGCACTTTGCTCACGTTTTCTTTTTGCGTCTATGGCTACTACGACGCACTGTTGTCCAAAGACGTCAGCGAGTTTCGTTATCACCTGTGGGTTTTCAACCGCCGCCGTGTTTACAGAGACTTTGTCTGCGCCACTGCACAAAACCAGTCTGGCGTCTGAAACGTTGCGGATTCCTCCCCCCACAGTGAACGGAATGCTTATCGCCTTTGCCACGCCTTCAACGACTCCTCGCAGTATATCCCTTTTTTCTGAGGAAGCGGTTATGTCAAGGAAAACCAGTTCGTCTGCCCCTTCATCCGAATAGCGTTTCGCTAACTCAAAGGGGTCTCCAGCCTTTTTCAGGTTTACAAAGTTAACTCCTTTGACAACTTTTCCGTGGTCCACATCCAAGCATGGAACTATTCGTTTCGCTAATGGCATAGACTCCTAATTTCCTCCTACACTTTTTAATGCTTCCTTCAGCGTGAATCTGCCCTCGTAAAGAGCTTTACCAATGACCACGCCTTTAATGCCTATCTGCTTTAGCGCTGTTAAATCGTTCAAGCTGCCTATTCCGCCAGCCGCAACTATCTCCACATTTGGGAATCTGCGTGCCTCACTGAGCGTGTCAATATCTGGTCCTGAAAGAGTGCCGTCCTTCGTTATCGAAGTTATAAGAAACGTCTTAACCCCGAGCGCAGTAAACTTTTTCAGTGCCTCTTTTATTCCTAGTGTTGTTACTGTTTTCCACCCTTCAACCATTATTTTGCCATTCCTGTTATCTAAAGCGACGATTACGGTTTCAGTGCCGAACTCTTGCTGAATCTGTGTTATCGCTTTGGGGTTGCTGAACGCCAAGGCGCCGAGAATAACTTGGCTGACTCCTATAGTGAGCAGTTTTTGAGCAGTCTCGATTGTGCGGATTCCGCCACCAACCTGAATGGGCAACTCTACGTTTTCCGCGATTTCTGCGATGACTGAACGGTTATTTCCGGTGCCGAGTGCAGCGTCCAAATCTATGATGTGTAGCTTTTTTGCGTCTTCCGCTTTCCATTTTTTGGCTGTTTCCACAGGTCCGCCAAATTGGTCGTACACCTTAGCAGTTTTCGGGTCGCCATGTGTCAGCCTGACGATCTTGCCGTTCATCAAGTCAATTGCTGGAATCAACTGCAACTGCCGCGTCACCTTCTCACTATCTTGGCGAAGTTATCTAGAATCTTCAATCCGACATCGCCTGATTTTTCTGGGTGAAACTGCGTGCCATACACGTTTTTGCTGGCTATGGCTGAAGTGAACGTTGTTCCATACTCTGTTTCCGCAGCCACAATCTCTTTGTCGACGGGCACGGGATACAGCGAGTGAACAAAGTAAACATAAGACTCATCATCAACGCCTTCAAAGAATTGGTTCTGTTTCACTATGCGAAGCGTGTTCCATCCCATGTGCGGCACCTTCACTGAGCCTTGCAGCCGGACGGTTTTGCCCTCAAAAAGCGCTAAGCCTTTTCCTGGGCCTTCTTCGCTTTCTTGGAAGAAAAGCTGCAAGCCTATGCATATCCCGAGAAGGGGCGTGCCGCTTTCGACCGCATATACAAGTTGCTCTTTAACGGCGTCAAGTTTGGTGGCGGCGGCAGAAAAGTTCCCAACGCCTGGCAACGCAATAGCATCGGCGTTTCTTAACTGCTGTGCTGACACGGTGATTTTGGCGTTCAACCCGACCTTTTCCAAGGCGCATTTTAGGCTGAGAAGGTTTCCTACTCCATAGTCGAATATTACGGCTTCGGGCATCAGATTACTCCTTTAGAACTCGGCACTCCTTTCCTTCGCGGATCCAGCGCTATCGCTTGTCTCAGCGAAAGCGCCAGAGCTTTGATGGCTGCTTCTGCTTTGTGGTGGTCGTTACTGCCATATTGGACGAACACGTGAACGTTCGCGCAAAGCGAAGTCGCCAATGACTCGAAGAAGTGGTTGATGTCTTCTGTGGGCATGTCTTCGATTTTTTTGCCTCGCAGTTTCAGGTCGATCTTGAAGTACGGACGCTTCACGAGGTCTACGGCTGCAAACGCCAAGGAGCAATCCATAGGGACTGCTGCGTTTCCGAATCTGGTTATTCCTTCTCTGTTTCCTAAGGCTTTGCTTACTGCTTCTCCGAGGCATATAGCAAGGTCTTCAACGATGTGGTGTCTCAGATCTCCCTTTACCGTGGCGGTGATGTCGATCAAGCTGTGTGTTGCCAGCGAAGTTATCATGTGATCTAGGAAAGCCACGCCTGTGTTGACATCTGCTTTTCCTTCCGCATCAAGGTTCACTTTCACGCGAACTTCTGTCTCTCGGGTTTTTCTGTATACTTCATCTGCTCTCATTTTTCATCACCTAAATATTTCCCTTAAAGCCTCCAATAACCTGGCGTTCATCTGGGGTAAGCCGACCGTGGTTCTGAGGCAATTCTCCAAATGCAGGATTTTGCCGAGTTTTTTGACGAGTAAGCCTCGTTTCAGGAGGCTTTGGTAAACCTCCTCGCATGGTTTGTCTGCGTTGAAGAGCACAAAGTTTGCTTTCGAATCGAAGGCTTCTATTCCCTTTATCTCGTTGAGTTTCCTTATCAGTTTTCCGCGTTCGCTTTTTAGCTCTTCAACGGTTTTTTTCATCACTTCGGCGTTTTCCAGAAGTTTTTGACCCATGTTTAACGTGAAGGCGCTCACGGGAAAGGGCAGCGGCGTCTTATCCGAGAGTGTTTTTGCAAGTCTTGCGTTGGTGACGGCGTATCCAAGTCTAAGCGCCGCTAACCCGAAGGCTTTAGAGAACGTTCTCAAAATAATCAAGTTCTCGAATTCGCCTATCCGCGGGACCATGGAGTAATCTGCATATTCCCCGTATGCCTCATCCAAGACGACTATTCCAGGGAACTCTTTAGCCAAAGTTTCCACTTCATCCATCTTAAACTGGTTTCCTGTCGGGTTATTGGGCGAGCATAGATAGAGAATGCTGGTTTTAGGCGAGAAGGCGCCCAAGAGCCGTTTCACATCAAGCCCGAAATTGTCTAGAAGCGGCACTGTCACGTATTCTGCACCTTGGCGCTTTGCGCAATATTTGAAAACAGGGAAAGTCGGCATAACGGAAACTGCGATTTCTCCTTTTTCCAAGAAAAGCCGTGCGATTCGATCTATAAGTTCGTCGCTGGCGTTTCCGATAACGATGTTTTCCTTCGGCGTTTTGAGATAACCGCTGAGTTTTTCGCGGAGTTTGTTTTCTTCTTCTTGAGGGTAAATCCGAAGGTCGCATTCTTCCGCAACTTCCTTCATGAGTTCAATAAGCTTCGCTCGGGGCATGAACAAGTTTTCGTTAAAGTTGAGCTTCACGATTTCAGCCGACGAAATTCCCAACTGCCTCGCTAACGTCTCAGTGGATTCTCCAACACTGTAGCCTTCGATGTCTTGCAGTTTCTTCAGTTTTTCCTCTATCCACTTTTTACATGCGGCGTTCACTTTAAAACCTCGCTTCAATTGCTTTGTAGTGATTCGGAAGGTTTTCCGCGTCTGTCATAACCTTCACATGGTTCTTCAGGCTCAGCAACCCTTCCTTTGAGCTTTCAACGATGCTTACTCTTCTCGCGAAATCAAAGGCAGACAAGCCTGAAAACACATGTCCAAAGCCACCTGTGGGTAAGACATGATTTGTTCCGCTGCCGTAATCGCTTAGAGCAACAGGACTGTAAGGGCCTACGAGAATAAGCCCAGCCGATGTTATTCTATCAGCGATTTCCATAGGAGCCTTTGTCATGATTTCAGCGTGCTCGGGCGCAAAAACATTCGCCAACTCAACAGCCTCGTCCATGCTGTCGCAGGTGATTATGAACCCGTATTTTTCCAGTGCCTTCGTAACTATTTCTCTGCGATTCACAGAAGTAGCCATTTTCTTTAGCTGACCTCGCACTTCTTCTGCGAGTTTCTTTGATGTGGTTATCAGTCCAGCAACGCTGTCTTCGCTGTGTTCCACCTGAGAAATCATGTCCAGAGCGATAACCCGCGGATTCCCAGTTTCATCTGCCAACACGAGTATTTCACTGGGCCCCGCAGGCATGTCAATGGCAACGTCCTTTGAGACAATAATCTTCGCTATCATCACGTACTTGTTTCCAGGACCAACAATTTTTCTCACAGGCTTGATTGTTTCTGTTCCATAAGCCAAAGCAGCAATAGCTTGGGCTCCTCCAACCTTGTAGATTTCTTTAACTCCGCAAATGTCTGCAGCGACAAGAACCAGCGGGTTTATTGTGCCTTTGGCATTAGGCGGTGAGCACACCACAATTCTGGGAACCCCCGCCACCTTTGCTGGCACTGCAGTCATGACCAAAGTGCTTGGATAAGCTGCTTGTCCGCCGGGAACATAGCAACCGACGCTTTCGATTGGGCGCAGAACGGTTTGAACGGTTAAGCCCTCGTTAGAAGTTTTGGTTCCAGCTTGTTTGAGTAGGAGTTTCTCGAAGGCGCTCACTTTGTCTTTAATGAACTTGAGGGCAGAAATTTGCTCTTCGCTTACCGCCTGGTAGGCTTCTTTAATCTCTGTTGGTTTTACTCGTAGGTCTTTTGCGTTTAATCGTGTTTTATCGAATTTTTCCGTAAGCTCTATTAGTGCGGCGTCTCCGTTTTTTATGACTTTGTTTATTATGGCTTTAACGTCGCTCTCAAGTTGCTCACTTGCTTTTTCATCTGACGTTTGCCTTTTGAACCAGTCAGGCGGTAGCGCTGAGGATTTCCAGACTTTCACTTGGGCTTGGTTGCGCATTCGTTTCCTTCTCTCCTGCTTATCTCGTCTAAAGCCAGCACCTGTCTGGGTTCGTAGACAACAATGCCCTGGGCAAGCTTGCGGATTTTGGGCAAGAGGTCTATGAGGCGGTCTTTTTCGATGATAGTGTTAACAGAGCACCAGTTTTCATCTGCCAGAGGCGCTATCGTAGGGTTCTTAAGGGCTGGTAGTTCTCTGAGCAGTTTCTGCAGGTTTGTTTTCTTCACGTTTACGAATATGTGGATTCTCTTGGAGCCATCCACTACGCCTTTCAGCAAGGTTAGGATATCGTAGATTTTTTCTTTTTTTTGCGGGTCAGCCAAAGCTTTCTTGTTTGCTATAAGCACTGCTGAGGACTGCATTACGGTCTCGATTATCTTCAAATTGTTCGCCTCTAGAGTGGAGCCGGTGTCAGTGGCGTCCATGATGCAGTCAGCGTTCTCTGGAGGCTTGGCTTCTGTGGCTCCGAAAGACAGGAATATTTTTGCCCGTGGGTTTTCGCCTTTTCTCCACCATGGCGTTACTATCTGTGGCTCTGATTCGCCGAAGCGTTTTCGATAGGCGGGATTATTTTTTATGTATTCTGCTGCAATGTTCAAGTATTCAGTGGAGATTCGAAAGTTCTTTCCTTTGCTCCATAAAGCCTCCATGAAGGCGGAGATAGAGCTTGCACTCAAACCTTTCGGTATGGCTACTACTAGTCTTATCTTTCCGTATTCCAAGTTCTGGAGGACTTCGACGTCCGCGCATGTCTCCTTGATCCAATCTTGGCCTGTAATGCCCGCATCTTGGAGGCCTTCACTGACAAAAACTGGTATTTCTTGCGGTCTGAGGATTTTCAATTCGATTTTGGGATCATTAATTGTCGGGCGATAGGTACGTTCTTGGCCTGAGACTTTGTATCCTGAACGTTGCAGAATTTCAAAGGTTGCTTTGGCTAAAGAGCCTGCTGGTATGGCAAACTTTACTTTATCCATTTTTCATCACCTAATTTTTCATTAAAGGAGTATCGAGTTGAGTTTCTAAACGAAAACTCAAAATTTTTTGGAAAAACTGTTCTTTTCTTAAGGGATATACATAATGTAGAGTAAGCTCTCGTTTTTAGACGCGTGATTCTTGGATTGCTTTCGCTTTTAGTGAACGCAATCGCCTTGTATGAACGCAATCCCTCAACTTTTATCACTGAAGGGCACCTTAAGTTGCTGTCTTCCTAATAAACCTATTCTCTCTAATATCAACTGTGGAATCGTTGCGAATTATTGTGTTGAAAGTGCTTTTTGTGCTTTTATCTCGAAAACCAGCGGAGGCACAGTGGTTTTCACGTCCAACTCTACATCAAACAGTCCCTCCAGAATGCCTTCCCAAATTTCCGGGTCAATAATAAGTGGTGTTTTTATGAGGAGGTACTTGTCTTTTAAATAGAAATCTCCAAATCCTTGTACTCTTAATCTTTTGAACACGCTTTCCCAGTTTTCACGCTGTGCTGTTTTAAGGCCTAAGGTTGTTTCCAAGGAAACTTTCAAGGCGGCGCCCATTATTTTCCCGATTTCATGCCATTTTTCTTTTGGAATTTGCTGGATTAGGATGTGCAGCAACTCCACGTTAACGAAAGCGATACGGCTTATGCCACAATAGTATTCGCCGGGAAAACGCCAATCGTAAATCATCATGCTTCGGTAAACGTCAAGCATCTTGGAGATGAGCGGCTTAATCCCAGGCTCCTTTCCCTCTTTTATCAGTGAGTCTATGAACTCTCTTTCTTCTTTTTCTAGTATTATTGTTGTTCTCTTTGTTGTCGCTTCATCCTTGTTAACCATTTCTTCTAACCGTTTTCTTTTTTCGTCTTGCATACTCGATATATCTTCGGGAATATTTTATATGCTTTTCTAGCCGCCACAAAGAAATCGAAGAAGACTTAATAACACGTCATTGGAATTCTAGAAAATGCCGATGAAGAATCCAAAATGCTGATAGCGATGATGCACCCTGGGGTATCTGAGGCAAATCTTTCCTATGTAACAATTTTCTTCCTGATAAGAAACCACATCAACAATAATCCTGCTATGAACAGTGCAAATCCCGAAACAATCGAGGCAACGTAGTTCACGTTTAAAATGTTGAAAAGCAAGTAAGAAATGTATGTTGGACCAGCAAAAATCAGAAAAACCGCGACAATCACCAAAAGAACTCTCCAGAATTTTGAACTAACATCGAATTTGCCAACGTTATTGCTTTCGTCATTTTCGACCATGCAACCCAATCCTGCTATTGTAGGTGCAATGTTTTTTCTTATAACCCTTCTTTTATCTCTTTTCCTAAAGCCTTCATCAAAAACTTGAAAACTAGAAATCCAGCCCCACGGTCCGCCTTGAAACCCGTGGTAGTGCCCAGCAAGCAGACACCCTTGATTTTTCGCTCCTTTGCAAGCGCCAACGTAAGCCCTGTTCCCCCCACTATTCTGCCTTTGCTGTATATGACTGCGCCCTGTTCCATAAACTCGGTTGCCAACCTCGGCGAGGTGGCAGCTACGTACACTTGGGTCTTATCTTCGGTTATGGGCACTCCGCCCATGGTTACAATGAAATGGCAGCCTAGCCTTTCGACAAAATCTACTATTTCAGAGCAAACGTGGTAGTGCGCCACAACGTCATCGAACGAAGGCTGCGTTTCTCCCGTCATAATAACAAGATTGTTTTTCTCCATAGGCGCAGAATAGAACTCGTACCTAGGCAAGTAGCATATTCCCTTCGAGCTTAGGGACACGTAATCTGGAAAAGAAGGAGAATACAATTCTGCAAAAGGTTTAGCTTCGCAAAACTTTATCAAAAGATGCGCCGCTATTCTCCCGACGTTGCCAAAACCTGGAAGTCCTTGAACGAAAACTGGATTTTCAAGGGCTGGGTTGAATATCTCGCGTAAGTACAGCTTGTCCATCTGTCTATGCACCACTCCTACAAATTAATAACCCAACTAAAATGCTTTTGCTGAGGCAGAAAAGAAACTATTAATATTTGACGAGTGGTAGTACTAAAAGGATTCAGAAAATCGCTTTCAGCGTAAACTCAGCGGGGTGGGGTAGCCAGGATTAACCCGCTGGGCTCATAAGAGCTATCTGCTCGGAGAGACCCAGAGATCACTAGTTCAAATCTAGTCCCCGCTACCAAAATTCATGTGTTTCTGAAACGGTTAATAAAAAACATTAGAGCGATATTGGATGGCTTTAGTCAGGGTCCTGTTAACTCGCCGTATGTTAACCCTTTGAGGTCGCCGTTTTCAAAATCGATTTTATACCCGTTTATGGTTACTCTCTCGGTTTCGGCAAGTGACTGACAAAATTTCGCTTCAGCCAGTTTTTGTCGCAATTTTTCTTTAGCTTTCTTGAGAAAACGAGTTTTTTTTGAATCCGATAGTTCAAGCAAATCAACTTTTTTTGGTTTCGGATTTTTCTTTTTTTTGCTCATCTGTTTTCCCTTTATGGGAATATCGCAAGTATTAATAAATCCGTTCTTTCTGAGGGGGATACATATCCAAATTAGACATATGCCCTTTCCCTGCAGGATGCAGCAAAGAAAGGAGTTGTGGACCTTGTCCTGAAAAGTATATTTGCGGAGGATGCCGAGCAAGACTATTTACTAGGTGTGTTTACAATAAGTCAATACTAGAAAAATAGTTGGAAACAACTGCCCGTAAGATTTGCTTGTGGTTTTAGCCTTTTCCTTTCTCTTCCTTACCGAAATACTTTGTCCATTTGAGCTTGCGCGCGTCTCTTCTAAATTTCAATGAACTCTTTTTGCATTTGCTTGAACAGAACCACAAAATGGTTCCATCGTTTTTGACGTACATCATGCCCGTGCCAGCTGGGAAATCGTTACCGCAAAACGAACATTTTCGGGGTTTAGGCATTGGCAACTCCTCTTAGATAGCTTGATCTTGCATTTTTTATCTGGTGATTTTCTTTGCTTCTCTTTCCGTTTCTCTCAGCATCAAAATGTCTTGAACTCGCACTGGCCCTTTAACATTGCGCGTTATAATACGCCCTTTATCCTTTCCTTCCAAAATGCGCACTCGAACTTGGGTAATTTCCCCGGTCACGCCTGTGCGTCCAATTATTTGAATAACTTCTGAAGGTATAAGTTCTTCTGCTGTTTTCTCTTCTTTGCTCATCACTGAGCTCCTCTTTTCACCTGCTCAATCCGCGCGATGATTTCTTTGATTAATCCAGCAGCTTCCCCCTCTTTAATGATGCATGCTGAAGCGGCTGGGACATCTATGCCTACTGCACTGCCTAGTTTGTCTTTGTTTGGTACGAACACGTAGGGAATTTTTCTTTCTTCGCAGAGGAGCGGTAAATGTGCTATAACTTCTGGTGGGTCAACGTCTTCGGCTATGACGACGAGTTTTGCTTGAGCTCGCTCAACAGCTTTGGTTGCTTCGTTTGTTCCTTTCCTGACTACGCCTGTCTTTGAAGCAATCTGCAGGGCTTCATAGGCTGCGTCTACGATTTCTTTCGGCGCTTCATATTTTACATAGAATGGTTTGGACATATAGCCTCACCCTTTAAAGGCACAGTCTTATCAACACTTCTCATTTATGAAGGTTTCGACCGAAAACAGAAGAGAACAAGCAAATAACTGCTTAAGGCTCAATGATTACGTTTTCTGAAGTAGACTAAGACACCAACAATTACAACAGCCACCATCACAGCAGCAGCCGCGACCAATATTGTTGGGAAAGGCTCGGGCGGCGGCAACACAACAGTATCGTTTTCGATGTCGAATGGAAACATAAGCGGATAACGGTCAACATTATCGGCGTCAATAATGTACGGCGCGTCACCAATGCCATCCCCGTTTGCGTCAGTACCATTATAGTCCTCCCAATAATTACCCTCTCCACCATTATCCCAGAAATTAACGAAACTCCCAGTACGCAAACCTATACCAGTATAACGGGAGTTATTTAAGAAATTATTATGGTAAAACGTGTTATTCTCAGACGTGCTGTTGATCTCTACATCGTATAAATATGCTGCTATGTCGTTGGAATAAAGAACGTTATGAAAACTGTTCCCTTCTATATATATTCCGCTATTTTCACGCCCTAATACAGAGAATCCAGAATAATAGAGAGTTGCTAATCCAATTTTGTTTTCATAAAAAATGCTTTTGTTAGCATTAGACAGATGAAGAGTACAGATTGTGTTATTGCCTATAGTGTTTGATTCTCCATTTATTATGATTTTATAAACGGAGTTTCTGGTAATCATGTTAGAAGAACCACTTAAGCTGATAAATCCACCTGATGTGTTATCTGTGATGTTACAATAGGAACCACTTATCAACAAGCCTGTCGCCGATCCCCCCATTATATTATTGCCCATAATCTGCGTTCTATCTCCACTTGCCGCGATGTATCCTTCAGGGTTTTGAGATATTGTTAGGTTTGCAAGCATAAAATCGTCGGCGTTGATAGTTATCGCGTTAGAAAGGGCGGCGTAAAATTGCGTTAGAATCTGTGTCACGTTGTACACTGGAGGATGTAGCTTTATTACGGTATTGTTGATGTCTTCGCCTATCAGCGATAGTGTTTTGTTTATTTCCAACGTTTTTTCTTCGTATGTTCCCTTCTTGACGAAGATCATGTCGCCGTCCGTAGCGTTGCCGATGGCTGAGCTTATTGTTGGGTAATCGTCTGGAACAACAATGGTCCTGGAACCAGCATTAACAGGCAAAGGCATGATTACGCATGACGCTGTTAGGAAGACGAGAACAAGCAACAGAGCGATACTCTTGCGCATGCTTTATCCCCTTTAAGCTAGGCTGTTTCTGCGGTAAAAGCGTTTTTATCAAGGTTTCTTGACCAAACTGGCATTTTCTTAGTCAAGATTTCTTGACAAAGAACCAGCCGTTCACTCAGGGCTTCAGTCTTTATATAAGGGGGCTATAGTCTTTTCCGAGCATTAGAGAAAACGCCAACCCAATCACTCCTCCACCAACACGCAAAGCACCACAAAACAGACTGTTCAAAACTTCATATATCGTTTTACGCAGAAAGATTTAAATAAAGTATTACGGTGTCGTTCTTGTTTTTCGAGAGAGAGTGGATGTGTTTGCAGAGATTGGGCAAGGCGCTTCATGTGACTCCTTCTCAGAACATTGTTGTTAAGACTGACAAAACCCCGAAAATCGGTTCAGCAGTCGTTGACGAAAATTTGAAAGTTGTTGGGAAAATCTTCGATATAATAGGTCCAGTGCCTTCACCTTATGCAGTTGTAAAACCAGCGATTAAGGAGCCTGAAAAGCTAACTAATAAGCAGCTGTACTTGCTTCTCTCGAAAAAGGAACGGAGCAAAAGAGAATGAGTGGAGATAGTAAGCTGCATGAAGATGTAGATTCCTCATCTTCAGCGCAACGTGTTGAATCCTTCAAAGTTCAATCCTGCCCTGAATGTGGCAGTACTAGGCTTATGCGCGATTACGAGTGCGCCGAAATAGTTTGTATGGACTGCGGTTTCGTGGTGGCAGCCAAGATAGCTGATAGGGGACCCGAATGGAGAGCGTTCGACGACGAGCAGAGATCAAAACGAACAAGGGTTGGTGCTCCTTTAACATACACTATTCACGATAAAGGTTTATCAACAACCATTGATTGGCATGACCGCGACATATATGGCAAGAGTCTCTCGCCTGGGCAGAAGGCGCAGGTGTATCGCCTCAGAAAATGGCAGCGGCGCATAAGAGTTTCAGACGCCACAGAACGCAATTTGGCTTTTGCTTTGTCTGAAATCACAAAAATCTCCAACAACTTGAACCTTCCCAAAAACATTCTTGAAACCGCCTCAGTCATTTACAGAAAAGCAGTGAAGGAACGACTAATACGCGGGCGATCGATTCAAGGTGTGACCTCAGCGGCGATTTACTTGGCGTGTAGGCAGTGTAGGTTGCCGAGAACCTTAGATGAGATATCTCAGGCGTCAACTGTAAACAAAAAAGAAGTGGGTCGTAGCTACCGTTTTCTAATTAAAGAGCTTAACTATTCTATTCCGCCGCTTAGACCCAGCCAGTACATAACAAAGTTTTCCAATCAACTGACAATGCAAGGTAAAGTCGAAGAAATTGCCCACAAGATTCTAGCAGCGGCAAAAGAGCTTAAACTCACTTCGGGTCGTGGCCCAACAGGCATTGCTGCAGCTGCAAGCTATGTTGCTTCTGTTTTGACGGGTGAAAGAAAAACGCAGAGGGAAATAGCGGAGATTGCGCAGGTTACTGAGGTTACTATTCGAAATCGATACAAAGAACTCGTTGAAAGATTGTTGTTCCAAATCAGCATTTGATAACGCCGAATCCATCCTTTTCTTTATTTCTTTAGCATTTCTTGAATGCGCATTTAGGCGGATAATGCAAAGTATTATAGCTTAATCGCAAGGAATGATTCTTATGGATACTGGATGAACTTGGGTATGCGGGGTTTATTCATTGGTTGACTGCCCGAATTGTGGAACAGAAGTAGCCGTTGCAGTTAAATGCTGGACTGTGTCACCTGCTAAACACACAGCAACGGGGGATATACCGGAATTTCGAGTTGGAATTTTCAAGTGCCCCAAATGCAAGTCCAAGTTTAGATCCAGAGTAAGCTCAACATCAAAACCTGCGGAAACAAAGAACGTTAAAAATTTAGTCGAAAAAGTTAAAGAAATACGTGAAGGACTAACGCAAACCTTGAGGACTCTGCGGGAAAAAATAAATACGCTGGAAACGGAGCGGGCGAGTTTGTTGGTGGAAATCGAACAGCTCAAAAAAGTTGCTGAATCACGAGCCAACGCCCTTGAGGGCGAAGTAAAACAGCTGCGAGAAGAGATTAAGTCTCTGAAAGAACTTTTGGGCGGCAACGAAGAGATAGATTAGCCTCCTTCAAGCCTAAATTTGAGTAGGGAGGATAGGTATTTTTTTAAGTCTGTGTGTCGCTAATCTTAAGTTATGCCCTACAAGTTCACTTTCGATCTTTCAAAAGTTCCGCGCTTCTTCTTCACGGAAATTGCCAGGGTCAGCTACCAGAAGGGCATGCACAAAACTCTCCTCAAAAACGTGCAGGATATTATAAAAAAATTCAGGGTCCAAGAAGCCACGGGACTAAACCTCTCAGACGCCGTTGTTCTCCTCCAAGACTTCATCGACCTGCAGGCCGTGAACCTATTGGAAAGAAGAAAATTCCTGCAAGCGAAAAAGAGGGCTCTTTTCCTTCCTCATTGTTCCAGAAAATATATGGACAATCGATGTAAAGCATTCTTTGACGCGAGCATTCCTTCCTATACTTGTGCTCATTGTTCCGAAGACTGTTTAATTAACAAAGCAGACCGCTTAGCCAAGAAAAAAGGATACGACGTTTATGTGGTCCCTGGAGGCTCATGTATTTCGAAAATCCTGAAAACGAACCGATATGAGGGCGTTGTTGGAGTTGCTTGTGGTGAAGAGATAAAAATGTCTGTAGATGCCTTGGACAGCATGAACGTTGCTGGACAAGCTATACCTCTGATAAAGAATGGGTGTGCAAACACAGCTTTCAATATGGAAACTTTAGCCATGGTTCTTTGAAACGAGCGATGTTACTTCACAAGCTCTCTCTTCTTCCATCTAAGATTCTTGCTTTTGCACTTTCTGCATTTCAATGCAGTTGCGGCGTTTCTGGCTCCGCAGTCTCTGCAAATCTTCATGTGAAGCCTATGTTTTTGCGCAATAGACTTCTTAATCGGATCTAATATCGGCATTTGGCGACCTCTATTTTGGTGCTAAGACTCAGATGATCCTCTGTCAAATATACTTTTTGTCTCAAAACTTTGTGTAACTGCTACAAAAGGCTGCTCTTCATAAAAGATGTTTTACGTGTCCAATGCTTTTGTCAACAACTCGACTACTTTTCACGCCTGCGTTTTCGAAGGCTTTTATCTTGTTTTCTGCTGTGCCTGTTTTGCCCATTATTATCGCCTCTGCGTGTCCCATGTGTTTTTCAGGAGGGCAGACCGCCCAGCTATGTAGGCTACTGTTTTCTTCCTATTTGATGATTTCAATTGTGACGTAAGATCTTGTATCTTGGATTCCGTCTATAGCGTATAGTTTTTTGAGGATTTCGTCCAAGTTTTCTCTTTCTACGATTATTAAAGCGTCAACTTCTCCGGCTATCCTGAAGGCTCTCGTAACTGCAAGTTCTTTTATTTTGTCGTATACTTGGACTCTCTTAACAGGTGACACCTTAATGAGGATGAAGGCTGGTGTTGTGGAAATGCCAAGGGCGTTTAACCCTTTATCTGTGACGTCTATGAAACCTCGGCCTGTGCGGATGTAGCCTCTGTTTTTAAGTTTTCTGAGGTGCACGTTCAAAGCTTGCCTGCTTATGCCTAATTGTGCTGATAATTCGTCCTGTTTGACGCGTAGCGTGTAAGTGCTTGTGGACCTGCCTTTCTCGTATAGAGTCCTCAAAAGTTGAACTGAACGTTTAGTGAGAGGTTCCAATGTTTTCATTTTTATGTCAGTTTGTTAAACTAATCCTTTACAATTATCGCGTTATTTAAGATTTTAGTGAATTAAAAGAGATTTTGCACCTATTTTCGAAAGTCCTCGCTTTTAGCTCAGTTTAAATTAGAATCTCGAGGTAACACCACAATGTATTTATTTGTGGACAAAAAACCTTATGAAGCCATATAAAAAGAGGAAACTAGGAGTGAAGCGTTAGCAATGTCAGAAAGCAACTCAGTGTTAATCGGGAGAAAACCAGTGATGAACTACGTGCTGGCCTGCATAACCTTCTTTCACGGTGGAGCAAAAGAAATAAGCGTTAAAGCACGTGGAAGAGCCATTAGCCGAGCAGTTGACGTTGTGGAAGTTGTTAGACGCCGTTTTCTGCCTGACGTAAAAGTCACCAAAATAGGCATTGGCACGGATCAAATTGCGCCGCGAGAAGAGGGTCGTGGGCTGACTAACGTCAGCACAATAGAAATAATCTTGGAACGATAGACTCACTGTTTCAACTCGGAGAGCACCACTCCGCCGCTCCTCCTTTATTAGCGGGAGGCTGTCTTCTAAATGAAGACTGAACTATGTAGCTTCTGTTTAAAGAGTGGCATACTATGCCAAAAGTGTTCAGCTAAAGTCAAGGCTGGTGAGATCAGCGAGTTAGACCTGAGAATCGCCCGTTTGTTATTGTCTTTAGAGGAAAAGTATCCTTCCCTTCAGAACGTTTGCTTTTATAAGGCAGTTGTTGTCAACCGGACTTTGGCCGTAATTGTTGGGCACGGTGATGTGCCTCGGCTTTTGGGCTATGGCGGCAAGATCATCAAAGCCTTGGGTGGCGAAGTTGGCAAGTCTGTTCGCATTTTGGAATACGGTGTTGATGACCGCAAGTTTCTGGAGGACTTGTTCATGCCTCTTAGCATACTTACGATTAACACGATTTGGTTGCCTGATGGCACTACTGAGACGAGGGTTATCTTGAGAAGGAAGCGTGGGACCCAGTTGCCCTTTGACCTGAAGGCTTTAAAGGAAATCGCCCGTAAAGTACGGAAAATGTCGTTACGCGTTGAGTTCGCTTATTGAGGAGCGGTTGATTCATGAAGTTGGACTCCATTGACGAATGGGTTAGAACATGCTATTCTGTAAACGTAACGCCTCATATGGATGGCAAGGAAGTTACGATTTTTGGTTGGGTTCAAGAGATACGGGACTTAGGCGGCATTCGTTTCATAATACTGCAGGACAGAGAAGGCACAATCCAAGTTACTGTCCCACGGAAGAAAGTAAGTCCCGAAGTGCTGTCGAAGTCTGATGCGCTACAGAAGCGGTATAGCGTCGGCGTGAAGGGAGTTGTAAAGAAGACTACTATGTCGCCTAGAGGCGTCGAAGTGGCGCCGAAGGAAATCAAAATTCTCAGCACAGCCGCTACCCAGTTGCCGATTGACATCACTGGCAAGACACCAGCGAACATAGAAGTGCGCTTAGACGCAAGAGCATTAGATCTCTGCCAAGAACAAAACATTGCAGCATTCAAGATTCAACACCACGCCCTAGAGGCAATTCGGAGTTTTCTCTTCGAAAAGGGTTTTTTGGAGGTTCACACACCCAGAATTATCGCCTCAGCAACCGAAGGCGGCGCAGCATTGTTCACTGTTGATTACTTCGGCGAAAAAGCGTTTCTCGCCCAGAGTCCGCAGTTGTACAAAGAGCAGTTAGTAATGAGTCTTGAGAAGGTTTTTGAGGTTGGGCCTTTTTTCAGGGCGGAGGAGTCGCACACAAGGCGGCATTTAAGTGAATTCGTTTCCGTAGACATCGAACAGGCATTCGCCGATGCCAAAGAGGTTATGGTCCTTCTTGAACAGGTGATACAGCACGCTTGCAAAACCGTGAAGGAAAAGTGCACGAACGAGTTAGCCACGCTCAAGCATAAAGTGGAGGTTCCTGCAGTTCCTTTCAAACGTTTGACTTATGACGAGGTTCTTAACAACTTGAAAAAGGAAGATGTTGAGGTTCCATGGGGCGAGGACATACCGACCGAGGCTTTCAGAACTTTGAGCAAGTTGTATCCGAACTTCTATTTCATAACTGACTGGCCCACGCATTCTAAAGCGTTTTACATAAAACCGCGGGAAGATAAGCCCGAACTGTGCGAGGGGTTTGACTTGATGTGGCGCTGGATAGAAATAGTTTCGGGCGGAACAAGAATAGCTGAAAAAGACCTCCTAGTGGACAGGTTAAGGGAGAAAGGGTTGAACCCAGAAGTCTTCAAGTATCATCTTCAGGCTTTTGATTATGGAATGCCGCCTCACGCGGGTTGGGCGATAGGCTTGGAAAGGCTCACTATGATGTTGACTGGGAAAAAGAATATTCGTGAAGTGACGTTCTATCCGAGAGACCGAATGCGGTTGACGCCGTAAAGTCTCCAGTTAATGAACAGTGTTTCTTTGTTCTTGAGTTGTCTTATAGAACTTTCCTTCAGAACGAATAATAAATAGGAGTAACTGAAAAGAAAGTGGTAGGAGTTGGAAGGAGAATGGCGAAAAAGTATGCCCTACTATTCCTTATTGCAGTGCTGGTGTTCGTTGTCGTTAATCTTTCGGTAACTGACATAAGTAACTCTTTGACTTTTGCTCATAATCAAGAAGATGGTGTTGTCGATAAAGCTCCAGGCGAAGCTTTCACAGTGAAAATCACTTTCAAAAACACTGGCAAAACCGAAGGCAACTGGAGTGTAAACATAGCTTTCGAAGATGCATCTTGGTCTCAGGTCGGGACACCGCAGAATCTGGTACTCCAGCCTGAAAAAACGGCGACTCTGACATGGAACGGCATTGTTCCAGTTAACGCTACCATCAACTCAGTGGCAAGGCTCGTAGTGTACTACGATGATTCGTTCAAAGCGCTTAACTGGTGGATTCACGTGGTTCCTGGCGCGGAACTGTGCATAAAATCAAGCACTGTAGAATAGCCGAAAGGAAAACACCGCGGCTAAACCTCATCTCCCGTTCAGTTTCTACACGTGAGGGAGTAGGCGCCTTAGAGCTGTAAACATTAGCCGTCCAGCCGTCAAGCTATGGTGCCGCGCTAAAGTTCAGTCTATAAGTGAGAGGGGGAGGGACTTGCCGAGAGCGCTAGAGCGTGATGTTCAATTGGCTTGTTTTGAACATACTAAAAAAATTCTCTGTTATAGTTTGGCTGAAACCTATAAATTCTCGCAGACGAAATCAAATTGAGGTGCACTGCCATCAGAAGATTAATTCCCAGACGGTCACAGAAAACCGGTCTTCCACCAGGAACCATAGTCCATGTGGGTGAAGAAAGTTACGCGAGAGTAAAGTTATCAGTAATAAGCTATGATCAAGTTAATTTCCAGGAAAAAGAGATCAATAAGGTTGAGGAAGTTTCATCTTTCAGAAATAAGCCCTCGGTAACATGGCTGAATATAGACGGCGTCCACCAAATAGAAATATTGGAACAAATTGGAAAGCATTTTGGTCTACATCCCCTTGTGCTAGAAGACATTGCGAGTACAGGACAGCGCCCCAAGATGGAGGATTTTGACGATTACATTTTTGTTATTCTGAGAATGCTCCGGTTTGACGACAAGGAAAATGAAACAAAAACTGAACAGATTAGTCTACTTCTCGAACCTGATTTCGTAATCTCTTTTCAGGAAAAGGAAGGAGACGTTTTTGATTCAATCAGAGAGAGAATTAGAAACAACAAAGGCCGCATTAGGAAAATGGGTGCTGATTATCTCGCTTATGCTTTGATAGACGCTGTTGTTGACAACTACTTTATGATCCTTGAGAAACTTGGCGAAACAATTGAAGAAATAGAAGAAAAACTGGTCACCAATCCGACGTCAGAAACATTGCACACCCTACATGATTTGAAAAGAGAGATGGTTTTCTTGCGAAAGTCGGTTTGGCCTTTAAGAGAAGTTATAAATCGTTTAGAAAGGTCAGAATCGCCGTTAATCAACAAATCAACGTATATTTATTTGAGAGATGTCTATGACCACACAATTCAAGTAATCGATGCCGTGGAAACGTTTCGTGATATGCTTTCTGGAATGCTTGATATTTACCTTTCAAGCGTAAGCAATCGCATGAATGAAGTTATGAAGGTCTTAACAATAATTGCTACAATATTTATTCCTCTAACCTTTATAGCGGGCATTTACGGAATGAACTTCAGATATATGCCTGAACTTGAACAGGCTTGGAGCTACCCAACAATCTTGATTTTAATGCTTATAATGGCAATCGTAATGCTGATTTACTTCAGAAGAAAGAAGTGGATGTAACTAGTCATTTGGTAATACCCCATATCTATCAGCGCTCGCTCGCTAACTTCAGTTAGCCAAAATTGTCGCACTCCGTAACGTTCAGCTATTCTGGAAAAGCCGTTATGATTTATCTTTGGCTTAATTCCAAGTTTAGATAGCTTTCTTGTATCGGAACAGATTCTTTCGATGCTATGCGCACTCGCAATGCTTATTTCTCATTGAAAACAATTGAAGTATGCGCAGGTAATCAAAAATGCTTGACTTGTTTGGATCTGGTATCATGTTTCAAATTCTCCAAGCTGCAATAATAGTTGCAGGCGCCTTTGTTTTTGTGAGGATTTTCAACCGATTACTATTGAGAATGGCTGGAGGCAGAACCCCAGAAGGGAAGAGGATAATGCGTAATGCCCAACGATTTCTTCAGATAGTCATTTATTCCATAGCGGCTGTTTTGCTTTTGTGGACTTTCAAGGTTGACGTAACGGGGCTTTTGGCTGGTCTGGGTGTTGGTGCGCTCGTGATTGGTTTTGCCCTTAAGGATTTTATTGAAAACTGGGTTTCAGGACTACTCATAATATCAGGAAAAACATACAAAATCGGAGACATTATTCAGGTTGGCAACATGAAAGGCGTAGTCACAGAAATAAGTCTCCGGACAACCAAATTAAAAACATATGACAGAAACGAAATCATCATTCCAAATTCTTCATTGTTGAAAGACAAAATAGTCAATCTCACGGGCGGTGGAAAAGAAACCGTTGCATCCATTGTTTTTTCCATTGATTACACTTTTAACGTTGAAAAAGCGAAGAAAGTGATTGAGAGTGTTCTCCGAAATCACTCTCGTGTTGTGGTGAACGAAAAAAGGAGAAGGGAAATTAGGTTTCTTGTAAGAAACAAAGAATGGGCTACCGAGATCGAGTCTCTATTCTGGATAAATGATCCTGAAAACGAAGAATTCATCAAATCCCAAATAACAGAAACAGTAAAAACAAGGTTCGAGGAAGCCAGAATTCTGCCGCCTATACCTTCAATCATTAGAAAAGACTTTTTGGAAAGCAAAAAATAGCCATTGTCCAATTTACTATAAGAAAGGGTTGCTCATGGAAAATGAGTTGCTGATAAAAGTTGCAAACAAGACGTTGACAAAAGAGGAACTGCACCAAAAGGTTAAACAAGACTTTGATTTGCTTCCTGTGTTGCTCAAAGGTATTAGCTCACCAAAAGCCACCGTTCGATATGGTTGTGCAAAAGTGTTAATGGATTTGAGTGAGGAGTACCCAGAGAAGCTGTATCCTTAAATGGATGCATTCATAGAACTCCTAGACAGCAAGTATAGAATTCTGACTTGGAACGCTATGGCTATAATCGCAAATCTAGCCAAGGTTGACAAGGACCAGAAGTTTGATGCCATATTCGATAAATACTATGGCTTCCTGAACAACGAGTATATGGTCACTGTGGCCAATGTAGTTGGCAATTCTAGAAAGATCGCGTTAGCAAAACTCTATTTTCTTCCCAAAATAACGGCCGAGCTTCTGAAAGTTGAGAATATTTCTGTGACCCCGCACTTAACAAAAGAATGCAAAAGGGTTATTGCTGAAAAAGCAATCGGGGTTTTCGATTTGTTTTTCGACAAAATCGAAGAAAAAGAAAAGAAAAAAGTACTCTCTTTTGTTGAAAGGCAGCTGGGTAGTTCAAGAAGAACACTGAGAACCAAAGCAGCGGATTTCCTTAAGAAATGGCGCTAAACATCCAGTTTTTGGGGTTTGGTGCGGTCGCCGGGATTTGAACCCGGGATCGCAAGCTTGGAAGGCTTGTGTCCTAAACCAACTAGACGACGACCGCTAGACATTAGTTTCATGAAAAAGGCTATTTTAAGCTTCTCTAAGCTCAATATTATCCTAGCCTTAAACTCTCCATGTTCTCTTTCAAGCAGTGTCTGGCAAATACGGATTTGGGCATCCTTCCCTGCAGCAGATATACCTCAACTAAAAGTCCATTCCTTGCCATTAAAGTGCTATAGAACCTAAATATCTGGGAGTTGTAGATCGTAGTCTAGATTTTCGGAGAGTGCCTTTTGTTCAAAGTTGAAAAGAAATTGAAAGTTATTAGTTAGCTATACATGTACATGTTAAAAAGTTATATTAACTCATTCAGCCTAAAGGCACTTTATGCGCAAACGAAACAGAGTAGTCCTGTTTCTATTGGTGCCCCTAGTAGTTTTCATCTGGTTTATTGGATGGAGCCTTTATTGTATAGGTTCCAGAGAAAATGCCAAACCAAGGAAGACGTCTGATCAGAACGAGCTAACCTTCACTGTGCAAATGCCAGAAAAGAAGTATGCAACGTAACAGGCTGGTCTCTAAGCCATAGCTCCGAGCCCGTATTCTCATCATATTCTATCCAAGTTAACCTTTACAAAATGAATATATATTTTCCAGCTAGTTTTTATCGCTTCAGTGTTCTTCCTGCTCCACCTATTGATGAACTTATTATTCCAATAGAACCGCTAATCGCATTCCTTGCTACAACTGTAATTCTAATTATTACCACGCGCCAATTCTCGGCTAAGAAAGAAAAACAGCAAAGTCACAAAAAGTCAGACTAGGATAAAACCTTCAAGGTTTCTTCTGCAAACACATTTATTCTGAAATGCGCGTAAACAGCAATCACCGCCTCTAGGGCTATTATAATCGCCAGAAAAACTGCAAGCATCCTCGTCAAACCTACAAACATCTGCCCCGTCTGAAAATCTATGTAGCCGTCAACCGTGGCTATCCAGCTCCAGTAACTAGGCTCTTGCGTAATCATAAACGCTTCCAAGTCCGCGGCAATCCACCAGCAAAGAGCCATGACAAGGACTGCTAGCGCGCTGCCAATTATTGTTAGGTTTTTCCAATCCGAAGCCAATGACGAAGAAACAGCTATCAGTGTTCCAGAATCGACTGGAGAAAGGCGGTAACTCACTGCCTTCTTGGCGGTTCTAGGCGAAATGCCCCACAGCGAACCCTGCCTAACCGAAATAAACGTTGGCGGTTCCTCAGCAACTATTCTGCAGCCTTTCCTGAGCAAAAGGGCTTTCAAGTCTGCATAGGCTTCGTTGATTCCCAAACTCACTGTTCGCTCAAACAAGAAGACACCGCTCAAAACGCACCTATTGCCTTCACGCCTTATTGTGGTTTTTCATCAGGCTTGAAAAGCTTCTTCTCATGCTGCGGTTTAGGCTTAAAACCTCGAATGTGACCGCGCCCCGCAGCTCGTTGGCGCTCCAAATTCTTGATCCGCGCGTAAAGCTTCGACACCTTCGTCTTAGACGGCACCTTACGCTTCGACGCGCGAACGGGAACAGGCGTAAAAGGCTTATCGATCCTGCTCTTAGCTCGCCTGGATTTTTTGAAAGGCACTTCGCGAACTTTCTTGAACACGACGTAGCCCTCTTTCAGGTTTACTTCCTGCACCTCCCAGCCCGCGTCCAACCACGCTCGGGCATGAGTGCTCGACGGCGAATTACGCCACCACGCTTCATCCCTGAACGCGCTCATCGGAAGATTACTACCGATTAAGCCGTCTATTCGCGCAAAAGAAAGCTTAACAAGCCGGGTAAAAGAGCCTCTGAACTTCAAATGAGCAGCAAGTCCGCCGTACTTTGACCGTGACTGTGGCGAAACAACGCGCCGGGCACAGTGCAAGCAAAGCATCATGGTTGGGTCTCCAGTGGCAACGTCAGGCACCATACAATCCCGACAGAACAAGCGTTTGCATCTTTGGCACTTGCGCATGTAAGCAACCCGAAGTACTCTGCCGCAGATGCCACATTCATCCTTGACCATCGCAACCACGCAAGAAGCGCTGCAGAAACGCCTTTAACAATCCCTAAGCAAAGCAGAAGATATTAACCTTAACCCTTAACAACCGCCATAGGCACAAGCCTCGCAACCTTCATGGCAATCCCAATCTGGTCGCTGACGCCGGCAACAACATCCACGTTCTTGTACGCAGGATCAGCCTCCTCAGCCAAAACCGCAGCACTCGCAGCACGAACAACAATACCGCGTTTCTCAAGAGCAGTTTTTACGTCGCCGCCCCAGTACTTCCGCTTCGCCGCGGAGCGGCTCATCATCCTGCCTGCCCCATGCGCTGTTGAACCAAAACTCAACTCCATGGCTTTCTCTGCGCCAACTAGAACCCATGAACTGGTTCCCATGCTGCCGGGAATAAACACCGGCTGCCCTTCACTACGATAATCAGCAGGAACTTCCGCGTGCCCAGAAGGGAAAGCCCGTGTGGCGCCTTTCCTGTGAACCCAAACTTTCTTCTGCCCGCCATTAACCTTGTGAGTTTCCACTTTCGCAATGTTATGCGCCACATCATAAACCAGCTTTAACCCGAACTTCTCTGGGTCTTCATGG
>Ga0315537_1000931_pt1 | contig 23348 bp, 19 predicted proteins | sample SalMarSW160270MG_FD_203091 | JGI IMG/M metagenome (GOLD analysis project Ga0315537, IMG submission 203091) | Salt marsh sediment microbial communities from the Plum Island Ecosystem LTER, Massachusetts, United States - Salt Marsh Sediment SW1602-70 ...
TGCGTCGTGCTCCTTCAGGCCATCGAACAGCTTTCACGGCGGGGCTCCGACCACCCCCCCTGTACGTTCGTCTTTTTCGTTCAGGAGGAGTTGGGTCTTGTCGGTTCGCACTCCCTGGATGTAGAGCAGCTCGGAGATCCTTCCCCGAAGGTGGGCTTCAACTTCGACGGAGAAGATGTGACGGAAATTGTTAATACGAGCATCGGTGTTGCGCGATTGTATATTACCATCTATGGACTCGCCGCTCACGGCTCGCGGCCGCGGAGAGGAATTTCCGCTGCCGAGATAGAAGCAAAGGCGATGTCGATGCTGGTCGATCACGGCTGGCACGGTACGATCAGCACTCAGCAGGGGAAGGGTACTGCCAATCTCGGAGTGCTACACGGCGGCACAATGAGCAACCAGGTGATGCCCGAGCTGGATGCGTTAATGGAGGCGCGTTCATTCGATAGAAGCTTTCGGGACAGAATCATAGAAGAATGGAAGAAGCAGTTCCACAATACAGTAGCGAAGTACAACAGCGGGCGAGCTGCGGGTAAACTGGCAAGAGTCGCTTTTTCCGCAGGCCCGATGTATGATCCTTTTTCTCTTGACGAAGAAGAGCCGGTGGTTCGAGCTGCTAAGCGAGCCCTCAGCGCATGCGGATTGAAACCAATCCTAGTTGCCGACGAAGGGGGGATGGATACCAATTCTCTTGTCGAGGCGGGACTGCCATCTGTGGGAATGGGGATGGGGCTGCACAATGCCCACCAGGAAGATGAATGGCTGGATCTTGACCAATTCCAAAACGGCTGCCGGGTGGCCCTGTTTTTATGTACGGATTCTTCGACTTGACAAGTATAGTTACATTCAATAGAATAAATTAATCATAATATCGTATGATGATTAATTATGAAAAGGAGTAGTTCATGCACTCAGAGCTATACGGAAAGTATTTCAGCGGCGTGATCGATCAGATGCAGCTGGTCGTGGAAGAAGAAATCGACAAGATCGAGAAAGCCGCAAGCTGGTTGGCTGATGAGGTGAAACAGGACAAGATCGTTCATGTCTACGGAACCGGCGGGCACAATTTTATGATCGCTTGCGAGCTCTTCACACGTGCGGGATCGCTTTTAAATTACAACATCATCATTCCCGGTGGAACCCCCTGTTTCGAGAGCCATCCTACCACAGAAAATCTTCCCGGTCTCGCTGCCAAGGCCTTCGATTACTATCGGGTACGGGCGGGAGATTTGATATTGATCATCAATGTAAACGGGATCAATTCCACGACTATCGACAGCGCCCTGGAATCCCGCAGGCGTAACATCCGCAGTATCGGTATCAGCTCCCGCTCGTTTGCCGAGAACGTGGAGCCGGATTGTGCCAACCGCCATCCGTCCGGACAGAATCTTCATGACCTGGTGGACCTGCACATCGATTGTCATACCCCTGTCGGTGATATGATTCTCGATCTGGATAAGATTAATAGGAAAACCGGTGCTTCCTCTACCTTCCCACTGGCTCTTATCGTTCAGCTGATCAACGCCCGTGCCATCGAGATGCTCGTGGATCAGGGTATCACCCCCGACTTCTATATGAGCGGCAACACCAAGGAAGGGGTACCGCAGGGTGAAGAGCTGACCGCGAAGTGGTTCTCGAGAATAAAACATCTCTAGGCGGTGAAAGGAACAGTGAATATGACTTTTAAAGAAATCTGCCGCATCCCTGGCAGATGCGGGGCCTTCGAAGTGTTGTATCGCAATGGGTTTCTCGAATCTCTGCGCCCGGTTGAATCTGTTGAAGTTGAAGAAGTACGCCTCTGGTTGACCCCCGGCCTGTTTGACATCCAGATGAACGGCATGCTCGGGCATGATCTCAGTGACGAAAATCTCGATATCGAGGCGATCGCGGCCATCAACGAAGGGTTGGAGCAGCACGGCGTCCTACGCTGGTGCCCAACGATTTGCAGCAATACAACTGAGATCGTGGAGCGCAATCTCCGTGTGGTCAATCAGGCTGTGGAGCGTAGTGCGGCTCCGGGGATCCACTGCATCCATCTGGAAGGCCACTACGTTTCTACCGAGGAGGGCTATCGGGGTGTCCACCTGCCCCGCTTTCAGAGAGACCCCAATTCGCAGGAATTCGATCGCTGGCAGCTGGCAGCCGGCGGTCGGATCGGCCTATTCTCTCTGGCACCCGAACGCACCGGGGCCTTGTCTTTTATCGCCAAGCTTCGTGCGGAGGGAGTGAAGATAGGTCTGGTTCATCATCATGCGGATCATGAGCTAGTTCGAGCCGCAGCAGCGGCCGGCGCTGATCTGTCTTCCCACCTTATCAACGGCTGTGTGACCATGATCCATCGGCAGCACAATATCCTATGGTCGCAGCTGTCACTGGACGAGCTCTGGGCCAGCTTCATCGCCGACGGCTACCACATTCCGGCCTACACACTACGTGCGGCTATCAGGGCCAAGGGGATTGAACGTTCCATCCTGATCTCGGACCTGTCCAGCCTTTCAGGAATGCCTGATGGGGAGTACGAGGCTAATGAGATGACGGTGGTGTTGAAAGACGGGGGGCTGTGGGTAAAGGACAAGGGTACCAACCTTTTGAGCGGCGCAGCCAAAACGCTTGATCAGGACATAGAGTATCTTACAACCAAGGCTTGCTTTCCCTTGGAACAAGCCCTGCTTATGGCAACGATGAATCCGGCACGATACTTCGGCATCGAAGAGCAGATGCAGTTATACCCGGGGAGGCGGGAACCCCTGGCCGTGTTTTCCTGGGAAAAAAGTCGCTTTCGTGTTCACCAAATTCTTAAATAGCAGTCTCGGGGCTTGTGCTTTTTTATGAACGGAAAAAAATTGCCGGCGAAACCTAATCTCTCTGGTTCGATTCTTGTAAAGATGCTCTTTACAAGATAGATTCAGATGATTAATTTGATAAGCAGACCGCAGAAACCGCCGGTACGGCGATGTGGCAGGCGAAAAAATAGCGAGGGAAAATGGGAATCGCGATTCGGTTTGCAGAGTAATTGCGGTTATGAAAGTGATCCATTGTGTCCAGTGAAGACCTGATAAAAAGAACGAACCTTTCCGATATCGTCATCCAGAAGATAAAGGTAGCTATCAGAAAAGGAGATCTGAAACCGGGAGACCGTATCCCCTCGCATGACGAGTTGTGCGAACGTTGGGGTATCAGCAGGACAACCATACGAGAGGCACTCAACAAGCTGGAATCCGAAGGAATCTTGACGAAGTACCAGGGGCGAGGAACCTACATTAATAAGTTCACAGCGAGCACGATGATGTCGGCCACAGGATTTAGTACATTTCTCGATCGTTCCGGAGTAGTACAACTATTGGAAGCCCGGGAACTGGTAGAGCCAGCTATTATAGAACTTTCTGCCCAACGCAAAACCGATGCGGAGTTGGAGTCCCTAGGCGAGTTGTTGCTAAAGCTGGAGCAAGCCGAACAGGAGAACGATCATACGCGCTATTCAGAGGCCGACCATGAGTTTCACCTCCTCATCAGTAGAATGAGCAAGAATCCGTTCCTGGAGGTCATGATGCGCAACATTAGCCAAGCTCTGTTTATTCAGCAGATGGAAGTCTTTTCACTCAAGAAGGACGATCAGAAACAGATCTCTGCGGAAAGTCAGAAATTTCATAAAAGGATTTACGCTGCCATCAAGGAAGGAAATTCTGAAAAAGCAAAAAGCAGCATGTTGCTTCATTTGAAAAGTATAGAACGGTTTATGAAAAGAAACCTGTAAAACGACCGAAGACCACAACGAGCATGGTATGAAAAAGATCGACGCAATATTCGGTGAGTGTGTCGCACTGAAAGATGGTGGCGTGGATGCCCTCGTTGCTCCGGAGTTGGGAATGTCTCTGGTTCGATTTTCCGTAGACGGAGAATCGCTGCTAGATTTGCAACGAGAACAGGTTTTCCTCGAATACCGAAAGGGACTCGGCCCAATCATTCTTCCCTTTTTTGGTCAGAGAGTGAAATTCCCCGAGCTGAACTACGACCAATTTCCGCATGTACACCACCTGCGGAGATTGAATGTTAAGGATCCTTTTCAACACGGCGTGGGCAGATACGCCTCCTGGAGTTTTGAACAGGACAATAATCGAGTGACCGGACACCTCAAGGGCGACGACCGGCTTCACGATTGTAAACTCAAACAGCTCACCGGCTTTGATTTCACCGCATCCCTGACATACAGCCTGACCGGGAGAACACTGGAGATTGCCTTCGACGTAGCGGCCAACCGTCCCATCGCCACGGGAATCCATTTCTATTACGACTTGAAAAACCGAGATAGCGCTTCGGTCACAATTCCGCAAGACAACCAGACAGACGTCGTACGGTTCGATCGTGGTCTGGACGACGTGTTTATCCCATCCACGGCAAGCGAGCAAGTTACTTACACCTTGGAGACCGACACCTACATCTTGAAGACCCGCGTCAGGGTGGTGGGCCCGCCATCGGAGACCTTCAATTCCGTTGTAGTTTTCAGTCCGGAAAACGAGGGCTACGCCTGTATCGAGCCCGTGTCGTATATAGTGCGCTCAGAAAATAACAAGAGAACAAACAGGGGCAAAATCCTTATCACACCGACTTCGAAGAACTGACAGAACCTTTGCTGCCGTTTATTCGAGCCGTTCGCTTTCGGGGATGTTCACCACGATGGCGCTGACATGTCCAAAAGCGTCCCTTTCTCCCGGTACCCCATACTTGGTCGTGTCAGCTGGATCATAACTCGGTTTCGCGCGCAGCTTCGTCACGTCGGCGAAATCGCCGTTCCAAATCATGAACAATTTTTTCCCCTCCTCGTCGAGCTTGATTGCATAGGAGCCCCCGGCGATGTACCCGTATTTATCGTATAGATCCTGAAACAAGAAGGCCAAGGCTTTGGCTTTTCCCGTGTGCAGATCGTACTGAATTACCGGCGAGCCGTAGAGATACGCCCGGCTGTGTGCCGCGATCGTGTAGTAGAGGTATCGTCCTCCGGGACTACGGTCGATCGTGCAAACGTAGGAATCCCACCCCGGCCATGCAGGGCCGTGTCCTTCGAGCCGCTCCTTGTCCGGATCAAAGGAATAGATCTCACCGGAGCCCGAGACGCCCCATATCAGTCCATCCTGCCCCCGTTCCCGTGTATGGCAGCGGATGGGATCGATGCTTCCGGACCGACTGTTACGCGGCATACCGCAGTCGAGCTCGAAGATGCGGTTCTTTCCCGGATCGTATTTGAGGAGCTTCTTCTGCAGAGATTCGGTATTATTGGAATACACAAAGCCCGTGTGTTCATCAACCAACATGCAGCGGTTGTACCAGGTCTTCCCCGAGGGGGGATAACCGGCCCATTTCGATTGTTGTTTTTCAATGTCCCACACCAGGAATTCGTTGAAGTAACCGACTCCGAACATCAACCCGCGCTGGGTATCCACTCGGTGATAAGGCCAGGAAGCCCTGGGCATGGGAACACCGTAGTCTACCAGATCACCGGTAACCGGATTATAACTCATTACATAACCCCCCTCATATCCGGTCGCATAGTCTTCCTCCGTGGGTTCCGGGTATTTACACCAGTACGTACAGAACCACAGATGCTCTCTGTCTAGATAGTGAGGCTTATAAAAATCCAAAAAACCGTGGATTTTACCGTCCCCGAACTGCTCTTTCGTTCTTCCGATCTGTTTGTTGATATCCGGCAGGCATTCTATCTTTCGGCTCTCCGTGTTGTATTTAATCAGATGAAGGTGAGCGTTGTACGTACCGTGATCTCCCGTAGCCGCATAGAAGGCCCCGCTCGATTTGTGATACACGGCCTGTCCCCAGGTCGACCACGGACCCACCACGTTGCGCTGCTGAGGTACCTCGAAAAATCTGTACGCATAGGGAACCACTGCAAACTCCACTTCCGGAGATGTTTTTGCAACATCCAAACCGTCTTCCACGTATCCGGCTACATTCGGTGGAGGCGTGATAAAATTATCTTCTTGCTCCACCGCCGTTTTCCCTGAGTACATCATACCTTCCTTGTCCATCCGCTCGGCTTCGGACTTGCGCTTTTGTTCGGATTCTGGAAGCTCATAATCAGGTTCTTTGATATCGGTCGGCCCGTGGAGTACTCCATATGGTCCAACCCTGCTACTCTTACTGTCCATTGCAAATTCCTCCAATTGAAAATTAGTAATATAATATTATGTTATTAAAAATGTGTAAAGTTTTTTTGAAAAATATGGTAATAAATTATTCGATAGTTAGTGCAAGAGCTAATTATCTATTATATAGATAATTAGTTGGCATATATAGGACCACTCCTGGTGATCGGCCCACAACCACCCGTTTGTGTTTTTTCATATAATTATTGACAACTCCCCTGCAATAATATAATATAGGTATGATCATAATATGTCTTAGAAAGGCGGTAAACTATAGATAAACGATTTATGGGTCTAGTATCAAAATCCTAACAAAAACTAAGGAGAAAGACATGAAAAAGAGGATTGTGATTTTCTTGTTGATTCTTGTGGTTCCTGTTGCGGTGCTGGTGGCAGGCGGCCAGAAAGCACCAGGCGCTGTAGAACAGATCGGAGATATCGGCAAGATCCAATGGGACAAGCCCATGTCAATGCGCGAACGGGTAAACGGACTAGAGTACGTCCTACCCGAGGGTTGGGAAAAGGCAACAGAAGGTATCGGATATATCACGTTCACCAATTCAGGGGCCTTGGAATATGATCCTGCGATGGCGGAAAGCATGAAAATTTTTGAAGAGCTGACGGGCATCGAAGCTCGAGCAATGGTCGTGCCGGAATCGATTCTCCATACCAAACAATCCGCAATACTCAGGGCAAAATCAGACAGGCTTGACCTGGTTTTCATGACGACCGAGACGGAGAACTATATCGATTATGTCAAGGCTGGATGGCTCGAACCCTGTGACATACTTTGGAACGAGTCGATAGAGAATGATTTTCCGCAGGCAGTATTGGATGCTCTCAATCAGGATGGAAGCTACTACGCTTTCATGTATATTTGCGGCGGTGCCGGAGATGTGCTGCACTATAGGAAAGACCTCCTCGCCAAAGCGGGATACGATCGACCCCCTGAAACCTTTGACGATCTGGTGACATACGCAAGAAAGCTCACCCAGGATACAAATGGAGACGGTGTGATAGACATTTATGGAATGGCCTACAACGCCGGCGAACGATATGCAACGAATCGTTGCTTCAACGCCTGGGCAGTAGCCCTGGGGCACGAGTTCGTGCAAAACGGAAGAATCGTCTACAATTCCCCGGAAGCAGTGCAGGCTCTTCAACTGATGGTCGATATGCGCAACAAATACAAAGTTGTTCCCCCGGGAGTAAACACGTACGGGACCACTGATGTGGGGCAATTAATGGCCGCTGGAAAGCTTGCCATGGGTACCTCGATGTCGATGAACTGGCAGTTCGTCAAAGAGGTTCCCGCTGTTTGGGAACAATACAGTATGACCTATATCCCTCTTCCTTATGTAGGAGCTCCGCGCAGGATTGCCGGCGGTCCCAGCATGTTCGGCGTTTCCGCATACAGCAAGAAGAAGGCTGCTGCGATGTTGTATCTAGATTTCTTGAGGAGCATGCAGGCCGCCAGAAACGAATGGTTAATGGAGCTTAATGGGCGCTGTAACAAGAATATCTGGAATATGCCCGGCGCTCTCGACGTTCCGTTCGCTGAGTTCTTCCGTGAATGTAATCAGTACATTACATTTCCTGTGTTTGAAAACAGGCAACAGATTATTGAGATGTTGCATGCTTCGGTTAGCGATGCTCTTCTCGGAAAAGGGACGGCTCAGGAGGTTCTCGATAGCCTGCAAAGTGAGATTGACTTGCTGCAGGACTGATTATTCTAAGTCTGGCAAGTTGTTTTGGCAACTGTCAATAATTTTGTAGAGCGGGTATCCCTCTGGGGGTACCCGCTTCTGTAATAGGCAAGCGGAAGACAGGCGGGAATAGCAATGATACGGGGTTCTACATTCTTAGAAAGAAATTTCGTGCTTCTAGTCATTTCGGTGAATCTGATCGTTTTGCTTACTGTTGTTGTGTGGCCTGTGTTCTACGTAATAAATGCCAGCTTCTTCGATATTCAAGTTGGGGCTCCCCGTGAATTCGTCGGCTTGAGGAACTACAACACTATCATCCATGATAAATTCTTCTGGGAATATCTTTGGCACAGTGTACTGTATACAATCGGATCGCTCTCCACTTCATTTGTTGTGTCTATGATTCTCGGTATTTGCTTGAATGGAATAGATAAGCTGAAAGGATTTTGGAGGGCTTCGATACTAATGCCGTGGGCGATACCCGTGGCGGTTTCTGCGCTGATATGGCGGCTGATCCTAAATGATCAGATTGGAATCGTCAACGGACTCCTGCTGCGCCTTCACATTCTGAAACAGCCACAAGCCTGGCTCGGCAGTCCTGCTTCCGCGATGATATCGGTTATTTTAGCGGATTCTTGGACACGGATTCCATTGATCACAATACTTCTATTAGCGGGACTTCAGGGGATCCCCAACGAGCTTTACGAAGCGGCAAAAATAGATGGAGCAGGAGGTGTTTCACGATTCAGGTACGTCACATTGCCGCTCATGTCATCGACGATCACGGTGACGCTGATTATCGTGGGTATATTCATTTTCAGGACATATACATTAATTGGAGTGCTAACTTCCGGTGGTCCGGGCGATTCGACTCAGGTTTTCACAACATATATCTATCAGACAGGGGTAGTCTACCTTGATATTGGCTACAGCTCGGCGTTATCTGTTGTGATGTTCACAATCGTGATTTTAGTGTCTCTCTCGTACAGAAGCAGTAAGAGCACGTCGTGAACGGGGGCATTAAAATGAGCTTCAGAAGAACAGTAAAGAACCCCACCCTATATATGTATTTTGTTGTTGCCGTTTTTTCTCTGATACTGATATTCCCGATCATCTGGACTTTTATTACTTCGTTGAAAAGTCTAGAAACGATTTTCGGTAACCCGCTATCCCCTAAGCCGTCGTATTTTCTTCATAACTACATCCGCGTTTTCGGGGACAGGCCGTTTCTCCTCTATGCAAGGAACAGTCTCCTCGTCACGATTCCAACAGTAGCAATTGTTATCACTTTAAGCTCTCTTGCTGCTTACTGCTTCAGCAGATTCAGATTTAGAGGGAGAAAATTGTTCTTCGTTCTGGTAATAGCGACCCGATTGTTTCCCCCCATTTCTCTGCTGGTTCCCTGGTATATGCTTGGGGATACATTCAATCTGCTTGATACGCATCTGATTCTGATTCTTACCGGCGTCTACCTCGATCTTCCGATCGCGATATGGCTGCTGACCGGCTTTTTCGATGACCTGCCCAGAGACTTCGATGAAGCTGGATTGATCGACGGATGCTCTAGAATCACAGTTTTCTATTATATTTTGGTTCCTTGTATTGCTCCGGCCATTGCTGCTGTTTCCATTATGGTATTTCTGTTCTCCTGGAATGAATATCTTCTACCCGCGATCACCACCTTTACATCAGCGGCCAGAACACTGCCGGTCGGTGTGGTAGAATTTGTAGCGGATGCGTTTGTGGAGTGGAATCTCCTTTGTGCAGGTGCAATCATTACATCACTTCCCGCGCTGTTATTCGTTATCCTATTTCAACAATACATTGTGCGTGGTTTGATTGCGGGTGGTGTGAAGGGCTAATCAAGTCCTTGAATATACTTCCTTTCCCCCGATATACGTCTTTTCAACCGAAATCTCCCGGATGCTGTCGAGCGGGGTCGTGTTCGGGTCTCTTTCTAGAATCACAAAATCCGCCAATTTACCGGTCTCCAGTGATCCTTTTAGATGTTCTTCGAATGATGCATAGGCGCTTCCTATGGTATAAATGCGGAGGGCTTCGGAAACGCTTATTCTCTGATCCGGACCCAGGACGTCTCCATCGGAGCTAAGCCGCGTCGCCATGGTCTGGATCGCTACCAGGGGGTTTTGCGTAGCGCAAGGGTGGTCAGAGCTGCCGCCTACTGGAATTCCGAAATCGAGAAACGAGCAATATGCGAACATTCTGGAAATTCTTGAACCATATTGCGGCATCTTGTCGCCGTGTTCGTATATGTAAGTGGAAAAAGGGAGGACCACGACCCCAAGTTTTTTGATCCGTGACAGAATTTCTTGGTCGACAACCGTACAATGAGCGATTCGGTGTCGATGGTTTTTTCTGGGATTTCTGTCCAACACCTCTTCCAGAACGTCTAATACCATCGTGATGGCCCGGTCCCCATTCGCGTGAACGGAAACCTGAAACCCTGCTGCATGAGCATCAAAAATCGTTTCGAGAAGTGCTTCTCTGCTTCTCGTAAGGATCCCAAAGTCTTCGGCACGACCTTCGTACGGCTCGCTAAGCCAAGCCGTCCCCCCGGCTATCGCTCCGTCAACAAAGCTTTTTATTGAACCGATGCGCAGATATTCGTTACCGAAACCGGTGTGAAGTCTAAGTTGCTTCAAGAGCGATAGGTACGAATCGAGAATTATCATGTAGACCCGAACGGTCAGCTTGCCCGCAGCGAGTGCGCTTTGATATGCCGCAATTTCGGCAGGGCTTACTGCCGCATCTCCCGCGCTCGTTATCCCGAAACTGTTGTACTGCGAGCAAGCCATCTCCAATCCCATAAGCATCTGCTCCGCCGTAGGGGGTGGAATTATGGATTGTTCTCCACCGATACCCGGGAGAAACACAAAATCCGCTTCCTCCCGACACAAGCCCGTCAGATCGCCCTTGCTGTCGCGATCGAACGAACCACCCGCAGGATCGTTGGTATGACGCGTGAATCCAGCGACTGCCAATCCCTTGGAGTTCACGACACCGAGATGTCCGCTGACATGACGAAGATGGATGGGATGTTCGATGGACACCCTGTCGAGCTCCCATCGGCTGGGGTGGCGCTGTTCTTTGAGTTTGGTGTGATCGTATCCGCTACCAAGTATCCATTGCCCACGAGCGGTACTTCGCGTTTTGTTCTTGAGAGCATACACAATATCATCGATATTTCGAACTCTGTCCGCGGAGCAATTGACATCCAACATCTGTCTACCAGTTATCGATAACAGATGACAGTGGGCATCGATAAAACCTGGAACAACGGTACGCTTGGCTGCATCGATGACCTTTGTACGAGATCCCACAAGGTCCTTAAGTTCGTCCGTCGATCCGAGGGCGACGATTCGATCTCCCTTTATTGCCATCGCTTCAGCGGTCGAATTCTTGTTGTCAACAGTGATAATGTTAGCATTCAATACGAGCAGATCCGGATGAATCATCGCTTACAACCTCCCCTCATAGAGGTATTTCTATCGATTGGACAATTTGGGCGCAAAAACTAGGGTAAAATTCTCAGGACCTCGCGCAACTTCTGTTTTTTAGTATTTTAAAAACGATTTCCCCGTCCTCGAAAGCGAGCAAATATTACCCTTTTACTGCACCGATGGCCAGGCCGCGCTGGAAATAATTCCTGAAGATCAAGAATATAATGACAGGCGGGATGATTGCCAACAGAATGATCGCCGACATGATCCCGAAGTGCCAGCGCTCCCACTTCAGGAAAGTCAGGCCGACGGCCAGAGGTATCGATCGAGCCGAAGAGGATAGCGTTCTTGCCAGGGTATATTCTCCCCAGACACTGCGAAAGCAGAGGATTCCTGCGGTTAGAAGTCCATTCTTGGCCACGGGAATCATGATCTGCAGCCAGGTTCGGAACGGCGTGCAGCCATCGATCTCCGCGTAGTCGATCAGCTCGTCCGGTATGGTCCTGAAGATCGCCTGCATGATGAAAATGGCGAAAGGAGTATTCACGGCAATGTTCGGCAGGATCAAACCGATCAGACTATCGTCGATCTGGAGCTTGAACTCCATGATGTACATGGGGATGAGCAGCACTCCCAATGGGAAGGTCATGGTCAGGAGCATGGTGATCAACATCGGCTTTCTTGATTTGAATTTGAACTTGGCGAAGCCGTAGCCTCCTGCTGCGCCGACAATCACCACCACAAGCGTACTAACCGTTGTGAGAATTACGCTGTTGAGGTAGTATGCTCCCAGCTTTACGCCGGAAGCGGCAATCATGTGGAAGTTCTCCAGGGTGAGATTCAAGGAGAGTAAAGCAGGATTGTTGAACGTATCGAACTCGGTCTTGAACGCGGTGGCGATGATATAGAGAAACGGAAATATAAAAATGAACGAGACCACCGCCAAGATCATGTGAACGAGAAACTGCCAACCCTTTATTCGTGTAAGCTTTATCATGAAGCGCTCTAATCCGTCTTGAATATTTTCAGGTTGAATATCGAAACCAAAAGAATCGCAAAACTCAGGAAGTAGGCCATAGCCGAGGCTTGACCCATCTGAAAAAACTCAAATGCCGTCCGGTAGAGGTAGAAGTAGATCGTCTCGGTGGCATGTAGCGGTCCTCCCGTGGTGAGCACCATTGGATGGACAAAGATTTTGAAAGCCCGAATGATGGCCAGTACGCTGACTACGGCTGTCGTCTGACTAATCTGGGGTAACGTAACGTAAAACACCCTCTGGATACCTGTGGCACCATCGATCTGTGCCGCATCGATCAGCTCGCGGTCCACACCCTTGAGGGCGGTCAAGAACAAAATGACCTGATAGCCCATTTCCCAATTGCTGATCAGCACCATGAGCAACAGTGCCGTCCATCCCTTCTCGACCCAGTTGAAAGGCTGTAGTCCCAGACGTTTGGTGAGAAAGAAATTGAAATAGCCGTTAGTCGGATCGAGCATCAACAGGAAGATGAGACATCCCAGAGAGATCGGCACCACCAGAGGAACGAAGATGGCGCTTTCATACAGTGTCGTCCTCCTGCCCAGCGAGTCGAGCAGAAGGGCCAGAAGCAGCGGTGTAATGATGCCGATCGGGATTCCCAAACCAACGAACACCAGGGTCACCTTTATCGAGTTGATAAACAACGGGTCCTTGAAAATATCTACGTAGTTTCTAAACAGTATAAAGGTCGGTGCGGCATCGTAGGCAAAATTGTAGCTTGTCATGCTCAGGTACAACGAGTAAGCCAGCGGAAAGACCATGAACAGCAGGACACATAGAAAGCCGGGCAGCACAAAGAGAAAGCCTGTGAGGCGTTTTTGCATGGCCCGTGTCATCGCCATCAACCTTCTCCTCCTCTATCGTTAGAGAGATGGGTCTCCCGTCCGATCGCCAAACGGGAGACCCTGTAAAAGCAGTATGCGTCTAGTAGATCCGTTTGTCGATGCTGTCCAGTTTTTCCTGTACTGCCTTCAGGCAGGCGTCGAGATCCTGTTTGCCCAGCAGGTAGGCCTGGATGTTGTCCGCCAATCCAGCTGTAAACACGTGGTGCTCCCGGTACTGGGGCGCTGGAACACTCTTACGAGTAGCTATGAGCATCTGCTCCCATTCCGGTGAGGAGGCAAAGGCATAGGCGCTCTTAAGCGACGGCATCTTCCCGTAAACGTTCAGCATCTTGGATTGAAACAGGTCGGTCATATAGATTTCCTCGATGAACTGAACAGCGGTATTGGGAGCCTCTGACTCCTTGGGGATGGCAAAGCCTGCTACAAACAGCATGCTCCCGCCTTCCAGCCCGCCGGGATAGGGAAGGGGCCCGGTGTTGGCGCTGCCGATGAAAGGGGCAGCCTCCGGCCAGCGAGAGCCGCTCTCGTAGAGAAGGGCCAGCTTCCCCGCAGTGTAGGCAACCCGTCCGGCGTTGCGGTCGGTCATGGTTGCAGTAGTGATCCAGCCGTTAGCGACGCCCTTTCTCCAGGCTGTGAGGATCTCCCTTGATTCCGGGGTGTCCACCACAAAGGTGACACCATCCTCTTTGAAGAAACTGCCCCTCAATCCCTTTACGGCGCTGTAGAAGCTGTTTTCCGTGCTGCCTGCGTCCAGACGAACGCTCATACCGGCCTGCTTTCCCACCGTGGCTTTGCCCGCCATGTTCAGAAGCTCGTCCCAGGTTTTCGGATGGGGAATATTGCCGTCCTTGTCGGCTACTCCCGCCTCCTGCAGCAACTTCTTGTTGGTATTGATCCAGTAGATCTCCCCCATGATTGGCAGGTAGAAGACCTGTTCCCTGATCGTGCCCACAGCGAGAATCGACTCCACCAGCTTGTCCTTGGGAAAGCTCTCCCAGAACCCCAGCTCGTCGAAGCTGAAGAGCATATCCTTCATGATGAAAGCAGTGGTGTCTTCTGGATTCTCAACCACCAGAAGATCCATATCGCTCTTGCCGCCGGACCACTGGATGATGTACTTGTTTACATCCCTGCCCTCGAAAGATTCGAAGGTCACCTTCTTTCCCGGATGCTCGCTCATGAACTTGTCTGCCGCTTCACTGATGAAGGCCTTTTGGGTGAGCCAGTCAACTGAGCGGATACGGAGCAGGTTGGGCTCTTGCGCTTCCGCACCTTCGGTCGCCGGCACCTGCTGCCCGCCTGCCGAAACGGTACCCAGGAAGATCAGTGTCAGAAGCACGACGATTAGACTTGGTATGATTTTTTTCATACGTCCCTCCTTGTGTTATTTTAGAGGTGATTGCCTACGGCACACCTTTTTTCCAAAAGTTCCCTTAACCAGAAAATGAAATCAGAGCTGTTTAGATCAACATATCATATTATGAAAATAAATCAAGGATTTCTCATGTGTTTCGGATCCTTAATTGCCTCTATAGCCATCGTCCAGCCACTACTTATGCGGCTACGCACAATAAATGTGTATCTAGATCCATCATCGCCTTGACAAAAAGATATTATCATAATATGAATATTTTGTTAACACGTCTGAATGGCATAAGAACAAAGGAATAAACAGTCAAAGTATATAGTTTTCTGATTTCTAGGAGGTACAAATGTCTTTCAGCGAGATCTGTCGAATTGCAGGAAGGACCGGTGTATTCGAGGTAACCTATAAAGCCGGGACTCTGGATAGTCTGACTCCCGTCGAAGCGAAAGCTGGGGTAAAAACCTCATATTGGTTATCCCCTGGTTTGTTCGATATTCAGGTCAACGGAATGCTAGGCCATAGCTTTTCTGCCGAAGATCTCACTGTTGAAAAGGTTGCTGCCATCAATGAAGGATTGGAAAAACACGGGATTACCAGATGGTGCCCAACCGTTACCACACAAACCCCAGAGCTTATTAAGAGAAATCTAAAAATCATTGCAGAATCGATTTCCAGCGGGGCAGCTCCAGGCGCTTACTGCATTCATCTGGAAGGCCACTATATATCCGCTGAGAAGGGCTACCGGGGGGTTCATATTCCGAGATATATACGAGATCCTGATCCGGGAGAATTTGATCGTTGGCAGCGGGCGGCGCAAGGCCAAATCGGCCTGTTTTCTCTGGCTCCTGATCGCAAAGGTTCACTGGAGTTCATTCGAAAGCTCCGAGGAGAAGGTGTTCGCATCGGATTGGTGCACCACAACGCCTCCCACGAGGACATACTTGCAGCCGTTTCCATTGGTGCGGATCTGTCGTCGCATTTAATAAACGGCTGTGCTCCGATGATACACCGCCAGCATAATATCATCTGGTCTCAACTTTCGATTGATGAACTGTGGGCCAGTTTCATAGCCGACGGGTATCACATTCCCTCCTATACTCTGAGGGCAGTCATTAAATCCAAGGGAATGGGACGTTCGATGCTGGTGTCTGACTTGGCACATTTGTCCGGGCTGCCTGACGGGGAATACGTAAAGAATGAGAATGAAGTGATTCTCCGGAACGGAGGTTTGTGGGTCAAGAGCGAAGGCGGGGACCTTCTAAGCGGTGCTGTTAAGACTCTCGAGAAGGACTGTGAGTTCGTCGCTTCGGCTGCCGGCTTTTCCATCGAAGATGGATTCAAAATGGCCTCAACAAACCCAGCAAGGTACTTCCAGATCGAGTCGGATTTTGCGCTGTTTCCTGGTAGAAAGGGACCATTAGTGGTTTTCTCTTGGGACAACGACGAGCTAAAAGTGGAACAGGTTCTGAAATAGAACCCGGTAGCACAATTATGGGAGATAGAGAATTGATTAGAATTGGCATAATTGGAACAGGTACATATGGGCGCACTCATCTGAACGCCCTGTCACAGCGACAACGTCTTTCTGGTGATGTCGAATTGGTAGGTTTTGCAGAAATCAATCCCCAGACCAGGCGATCAATCGAAAAAGAGTATGGGATTGCCGGCTACCGGACACACATGGAGCTTATCGAGAAAGCCAAACCGGAGGCTGTTTGTGTTGTTACGCCTGACCATCTTCACTACGACGTGGTCATGGACTGCCTCGGTGCCAGGTTGCCTATGCTAGTCGAGAAACCCTTTGCCACGGATCTGCAGCAGGCGAAAGAAATGGCCCGGAAAACTCGAGAGCAGGATCTGTTCCTCCAGGTGGATTTCCACAAGCGTTTTGATCCCTATCATATAGACTTGAAAATGAGAATCGAGGAAGGCGAGCTTGGCAAGATCCAATACGGTTACTGCTGGATGGAGGATGTACTGGAAGTAGGCACGTCAATGATCGGGAAAAAAACCTGGGAAGATCAGGGGTCGCCGGCTTGGTTTCTTGGAATACATATGATCGATCTTACCTACTGGGCGATGGGAATGCCGAAACCCGAGAAGGTGTATGCAAGTGGTTTCAAGGGAAAGCTTAGCTCAATGGGGATCGATATCTATGACTCGGTCAAGGCCAGCGTCACGTACGAAAACGGCGCAGTGATCACCTACGATTCATCGGTGATACTTCCGAACTCTCACGAGGCGAGTGTTCGACAGGGAGTGAAGTTCGTAGGCACCGAGGGCTTCATGGAAGTCAACAGCCAGTACCGCGGAGCTCGAGGTTGTTCAACAGCTAGAGGTATGGATACTCCAAATCTCGGGGGAAAGCATCGTACCTATGCCAAACGCGGTGGTACTATCACACGCGGATATCTGAACGACTCGATTTACGATTTCATAGAAAACCTCACCCTTCTGAGGGGAGGAATGACCGTCGAAGAATTGGAAGGAAGATATGCATCGCCCGAGCAAGGGATCGAGTCGACAAAGATCGGCGTTGCTATCCATGAGTCCGCCAGAAGCGGACAAGTGATCGATATCACCAAGTGGTAAATCAGAGGTTGTCGGGCCTGAAAACTGTATCAGATGCTACTACATCCGTGTCCAATTAGTAATGAGCTCCCCGATTGTGCCAAGTGTTTTGTCGGCGTGTAATACTACTGCCAGGATGAGGAATGGATAGGAGAACATCGCCTTCGGCAATGGGATCTTTACCCTTCAGAAATTGGAGCAGCACTTTACGAAACGACTTGCGTTTCTCGCTATTCTCCAGATTGCACTCTTCTTGAGGATCGTTCTCGAGAGCGAACAGTTGCTCGATACCTCCAGCACGGTGCCACAGGTATTTCATTCTCCCGTCTGTAACGAAGTGATCTCCATTATAATCACCAAACAGGAACTCCCGTTTGTTTTTCGAAAACAGAGAAATGCCTTCAATATTTACCGGTGTCTCGGCTCCGGCTATTTCCAGCAAGGTTGGCATGATATCATACAGGGCAACGGGGCAGGAAAATGACTCTCCGCTCTGTATGCCATATCGTTTCCAACTAAATCCTGCGTGCGGCCTGACAATCAGGGGTACGCGCGCAGATCCTTCATACAAAGCTGCTTTAAACATTCCCCCATGATCCCACATCAGGTCACCATGGTCGGAAAAATATATTATGAAAGTATTGTCGAGCAGACCGCGTTCCCGCAGATCACCCAGGAGGAAGCCTATCTGATTGTCTATTTGCGTGATCAAACCATAATAGGCTCGCATGACATTCTCTTTCTCCTGTCTGTCCACCAGATCAACGTTGCGTCCGCTCCAGGAGTCCAGAATGCAAAGCGGTATCGGCGATTCATCAAGCCACTTGCCGTTTGCCGGTTCGGGGATCTTCCGATTTCTATACATCTCCCAATAGGCAGAAGGCGGGACATAGGGCGGATGTGGTTTGGTATAAGAGATCCACAGAAAAAACGGTTTTCTTGGATCTTTTCTTTCCAGGAACCTGCAACCCTCACGGGTAATCCAGTTTGTAGAATGAACTTCTTCAGGCAGGTGCCATGTTCTTGCCGCGGCTTGGTTGTTTCCGATTCCGTGTGCCCACGCCATTGCGGAAAATCCGTTTTCTTCAAGGTACCATTCGTAATCGTCCCTCCGCATTCCCTCCAGTCGTCGCCCTTCCTCACATAGAATCATGTTCTCGAATCCGTAACGGCAACGTTGGGGAAACAAATGCATTTTACCAATTGCCTGGGTCTGATAGCCCGATGCTGTAAGCAGAGACTGTAGTGTTGGATACAGAGGAGGAATTTCAGTTCCTTCTATATACTTGTGCAGCCCAAACCCGTAGCTATCTCTGCCAGTCATAATCATTTGTCTGGCCGGGATGCAGGCCGGGCAGGTGGAATAGGCACATGTGAACCGTATTCCCTCGAAGGAAAGCTGGTCAAGCTGCGGTGTCATGACGGCGGGGTGACCCGATGAGCTCAAGCAATCACCACGATGATGATCGGAGGAAATCAATAGGATATTCGGCTTTTCAGGGTCCATGGAATCGCCTCTTTCGGTTATTTATCTGGCATAGCATCTAACCGGGTATCTGCGGCATCCCTGTACCTTTTAAAGTATCCTGAATGCATATTTGCAGAGGTGCCTCTTTTCATATCGAAAAACCAGATTGCCCGCTAGTTCCTATGCGGATATCTTTATGGGATTGCCGGTTTCTATGGATTTGTGGATTGCGCTGACGATTTCAACGATTGCCCGTCCATCCTGTGCTGACGGTGAGGGTTTTTCATCGCTGGCCAGACAGTTCAAGAAATAGGAAAACGACCCAGGTAAGGTTGTCACCTTCGCGTTGTTGAAGAAAGTGGATGTGTCTTCTAGATAGACCTCCATATCGGTTCTCACTCGATCGATGATCAATGATCCCTTCGTCCCGATAATCTGGATGATAGCATCCACACTTGTTGGATATGTATTCGGATAGATCCAGGAGCTCTGGAAAACTGTTGTAGCTCCATTTTTGAATTTCACCAACGCCTGGATAGCATCGAAGGTGTTGATGTTTCTTTTCTTGAGAACCTTTGATACCCCCGAAGCGTAGACTTCGCTTGCTTCGCTGCCGATGAACCATCGGACTGCGTCTATATCATGTGAGGATAGAAAAGAAGCAGGAGATGTTTTCTCAACCCACTTGATATTCTCGGTCGATACAGCGATTGTGTCATCCTTTTTTGCATAGGCCAATACGATATCACCGAGATTTCCCTTGTCTATCTGTGTCTTTGCTTCAATGTACGAGGGACACCATCTCATGCGATAGTTCACCATTAGTATGGTATTGTACTTCTCCACCGCCTCGACAATCATGTCCGCCTCGTCGAGGCTGGTAGCCAGTGGTTTTTCTACCAGGATGGCTTTCCCCGCTTTAGCACAAGCGATGAGCGGTTCTCGATGTGCAAAATCTGGTGTCGCAATAAAAACAGCATCGATAGAAGATTTTCTCAACATCTCGTTATAGTCATTGTAATACTCTTTTATTCCAAATGTTTTTGCTACATCCCTGCCTACGTTTTCCGAGATGTCAGAGACTGCAACAAGTTCCGCATGTGGTGAACCGGACAGATATGTTGCGGCTTGCCGTCCAATGGTACCCGTTCCAATGATCGCTATTCTTGTTTTTTCCATACCCTACCCCCTATGTTTACAATTTCTGAATATTAAATTATATTCATATGAAGATATTATGTATGATAGTATCGATCATAGATCGTGTCAATCTGCTGATAACATTTTTTCGACTTCAACGTTCGAGGCGCTCATAAAGCGCCATTCCCTTTAATTTGGCAGGGGTATACGTTGCCGTGAACGTTCGAATGGCGTGCGGAGTACTAACATGAAACAAAGAGGGTCGGTTAAGGATAAACTCTAACTTGCTGACTACCCTGATTTCCTTCTTTGTTGATCTCATTCTGCCGGTAACCGTCGGATTTCTACTGAGATACGCAGCATCAGTTAAAGCAAGAACAATCGACCGGTTGATGCTCGTTCAACTCTTTTTACTTCTGCCGATAACCACTTCGTTAACCTTCTGGGTTGTCAGCATCAACGCGACACTCATCTGGTTGCCATTGATAGGGGTGCTGATGATTCTGCTGCCTGGTGCTGTTGGACTTTCCTATCTTCGTTTGAAATTCCAGGATCCGCTGGAACAGGGCAGTTTTCTGATGTCAGTGATGCTGGCAAACCGGGGAATAGTAGGCGCAATTTCGCTGTTTATTCTGTTCGGCGAAACGGGTTACGCCTACGCACAGCTTACGATGATGCTCGCTCCGCCTATAGTCTATCTATTGTGTTTTCCCCTGGCGCAATACTTCAGGCACATCAGTAAGTACAAGAACAAATATAGCATCTCAATCAGATCTCTTTTCCTGAATCCGAGACAACTTCCCCTATTGGGAATAGTAATCGGTTCAATATTAAATTTATTAGATATAGCGCGGCCGAGACCGGTTGGAGTAGCACTGCCTTTTCTGATTCATATTGGTGCATGGCTTTTTCTTGTTCCTGTCGGATATTCATTCAATCCTGTTCAAATTCGTCACTATATCTTCAAGATTTGGGATATCCTCATTATCCGGCATCTGATTACGCCCGCCATCATTGCCTTTCTCGGTTATCTGATTGGGTACCGCGGAATAATTCTATCCTGTATCATGATATTATCAGGAAGTCCCGTAGCTATCACCGCAGTCGTGGTATCCAAGCTGTTCGGCTTGAAAACAGATCTGGCGTCGAGCGGATTTGTATTGAGCACCTCCGTCTATCTGATCTTCGTATTCCCCATGTACTATCTGCTTGCCAGACATCTCTTGTTGTAGCTACGCTCGCTCACGAGCTAGTTGCCAAAACATGGGCATGAAAGGGGACAATGCCTCTTCAGGATTGGTAACACGCCGGTCTCCACCCGGACTCAAAGCTTGCCGGTTATCTCCCCCCCCAACGCCGAGCGCGAGAAATTGGAGCGGATTCTCCCTTGCTTTATCACTCAGAGGATCGAAAAACGGCGTGGTTGATTGAGAGAGAATAAATGTTCAGTTGCTGTACCTGGCTTCGATCAAACAGTGCTCAACGGCTTGACGGGCTCCTTTCATACTGGCAGTATTCAGGAGCACATTATCCAGGCCTCCAAAAACAATGTCCTTTCCCGCGGTCATCTGAAGAGCTTCCGCGATGCTGAGGTTTCTTCACGGGGGCGGCTCGAAGGGTTCGATGAAAGAGTACTTCATCTCCCAGACATCGTCAGGAATTTCCCGAACCGGACCATGACAGTGAAACGCCACGGGAACCTTATATTTCGAGGCAATTTCAGCGATCTGCCTGTAGAAAGGGCCCTCTTAATACAGAAACTCCTCCCGGCTCATGAAAGGAGTGGCCACTTTTTCCGATCCAATCAACCGTAGGATGAAAGGCCTGCAAATATCCCTGCACAGATGCTCTATGCTACGGAGGATTCTCCGACTTGTGACTATTAGCAGAGGCTCCAGGCGGGGTCGATCGTTGATCGTCTTCACGTAAATAAGCTCGGTGGGGACCATCCCAAACACCATTCCGAAGAGGTCAGTAACCTCTGCATATTGAAGGGGCGTGATCTCCGTCCTGCTGCTCCTTGGTGCGAACACTCTTGATGTTCGGGATGGCAAACGGCAGTGAATCAAAAAATAAAAATACGGCGAATTCCCCCTCCGGTTCAATACAGGGTTTGCTGGTCTTCCAGGACATCTCGCCTTAGCTTCTGACCTCTTCCATTCTCAAAGGACAGGAACTCCGATCAATCGATGTACACGTAATCTGCTTCCGTCGGCATCAACGGTTCCCCTGGTTTCTGTGTGAAGATCACCGTTTCCAATGCTCAGAGACTACTTCAGGGGATATACCTTGGGCATCAGTGTACAGTACTTCAACGCGAAACTACACAGTTTATCATGGCTTGCTTTGGTCCCGTGCCAGCCAAACGGATCGAGACCGAAGGGCACGACCACGGCAGGCCAGGAAACCCTGGACTCCAGCAGTTAGTAGGTAGCGGCTCTTCCCTTGGGCTGACGCTTCTCCTTCTGTCCGGCTCTCCCGCTTTGCCCTTCGGCGGCACTTTACAGACCAGCAGCGTAACAGAAAACCAACTCGGTGTCGAGTAATAAACATGCCCACCAATCTTGAAGATAAAATAATAAAAAGATATGATCATCATATCAATATATAGATGACAGCCAACAACTGGTGAGGAGGAAACATGGCAACACCGGTCTTTGAAACGTATTTTAACGGGATTCTCGCGCAAATGAAGGCAGTGATGGAAAACGAGCTCGAGAAAATCGACCAGGCGGCTCACTGGATGGCCGAAGCGGTGAAAAAGGACCAATTGATCCATGTCTACGGAACGGGGGGGCACAATTTCATGATCGCTTGTGAGCTGTTTAGGCGCGCCGGTTCCCTCCTCAACTACAATCTCATTCTTCCTCCAGGAACTGCATGTTTCGACGGCCACCCTTCCACCGAAAATATACCCGCCATTGTGCCCAAGGCCTTTGACTACTATAGGGTGCATGCCGGAGAGGTCATGCTTATTATCAATGTGAACGGTATCAACGGCACAACGATCGAAAGCGCTCTGGAATGCCGCAGGAGGGGCCTGAAGAGCATCGGCATCAGCTCGCGCCGGTTCGCTGAAAATGTCGAACCCGATACCGAGAATCGCCATCCATCGGGTAAGAACCTGCACGAGCTGGTAGATCTGCATCTAGACTGTTACACGCCGGTGGGGGACATGATCGTCGATCTGAACAAGATCAAGCGAAAAACCGGTGCTTCCTCCACCTGTCCGCTGGTGCTCATCTCCCAACTGCTTAATATTCGTACGATCGAGTTGTTGACGGAGCAGGGGTTCACTCCCGATTTTTTTATGAGCGGAAACACCAAAAAAGGAAGGCCTTTCGGTAATAAGCTGAAGGACAAGTGGATAGATAGAATTAAACACATGTAAGTTTCCCTTACCGGAACCGAGCACGCTTCCACGGGATACGCGAATTGATATGGTCATGCCCGCCTGCTTGTTACAGCCGCCCCTAAGAAAATCAGGCTGACGTGCAGTCGACAGCCGTGCTATTATCCGGACAGACAGCGCCCCGCGCTGCACTCAGGATCATGCGCATTAAACAGGCGGATTTTCGCACAATTCAAATAGAG
>Ga0315537_1000932_pt1 | contig 23347 bp, 23 predicted proteins | sample SalMarSW160270MG_FD_203091 | JGI IMG/M metagenome (GOLD analysis project Ga0315537, IMG submission 203091) | Salt marsh sediment microbial communities from the Plum Island Ecosystem LTER, Massachusetts, United States - Salt Marsh Sediment SW1602-70 ...
CAGCCACTGCTTTCTTCCCGGGTATCTCGTTCAGTGTCTCCCGGACATGTCCCACGTATATGTGCATCGCCCCCCTGATGTGCCCCTCCTCCCATTCGCTGCCGGCCCTGACATCGAGCACTGTCAACTGCTCACCCCGGTCCATCCTGGCTTTCAACTCATACGCCGCCAGGATCTGCAGCCGCCCGACAGGGAACTCTCCTTTGTACCAGGCTTCCACGCCGCCTCTGGCATACCCGGCAATCCGGTCATAGCCAGCGCGCACCAGGTACCGGACCGCCTGCTCGGGGCTGCACTCCTCTTCCAGCACCAGCAGAATGGGACTTTCATAATCCAGAACCCAACCGGCGAAGACGGGCAGGCCTTCGAGCCAGATGCTAAGAGACCCCCTGATGTGAGCACCGCCAAAGGCGGCCGGCCCTCTGGTGTCGACGACCACCACGCCTTTGTCCATTTCCTCCCTGAACTCAACTGGAGCAAGCGGCGACGGCACCGGCAGACCCTTCAACAAGGGCGGGCCTTCCAGGTTGTATTTCTCCATCTGGCGAAAGTAGGGGGCCATCTCCAGACGCTCGGCTACCTTGTATTTGACGAAATCGTCTTTGCTCTTTTGAAGCACGGGGTTCTGGACTCTCTCAATACCGAGGGTGCTTTCGTCCCTGTCAGCGATGCTCATACCACACACCGAGCCCGCGCCATGGCCCGGACACAGAATCACGCCGTCGCCCAGGGGCAGCAGTCTGTTGAAGATGCTGTCATAGAGACTTGACGCGAGTACCGAAGCCTGCTCAGGACCATAGAAGTCGGTCCGGCCGACGTCACCGACGAAGAGCGCGTCCCCGGTAAACACCATCACCGTAGCTTCGCCTGAAGAGAGGTCAGCCAGGGCATAGGACATGCTCTCCCTGGTATGTCCTGGAGTATGGATGGCAGTCAGTCTTAGGCTCCCGACCCGGAACTCCTGACCGTCTCTCAGGATATGTCCGTATCGCCAGTCCAGCCCCGGGCCATGGTAGATATCGGCGCCGGTGAGGCCGTTCAGTTCCAGCGAGCCGACAACATAGTCCTCGTTGCGGTGAGTCTCGAAAACATGCTTTATTCTGAGTCCTTTCTGCTGAGCCAGGTCAAGGTAAATCTGGCAGTCCCGCCGCGGATCGATCACGGCAGCCTCGCCCTCTGAACCGATCAAATAGGAATTGTGGGCTATTCCTTCCGATTTGATGCGCTCGAATATCATCCGGGGCCCCCTTTCCGTAGCGACTATCGGCGAACCACTTCCGCCATCTGCCGGAGTAGCACGTCGGCATGTTTTCTTTCCTCCCAGGCCAACTCATGCAGGAGTCTCCTGGCATCTTCTTTCTCCACCAATGCTGAAGCACGCCGATAGAAATCGTAGGAAAGGTATTCCTTTTCCGACGCTAGCTCCAACACCTCCATTTCGTCGCTGACTTCCTTCTTCACCCCGGCCACAGCAGGACTGATCTCGACGCCTCCTTCCATACGTTCTACCTGGAGCTCACGTACGAACTGCTCTAGAGGCGGCAGCGCACCTTCGCCAAGCAGGCTGATAGCCCGACCATAGAGCCTCCGCACGTGCTCGTCTTCGGCATCGGCCAGCATCTGGTACATGTCCTTTGTCCGTGGCAACGAAGCGCTCTCCATGGCCGCCAGGTAGAAATCCCGGGAACCCTTCTCCAGCTTGATGGCCAGTACGACAATGTCCGCCACGGCGGCAGTTTCCGTGACCAAACCCGGTATTCTCTCAGGGGTTCCGCCGATGATCCCGTAGGACCAGTTCAGAATACCACCATCAAGGCTGTAGAGATTCTTGAATCCCAACCCGCAAAGCACCACAGCCGCCGCCATGCTCCTGTGTCCCGACCGGCAATAGGTGATTATCTTCTTGCCCCGATCCAGTTCCCCCTGCCTGGCCTCCAATTCACCCAGAGGAATGAGCATGGCCCCGGGAATATGGCTCGCCTCGTACTCCTCAGGCTGCCTGACATCCAGCAGGAGGTACTCGCCCTTCTCATCCCTATCCAGCACAGACCTGACTTCGTCCAGCGTTACGCTCGTTACTTCATCTGCTGCACAGGCCAGCTTCATTGCGACTGGTCACTCCCCGGACTCTGTTGCGCTGCGCCGGGCTCAGTTCCGGATTTCCACCATGACTTCATCACCCTCAACCTTCACCCGATGGGTGACGAGTCCTTTAGGCGGCTTGAACATTTTGGCCAGTGCCGAAGTGACTCCCGTTCCCTTCAGCCAGCGCAGCACCCGGCCATCATTCAGATCGAACTGAGAGCCATGCCGAGGGCAGGTGACTACGGTCCCCTGCAAGCTGCCCTCTGCCAGCCTTGCTCCCATGTGAGGGCAGCGGTTATCTACAGCGTAGTAGCGATCGCCGACCCTGGCGAGAAGAATCTCACGACCCGCAACATCGATTACCCTCATTACCCCGTCCTCCAATTCGCCTGCCTTTGAGACCTGCACAAATTCACTCACGAAACACCTCCTTCAATACGCCCAGGCCGGCAGGTCGATGCTTCGAATCACCCGGCACCAGCTCGAGATGGTGAACGAGCCCGCCGCAGCTTTACCCCGTCTTTGCCCAGCCTAAGTCTCACCGGCCATGTCACTGGCCGCCTCTACAGCCCGGTGGTGATACCGCCAGCACCGGGACTATGGAGTGACGCAATACCCTTTCGGTCACACTGCCCATGACCCAGCGCGAGACCCCCGACCTTCCGTGGGTGCTCATGATGATCAAGTCAACCTGGTTCTTACCGGCAAAATCGAGTATCTCCTCGCTGGGGTTGCCTGAAACCACAGCCGTCCGCACGGTCAAGCCTTCGTTCTTCAGCTTCTCCGCCTGTTGGGACACATACGTCTCCGTAGAAGCCTGAGCCTGGTTCTGAATATCGCGAACCTGATAGTCTCCGAGGAGTTCATACACCTGGTGCTGGGTAATAGGCTCCAGCACCTGCAGCAAGACCACCTCCGGGACGCCGCATCCCAGCGCGATTGCTTTCACATGTTTGAAAACGCACTCCGAGAATTCCGAACCGTCCAGCGGCACCAATATCCTCTGATACATCTTTGTTACCTCCCTGGCAAACAGCCGGTGTCTTTTGCTCGACGGTCTCTCCGCCTGCTGATGACGGACTCCACCCGCGACTACCGGCGAAGCACAGCAGGCGGAGAGACATAGCACCCTCTCAGACGTAGCCCGCAGCCCCACCGTTAGGGATCCCGGAATAGCTCCTGAGAGCTATCGAGATCCTGGAAGGGTCTCCGGAGCTACAGGACTCTCCGACTAGCTCCTAGCCAGTCAGCTTGGCGCCCTCTTCGGTGAGCTCATACCTGTCGCCCTTCTGAAGCGCCAAACCGGCCTGAGCCAGGTCTCTGACCCCACTCCTAACCCGGAACAGGGGCAGTCCGGTCTCCTTGGCTATTTCGTCCGCGGAGCCGAACCCGGCCTTTATGGCACGAAGCATTCTGGTGCCTGACTCAGTGGGTTTCCCATCCGGGCCTACGCACGGCATCTTGGCCTCCTTTCCTTATCTACAGCTTCTTCTTACACAGGTACCAGTCGACACATTCGTATCCCTGCTTCATCCTCTCCTCAGCCATTTCCTGCGTGCTCGGTGGCGGCACCACTACCATGTCACCTGGCCGCCAGTTGGCGGGGGTAGCCACAGCGTTCTTGTCGGTCGTCTGCAAGGCGTCCACTATTCTGAGTATTTCGTCCATGTTCCTGCCGGTTGTCAGCGGATAGTAGAGTATCGTCCTGACAATCTGGTTGGGATCGATAATGAAGACGCACCGCACCGTCTCAGTCTTGCTCTGACCGGGGTGAATCATACCGTAGGCAAGAGTGACCTCTTTGCTGAGGTCGGCGATGATGGGAAATGGTATCTTTGTCCCGGTCTTCTCCTCCACGTTGCGCGCCCAGGCGATGTGAGAGGAAACGCTGTCAACGCTCAGACCGAGAAGCTCCACACCGCGCTTCTGCAGTTCCGGATATATCTGAGCAAAAGCGATGAACTCGGTGGTGCACACCGGAGTGAAATCTGCCGGATGGGAGAAGAGGATGAGCCAGCTCCCTTTGAAATCCTCCAGCTTCAGCACGCCGTGTGTGGTAGGCGCCTCAAATGCCGGCGCCGCTTCCCCCAGCCGGGGAAGACTCATAGCTTGTTCTCTTAGTTCTTCCATATCTTGTCTCCTTCCTGTTAGCTTCAGTATTGCCCTAGCAGCCGAATCTAGTGACTTTCTTTGCCTAAACGTCTACATTTCACTGTCCCTCCTTCGTTCATCCTCCCGGGCCCCTATCGACTTGCTTCGGCCTGCCCGTCCTCAGACCTCTATGCAGTTCTCCCATAGGCCATGTATGTTGCAGTAGGCCAGAGCACAGAAGGCCTGGAACTGCTCCACAGGCACCTGGAACCTTACGTTGGGATTGGTGTAGGAAGGCGCGAAAGCAGAGCGGCCAAGATCTATTACCTGCCCATCCTTTTTCACCCCGTACAGCTCTACCCAAGAAATGTGGTGCTCCGTGGTATTGGGGTGAGGTACCTCCTTGCCCACCACCACATGCACCATATCCGCACCTACCTCTCCTTTCCCCTTGCCCACCTCGATTGCCGGGACGTGCTTCTCCTTACCCTCAGCCTCTTTGCCCTTCAGTATGTCTCCGAATTTCATTCCATCACCTCCTGTCTTCTCTCATTCTTCCGCTTTCTCGAACTCGCTCTTGGCAGCCCCGCACACCGGGCATTCCCAGTCATCCGGTATGTCCTCAAACGACGTCCCCGGAGCTATGCCCCCATCCGGGTCCCCCAGCTCCGGGTCGTAGATATAGCCGCAGACAGTGCACCGGTATTTCGCCATCTTCGCCGCTACCTCCTTCTTATCTTCATGATACGTGGGAGCGGTCTTAGGAGTGCTGCCCCGCTTGACCAGATGATAGTAGGCATAGGTCATGGGTTCGCCTTCCTTGAGGACTTCCGCCCCGACAAGATCACCTATGAAGACCGTATGGCTCCCCGCATCCACGGCTTGCTTCACCCTGGCCTCAAGGAAAGCCAGAGTGTTGTCAGTCACGACAGGAGCCTGAGTCTCACCCCTCTTGTAGCCAATACCCTCGAATTTGTCCACATCCCTGCCTGACTTGAACCCGAAGCGACCGATGAAAGAGAGCGGCGTACTCTGTGCCAGAATCGAGGCAACAAACACTCCGCTCTCCTTGATGAATTCGTGGGTCAAGTTGCCCTTGTTGATGCTGACGGCGACAGTCGGCGGCTCGGAAGATATCTGAAACACAGTGTTCGCTATCTGCCCGTTGATCCTGTCTCCGCTCACCGAGCTCACTATGTACAAGCCATAACTTATCTTATGGAGAGCCTTGGGATTCATCCGTCATCCTTCCAGGGTCCAGTGTTCCTTCACGGTGAACCACCCGACCGGGTCGGTAAGGTATTCATAGGAATCGACCAGCGCGAGGTAGTGTCCCCGTTCCTCTGCGGCAAGGGACTGGTAGAACTGTCTTTCCAGAGGAGAGGCCCCTTGCTGGCTGCGGGAGCGATAGAGCTCGTAGCTCTTGAGCTCCATATTCATGGCTTGCTTGATGGCGTCGAGTTCAGATTGGCTCGGGTTGATCTGGGTGCCCAGCTTCTTGCTGGCCTCGGCAAAGATGCTCCTGAGCCGTTTCCCGCCGGAAGAAGGCGCTTCCACGGCTGGCCAGTCCGGTCTCTTCTTGAGCGCTTCATAGATCTCCTCGAATTTCCTGCGGTGCTCGTCCTCCTCAATGACCAGCCTTTCAAATAACTGCTTTGATGGCGTGCTGCTCTGCTGACTTGCCCGCTGATAGAACTCCTTGCCGTCTATTTCCATTTGAATCGCCGACTGGAGTATCTCCATCATTGTCTTCGCTTCTTTCTGCTCCATTTTCAGTCTCCTTTCTTAGCAAACTGTCCCTTGAGCCTGGAAAGCTCCCTCACATGTGACTTCTCCTCCTTTATCACCGAATCGATGGCGGGACGGTCGTTCTTACTAACAAAGTCGCGCATCTCCAGGTAGAACAGGATGGAGTCCTTTTCTGCTCCCAGCGCCATCTGAATCGCTTCAGCAGGGCTGCGCGCATCTCGAGCCATCTTCCGCGCAACCTTATCATCGGTGAATACAACAGAGTCAATTAGCGCCTCCAGGTAACGCTGATACTCCTCGTCGCTTTCACCAGCACGCGTTGGTTGATACCCGCTCACAGAGCCCAGTAGGCGCTGGAAGATATCGATATGTTTGCGCTCCATATCGGCCAAGCCCCCATACGCCTCCTTCAACGAAGGATCCCTGGACAGCTCGGCAAGTGAGCTGTAGTAGACGACCCCGTTTCTCTCAATGCCTAAAGCGACTTCAATGAGTTCACCAGCAGACAACATTGCCATATCTCAAGCCCTCCCTTCTGGATTGCCCGCGCGCTGGCACCCCCTGCACAGCCCACGAAACTCAAGCCGGTGATGCGAGATCTGGAAGCCGGTTTCCCGGGCCACCCTTTCGTCAAGCTCTTTGTCCACCACCCCACCCACATCGAAAACACGGCCGCAGTTGTCGCACCTGAAGTGATAGTGATTCTCCGGGTTGCCATCAAATCTGGTATGAGCGCCAGTCATGTCGATTTCCTGAGCCTTTCCGCACTCACACAAGAACCTCAGATTGCGATATACAGTCCCCAGGCTAATGGTCGGCATCACCCTCCTTATCTGGTCGTATATCCAGTCGGCAGTAGGGTGAGAGTCAGTGGCTCTCAGCGCTGCTAGAATCGCCTCCCGCTGTCTAGTTCTCCTGATCATATATAGATAACAGTTATCATTATTATATTAACAATCGATCCGGCAGCTTGTCAAGCTCCTCTTGTCCAGTCGACCGGCAATCCCCAGCCCGAATGACTTGCCCATCCTGTCCTCGCCACCTCCGCTCTAAAATCCGAGTCGAAAGGAAGCGCTAGTACGCGAAAAATGATGACCCTGCATCCAGGCTTGCCGTGCGGTCGCTCTGCCTACTCGCCAGTCCGGAGCCGCCATTGCCACCTCGGTGAGACAAGAGCTAGATGGACTTCTCCAAGAGGGACTATATCAATGCAATTCTGCCACGGCCGAAAAGCAATAGTCAAGCCGTACAGATTCGTCCTTTCCCATCAACTCCTTCAACCCTGGTGCTGAAGCACCGCGACGCCAACCTACCCCAATGCAGTTCTGCAGGTCACTCCGAGCCGTGGGGTGAGACAAGCTGTCGCCCGAGACGGAGGGCATCCTCCAGAGCCGTAGCGTGTTCCCTGATGTGGGCCTCACCGTCGACTCCCCTCACCAGCAAGTCTCCACAGTATTTGACACCTACGGCGTCAAAGAAGTACTTCACAGTGAGCACCACCCCGTCAAAGAGCCTTTCCCCTCTAGTGGCGCCAACCGAGATGAATATCCCTCTCCGCGTCCTCCCATCGCCCCCACCCATGTCCAGAACGTACCTTCTCACCCACAGGGCCTGGCATCTGTCCACTATTGCCTTTGCCTGGCTGGTGAGGCCATAGAAGAATATGGGTGAGGCGAAGGCTATATGGTCAGCCTCCAGCAGCTTCTCGTAGACCTGCTGCATGTCGTCCTTGATGGCACATCTGCCGTCCTTGAGACAGGCGTATATCTCCAGACACGGACGGACTTTGAGCTCCGACACTGCCAGCTTCTCCACCTCTGCACCCATCTCCCTGCTGCCTTCCAATGCTCTATCAAGAAGGATCTCGGTGTTACTTTGCCTTCTGGGGCTGCCCATGATGCCCAGTACTTTCATACCCTAGCCCCTTGCCCCACAGCTTTGTCTCATGCCTGCCGTCCTATGTTACTCCCACCGGGTCAACATCCACAATCCAGCCCTGGGGCAATGTGAGCTCCGACAGTAGCTCCGCAGCGTCGCCATCCCGGAGAATAAGCTGCCAGCGATACCGGCCTCTCAGCCTGGCAGCAAAAGCAGGTGCAGGCCCGATTAGCCTCAGGCCAGATATGCCTCTATCCTCCTTCTCCTTCAGGATAGCGTGGCTCAATCTCTCCGCCTCCCGGCGGCACAGTCCATCGTTGGGGTGACTGTAGACCAGGCGGATGAACCGGCCAAAGGGCGGATAGCCATACCGGCGCCGGTATTCTATCTCCTGAGCATAGAAACCTGCATAGTCATGTCCGGCAGCGGCCTGAACGGCATAGTGCTCAGGACAGTATGTCTGGATGAATACTGTCCCGGCTTTCAGCCCACGCCCGGCCCTGCCAGCCACCTGACATAGAAGTTGGAAGGTGCGCTCACCAGCGCGGAAGTCCGGGAAGTTGAGACCCGTATCCGCATTGACTATCCCTGCCAGCGTCACCTGGGGAACATCCAGTCCCTTGGCTATCATTTGAGTGCCGATGAGTATGTCTGCCTTACAGCCGCGGAAATCAGCCAGCAACCGCTCGTGAGCATGCCTCTTACCGGTCACGTCACTATCCCATCGCAGCACCCTCGCCTGCGGAAAGAAATGCCTCACTTCTTCCTCCACTCTCTGTGTACCGATGCCAAGAAACTTGAGGCGCCGGCCCGAACAGGCAGGGCACGACTCAGGGACTGGAGTGGCATAGTGACACCTGTGGCAGGTCAGCCTCCGCTCCACTGAATGGTAGGCAAGAGCCACGGAGCAACGCGGGCAACGAAAGACGAAGCCGCAACCGCGGCACTGAACAAACGTGGCTGTGCCGCGCCGGTTGAGAAACAGGATTATCTGTTCGCTTCGACCCAGAGTCTCCTTAATAGCAGCCAGCAACGCACGGCTGAGCAGGTTTGCATTTCCTGCTTTCAGCTCTTCCCTGGCATCCAAAACATGAACCTCGGGCAGAGATGAATAGCCACCAGCAGTAACCCTCTCTTTCAGCTCTGCCAGGTGGTATTCTTCTGACCCTGCCTTGTGGAAGGTCTCAATATCGGGAGTTGCACTGCCCAGTATGACCACTGCACCGCTCAGGCGAGCCAGTTCAACGGCCACGTCCCTGGCATGGTAGCGAGGTGATTGATCCTCCTGTTTGTACGTCCACTCGTGCTCCTCATCGATAATGATGAGGCCAAGCTCCGGCAGAGGGGCAAACAGCGCACCTCTCGGCCCGATGACTACGTCACAGTCTCCTCCCGCTATCGACTCCCACTCGTCGAACTGTTCGCCAAGCGAGAGGCCGCTATGCAGCACGGCTACGCGTCCCGGGAAGCGACTGGCAAACCTCTCCAGCGTCTGGGGGGTAAGAGCGATTTCAGGAACGAGGCAGATGCCCCGTTTGCCCGAGGCAACAACCCTGGCCAGAGCCCGCAGGTAGATCTCGGTCTTGCCACTGCCAGTAACGCCGAAGAGAAGGAACACCGGTGGCGAACCTCGACCCCACTTATCGTCCATCAATTGCCAGGCAGCTCGCTGAGATGAGGAAAGGACCGGAACTGGACCAGGAATGAGGCTGAGTTCAGACAAGGGATCCCGCCTGACCCGAACCTGCTCCACCGAAATCAGACGGCGCTCTGCCAGCGCTGTGATCACCGCAAGAGAACAGTTGAGATACCTCCTGACTTCATTGACAGGTACGGGCTGGCTCTGATGGCTCAGAAAGCACAACACCTCTGCCTGTCTGCGGGCCCTCGATCCCTTCAACCGCATCACTTCGTTCTGCGCTTCGTCCTTGCTGCCTACCAGTCTCACGTAGGGAACGGTCTTCGGTCTTACCTTAGGCTCCTCCAATTCTTCGCTTTTCGCTATGAGACCGTAACGAAGCAACTGGTCTGCTATTCGCCTGGCTTTCTTTGTGCCAAGCCTTCTCTCCAATTCCCTCAAGCGCGTCTTTCCTTTACCACCGATGAGGTGGAGAAGGTGCGTTTGCTCCGGCGTGAGTGATGGCAAATCCCCTTCCAGCACTACTCGTTGGAAATAGGTGACGATCTTGCGCTCAAATCCCGGGGGCAACATCAAGGCCACGGCGTCAAAGAGAGGAGAAAGATAGCGCTTGCTTATCCAGAGGGCAAGTCGTATCTGCGCCGGGGAGAGCAGAGGATAATCGGCAACAGCCCCAAGTACTTCCTTGGGCGCTTCAACCGAGGGCTCATCAGATGTCTCTACGACAATGCCCTGGATGACTCTGCTGCCAAATGGAACCCACACCGCGTGCCCAACACCGATTTCTAGCTTTGACGGGATAGCGTAACAGAAGGTAGAACGGCTCCCAGGCGAGTTTACCGCTACCTCAGCATATCTCATGTAGCATGCCTGCGGCGCTGCTACTCTTCTTCGCTGGATATAGTCTGCTCGGCTACTTTCCTTCGCCTCTCCCTGAGTCGGGCGCGCTTGGCGCTGAGCTGGCGCATATAGTAGAGCTTGGCTCTCCGCGCCTTGCCGTGCCGCAGCACCTCTACTCCCTGAATGAACGGAGACTGGAAAGGAAAGGTGCGCTCCACACCAACATCATAGACTACCCGTCTTACGGTGAAACTCCCACCATCGACGCCCTTTCTGGTTCTGATCACCATTCCCTGGAAATGCTGCAAACGCTCCTTGTCCCCCTCAACTATCCTCACACTAACCCTGGCTGTGTCTCCAGGGGTGATCTGAGGGATACTGGGATTTACCTTGGGCTCGACAAGTTCTCTGATATCCATCGTCTCTCTCCGTCTGAAAGATCCGCCTTTTCAATAAGGTCGGGCCGTCGTTCCGCGGTTCGCCAAATAGCCTGACGGCGCTGCCACTGAGCGATCTTGCTGTGATTCCCTGAAAGCAGTACCGAGGGTACCGGCCAGTCTCGATACACTTCGGGCCTTGTATACTGAGGGTATTCCAGAAGACCGTCGTTATAGGAATCACTGTCCGCTGACGCTGGGGAACCCAGCACTCCCGGTATGAGCCTGACAACAGCGTCTATCACAACCATAGCCGCCAGTTCCCCCCCGCTGAGCACGTAGTCCCCGATGCTGATTTCGTCAGTCACCAGGTGCTCGCGCACCCTCTCATCCACGCCTTCGTAACGACCACAGATCAACATAAGACCGGAGCAGCCAGACAGTCCTCGAGCAACTTGTTGAGTGAAAGGCCTGCCCTGCGGCGAAAGCAAGACAACAGGGTCTCCATCGGTCACAAACCCCTGTCTTGTCTTCTCCACCGCCTCAAAGATAGGCTCAGGCTTGAGTACCATTCCGGGCCCACCGCTGTACGGATAGTCATCTACCGTGCGGTGTTTATCGTGGGTGAAGTCACGAATATTGTGGACCGCAACATGAGCCAATCCCTTCTCCTCGGCACGCTTGATAGTAGCTTGCTTCAGAGGAGAAGCAAACATCTCAGGAAAGAGACACAGCACGTCAATCCGCATTTGCCTAGGTGAAAGGGTGTTCTTGAAGCTACCAATTCTACCATAGGGAACGTGAAAAAGGAAAAACGACTGAAAACGGGCAAAAAGGGTCAAAAGGACTTGACAAAATAGAGCGGTAGGAATTTAATAGTGGTGGTGAATTGTGGGGAAAGAGGGTGGATTGTGCTCCGAAAAGGAGGATGAGTATGTTTTTTGGGGAATATGAATACAGAGTTGATGAAAAGGGGAGGGTGCCGCTGCCGCCAAAATTCAGGCGCGACCTGAAAGAAGCGGTTGTACTCACCAAGGGAACCGACAAATGCATCGCGGTCTATCCCTTCAGTGAGTGGAAAAGGCTGGCCGACACCCTGGCCAGCAAGGCGGTCACTTCAGCCAACCTGAGGAAGCTTAACCGCGCTATCTTTGGCTCTGCCTTCAGCGCCGCCTTTGACAAACAGGGCAGGATAGCCTTGCCCTTTGCCCTGCGTGGCTATGCCGAAATTGATGATTCCGTGGTTGTTGTAGGGGCGAATCAGTACGTCGAGCTCTGGAATGAGAAACTGTGGAAGACAGAGAAAGCCTCATCTGAAGAGCAAGCCTCTCAGATAATGGAGAGTCTCGGAGGGAGCTAGTGCTGTTGACTATGTCCTTCCCGGCCCACACCCCTGTAATGGTCAATGAAACCATAGAAGGGCTGCAACCCGGCCGCGGAGGGCATTTCGTTGACTGCACGGTGGGCTCCGGAGGGCATGCCCGAGCTATCCTGGAAAGGATTTCACCTACCGGCAAGCTCCTGGGTATCGACGCCGACCCGGAAGCCATCAGAACAGCGCAAGACAGGCTCAGCGACTATGGTGAAGCGGCTGTCCTGGTCAATGACAGTTTTGTCAATCTCCGGGCTATCTGCGAGAAATACGATTTCTGCCTGGTCGATGGCATTCTCTTCGACCTTGGCGTCTCTTCAATGCAACTGGATGCCGCCGAACGCGGCTTCAGTTTCCAGCGCGAGGCTCCTCTTGACATGAGGTTCGATCCCTCGCGAGAGCTCACTGCCTCTGATATCGTGAATACCTTTCCGGAGAGGGAGCTAGCTCGCATTCTTAAGGAGTACGGAGAGGAGCGTCACTCACGGCGGATAGCCCGGCATATCGTATACAGCCGGCCTATCACATCCACATTACGACTTGCTCAAGTAGTGCAGCAGGTCCTAGGCAGCAAGCGTGGCAGAATTCACCCAGCCACCCGGACCTTCATGGCCCTTCGCATTGCTGTCAACGAAGAGCTACAGAGTCTATCGCTGGCTCTGGAGCAGACCATCAACCTCCTGCGCCTTCAAGGCAGGCTGGTAGTAGTCAGCTACCACTCACTCGAAGACCGCATAGTCAAGCAATTCATGCGGAGCAAAGCTAGCAACTGCGCCTTGAAGCTCATAGCAAGGAAGGTCATACGACCTACCTCGTTGGAGATTGAATCCAACCAACGCAGCCGCAGCGCTAAGCTAAGGATAGCTGAACGCTCGAAATGAACCAAGCAATACCTACACCAGCAAAGGAGGTTAATAATGGCAAACAAAATTGTTTCCGCTATCGATGTAGGCACAACCAAGATAGCCACTATCGTAGCCAACGTAAGAGCGCAAGAGGACATTGAAGTCCTAGGCGTAGGAGTGGTCCCTAGTCACGGCCTGCACAAGGGCATCGTGGTCAACATGGATGAAGCCAAAGAGTCCATCGCTGCCTCGGTGCAGGAAGCCCAGAAGATCAGTGGCATGCGGGTAGACTCCGCCTGCGTAGGCGTCACCGGCAGGCACATCAGCAGTCTCAACAATCGAGGAGTAGTAGCTATCCCACGCGATGATCGCTTGGTACGCCCTCAAGATCTCAAGAGGGTGCTGTCCGCAGCCCGCACTATCGCCGTTCCTGAAGGCAAGAGGTTGCTTCATGCTATCCCTCGTTACTACACCTTGAATGGCGACGAAAGAGTAGAACAGCCGGTGGGCATGCACGGCACCAGATTGGACGTGGAGACTCACATCATCACTGCATCGGTGTCTTCCGTGCAGAACCTGGCCAAGTGCATACGCAGCGTAGGAGTGGATCTTGAAGACCTGATCCTGGAGCCGCTGGCCAGCGGGGAAGCAGTACTGACCACACAGGAAAGAGAGAGTGGCGTTATCATGGCTGACATTGGCGGTGGTACCACTGACATAGCTGTCTTCAAGGATGGCAACATCTACCACACAGCGATTGTTCCGGTGGCTGGCTACCAAGTAACCAGCGATATCGCCATCGGCCTGGGTCTGCCCTTCCACGTAGCAGAGAGAATGAAGAAGACGTACGGTAACGTAACACCAGGCCTGGACACCGACACTGAGGCAACGATGACAGGCATAGAGAATGGCCACAGTGCTTCTTACCGCGAGCTATGTGACATCACCCGTTCTCGAATGGAGGAACTGTTTGAGCTGATACTCCTGGAAATGCCCTCCAGCGATTATCCAAGTCTGGTACCGTGCGGACTGGTGCTTACCGGTGGCACAGCAAACCTGACGGGTCTGGCCGAGTTAGGGAAGTCCATGCTACAGATGCCGGTAAGGAAAGGCGCGCCCCTGGGAGCAGGCGTCTATGGCATTACCGACATCCTTCGAGACTCAGCCTACGCTACTACCGTGGGACTGATCCTCTGGCAGGCGAGAAACAAAGAGAAGTCAGCCTGGCAAGCGAAAAGAGGAGGTCTTCTAGGCGGCTTTCTCAAGGCGGTGAGGAAATTGCTTCGTGGCTAGGGCACGACGGGACTGAATCTTTCTGAGTAAGGAGGCACAAATGGCAAAAACGACTTTCGTCCCAACACCGGCAAGAATCAAGGCCGTAGGAGTTGGCGGTGGTGGCTGCAACGCCATCAATCGCATGGTCCGGGAAGGAATAAGAGGCGTCGACTTCATAGCCATGAACACCGATGCTCAAGCTCTGGCAATGACCGAAGCACCTACTCGCATCCAGCTGGGTGAGAAGCTGACCAGAGGTCTGGGCGTAGGCGGCGACCACAAGTTGGGCACAAAGGCGGCTGAGGAGAGCCGCCAGATCATCGAGGAACTCGTCGAAGGCGCTGACATGGTATTCATCAGCTGTGGTATGGGTGGCGGCACAGGCACTGGCGGCCTTCCCACCGTGGCTGAAATAGCCAAGCAAAGCGGTGCCCTCACCATCGGCGTAGTGACAAAGCCCTTCAGCTTTGAAGGCGGACACCGAACCGAAGTAGCTGAAGAAGGCATACTCGCCCTGACCAGCAAGGTAGATACTCTGATCATCATACCCAACGACCGCCTTCTCCAACTATGTGACGCCAAGACCACTGTAGACAGCGCTTTCAAGCTGGCTGACGATGCCCTTCTTCTCGGAGTCCAGGCCATCTCTGAGGTAGTCACAGTGCCCGGGTTGATCAATCTTGACTTTGCCGACATCAAATCGGTAATGAAAGATGCCGGGCCTGCGTGGATGTCGATGGGAAAGGCAAGCGGACAAAATCGAGCCGCCGAAGCTGCCAAGGCAGCCCTGGCCAGCCCTCTGCTCGACGTGTCCGTCAAGGGGGCCAAGGGTGTGCTATTCAACATCACAGGTGGCCCCAGTCTCACTCTCTTCGAGTGCAACGAAGCAGCGGAAGCCATCAGCCAGGCCGTTGACCCCAGGGCCAATATCATCTTCGGAGTTGTGCGCGATCCCAAGATGGACAGCGAAGTCAAGATCACCATCATCGCCACCGGGTTCACCACCCAGTATGGCAAAGGATCGCCCGACCTCGAGGAACTTCGCCGCTTGATGAGAGGCGGCAGCGATACCCTGGATGTCCCTTCGTTCCTGCGGCGCGGCCAGCGCACTACATCACCTGAACTGCTGAGAGCTGTCAAGGAAAAGACAGAGGTCACCCCACACCCATCTAGAATCTCCTGGCAGTAGTCCTTCCTTCCCATCAAGAAAGGGTGGCTCTCGCCACCCTTTCTTAATTCCGCAGGGGCTTGCATTCTACTATATGTAGTTGTAACATATCCTTCAGCACAATCTTTGGGGGTGGTAAGGTTATGCGGTGTCCCTACTGCAGCGGAGGCGACTCGAGGGTCATAGACTCCCGTGCTTCGGATGAGGAAGTAAAGCGGCGGAGAGCTTGCCTCGCTTGCGGTGCCCGTTTCACTACCTATGAGCGTGTGCAAACCCACAGCATCTTCGTAGTCAAGAAAGACAGCCGACGTGAGGAATTCAATCGAGACAAGCTCGCCTCTGGAATCCGCAGAGCCTGCGAAAAGCGTCCCTTGCCCGCAGGCACCATTGACAAACTCATAGATAACATTGAAGCCGAACTCTATCGGTCGGGCAAGGCCGAAATTCCCTGCTCCACCATCGGCGACCTAGTAATGCGGGGGCTTGAGAAGCTGGACCACATTGCCTATATCCGCTTCGCAAGCGTGTACCGCGAGTTTGCCGATATTGGCGCTCTAAAACAGGCAGTTGACACGCTTGCTCGAAACAAAGGGTCGGTGCCACCGGAAGGTCAGTTACCACTTCTACCCTCTCGCGCGGCAAATCCCTTGACCGGGCGCAGGAGGAGATGACAATGGCCAAATCTCGGCAAAGGAGCAGCCACGGTAGACCTATCGCACAGGACAATATAGCTCGGGCTGTCTTCACCGCTGCCGAATCCATGGGCGTGACTGACAGGAAGATGCTTGAGGTGTTGACGGAGCAAGTAAGCCAACGGTTGAGGGTTGCTCAACCCCTACCTGGTATGGAGAGCTTTGTCTCCCCGCAAGCCAAACATGCCATCTCAGGTTCCCGCCTCAAGGCAGTGGTTAGCGAGGTTGTGTCGGCGGATGAATTCTCCCCCCAGCTGGGCAGCAAAGTCATTTCGGGGATTGAACTCAGCGATAACGCCTTGAGGGTTCTGAAGAAAAGGTACTTGATGAAGAACGAGGCAGGAGAGGTCGTTGAGACTCCGCAGGAGCTCTTACGCCGGGTCGCTAAGCATGTTGCTTCAGCAGAACTCAATTACGATTCAAAGGCTGACGCCTCCTATTGGGAAGAAACATTCTACCAATCGATGGCCAACCTGGAATTCCTGCCCAATTCTCCTACTTTGATGAACGCTGGCCGCGAGCTGGGGCAGCTCTCGGCTTGCTTCGTTATTCCCGTAGACGATTCAATGGAGTCCATTTTTGATGCTGTGAAGCACACCGCTTTGATCCACAAGAGCGGGGGCGGTACTGGCTTCTCCTTCTCCGGTCTCAGGCCCGAGAAAGACAGGGTCGGCTCCACCGGGGGCGTTGCCAGCGGCCCCGTGTCTTTCATGCAGGTCTTCGACACCACCACCGACGTAATCAAGCAAGGCGGCATGCGCCGTGGTGCTAACATGGCAATCCTCCGCGTTGACCATCCTGACATCCTAGAATTCATCACAGCCAAGGAGAACCCTGAGGCCCTGACCAACTTCAATCTCTCCGTAGCCGTAACTGACAGCTTCATGAAGGCAGTTGAGGAAGGTGCCGACTACGACCTGGTGAATCCACGAACCGGCGAAGCCACCGATAGACTCAATGCCAAAGAAGTATTCGAGAAGATAGTCAATCTGGCCTGGAGCACGGGTGACCCTGGCATAGTATTCATAGATGAGATAAACAGGCATAACCCTACCCCGAAGTGGGGAAGAATTGAGAGCACCAACCCCTGCGGTGAACAACCATTACTGCCCTTTGAGTCCTGCAACCTGGGCTCCATCAATCTATCCAAGATGGTCATTCCCCAGAACAACCAGCCCGAAATCGACTACCCCGGGCTATCTCAGGCCATCAGGTTGGCTGTTCGCTTTCTCGACGACGTCATCGACGTCAACCAATTCCCGCTGCCACAGATAAGCGAGAAAACAAGGGCCTCGAGGAAGATAGGCCTGGGGGTGATGGGCTTTGCTGATATGCTGATTCAACTTGGCATCCCTTACGATAGCGAACAAGCGCTCAGCGTAGCTGAAGACATCGCCCATTTCATCTCCGAAGAGGCCGACAGAGTTTCTGTGGAACTGGCCGAAGGCAGAGGCCTTTTTCCCGCCTTTGAGGGTAGCGTCTATGATGTGCCTGGTGGTCCCCGCCTTCGCAATGCCTCTCGCACTACCATCGCGCCTACAGGCAGCTTGAGCATAATTGCCAACTGTTCCAGTGGTATCGAACCTATCTTCGCCCTGACGTATGTCCGCCGCATTCTTGATAACGAAGAGTTCGTAGAGGTAAACCCGTACTTCGAACGCGTGGCCAAGAAGGAAGGTTTCTATTCTGAAGAGCTGATGAAGGGTCTGGCTCAGGGAGAGAGCCTGAAAGATATGCCAAACGTTCCAGAAAAGGCAAGAGAGCTCTTTGTAACCGCCTACGATATAACACCAGAATGGCATGTCGCCATGCAGGCAGCCTTTCAGAGATTCACCGACAGCGCCGTGTCCAAGACAGTGAACTTCGCCAGTAGTGCAACTCCTGAAGATGTGGCCAAGGTATACATGTTGGCCTACCGCCAGAGACTAAAGGGAATAACCATCTACCGGGATGGAAGTCGAAAGGCCCAGGTTCTTAGTGTTGGCAGGAGGGAGACACAGGACGAAGGCAAACTGGTCCCCAGGAAGAGGCCCAAGGTGACCAAAGGCATAACCGAGAGGGTGAGCACCGGGTGCGGTTACATTTATGTAAACGTGAACTTCGATGAACACGGGATATTCGAGGTCTTCTCAACTCTGGGAAAAGCCGGCGGTTGTGCTGCGGCCCAGCTTGAGGCTATCAGCCGCCTCATCTCCCTAGCCCTAAGGGCCGGGCTAGACCTGGATGCCGTCGTAAGGCACTTGCGCGGTATCCGCTGCCCCTCGATTTCCTGGGAGCAAGGTCATGCCGTCATGTCCTGTGCCGACGCCATCGCCAGCGTACTACAGAAATATGTGAGGGATGAGGACCCCACCGATCCTCAGAGATCCAAGAGCCTCGAGGTAGCGGAGGCACTGAAGAACTGGGGCGGCCAGTGTCCTGAGTGTGGCAGTGCTTTGATTCATCAGGAAGGCTGCAATATATGCCCCAACTGCGGCTTCACCAAATGTGAGTAACCTGTGAGGAGGAGATGACTAGCTCGAGGGGGAGCTACTACCTAGCCCTTAAGCAGATAGCCAAGGTCGCCAATTCATCTCTTAGCTTAAGAAAGATATTCAACTCCGTAGCCAAGAGTACGGCCAAAGCGTTACAGGCAAACGGATGTCGTATCCTGCTGCTTGATCCCCCGAAGAAATACCTGATCACCATGGGTTCTCATGGTCTGAGCGACCTCTACCTTAGGAAGGGCCCGCTTGATGCTCAGAAGAGCCTGCCGGAGATTCTTGATGGCGAGGTGGTTGTCATCGCCGACGCCACCAAAGACAAACGAGTCCAACACCCCGAAATAGCACAGGCGCAGGGGGTATCCTCCATACTCGGCTTCCCCGTACTCGAGAAAGGAGAGACTGTTGGAGAGATCAGGGTCTACACCCGTGAACCTCACCAGTTCTCAGAGGGAGACACGTCCTTCCTTGGCAGCGTAGCCAATATCTGCGCGGTTCTCTTTGAGAAAGCCGAGCTTCATCAATTCATGGCACAGAACCTCAGAGTCAGCAAGAGACAAGAAAGGCTAGCTCGAGCACCTCAACTACCCACAACGTCACTGAGGCCAAGCGAGTTCGCTCACCCGAGCGAAGATGATTTCGCCAGACTCCTGGATTTCTACCGCATCGAATGGCTCTACGAGCCCCGTGCCTTCCCTCTTCGATGGAATGGCAGTGACATAGCCGAGATGTTCACCCCAGATTTCTACCTGCCCGAACTGGACCTCTATATCGAACTCACCACCCTGAAGCAGGACTTGATAACGGCGAAGAACCGCAAGCTACGTCGGCTGAGAGAACTTTACCCTGAAATCAATATCAAGCTTCTTACGAAGAACGACTTCATCAGATTGCTGGCCAAGTACGGCTATGGCCCTCTAGGTGAAGCCAAGATAGAGGGCGTCAGCCGGGTCCTTTACAGCCACGCTCAGATTCAGCGGAGGGTCAGAGCTCTAGCCAGACATATCTCCCGCGACTACGCTGGCCAACGCTTGGTCATTGTCGGTATCCTGAAAGGAGTCATCTGTTTCATGGCCGACCTCATGCAGCATATCTCCTTGCCCGTCACCCTCGACCTCATGGCGGTCTCGCCCTACGAGAGCGATGGTCAGGTCGTCAAGATAACGAGAGACCTCGACAGCAGCATCACCGGGCAACATGTATTGATGATCGAGGATATCGTGGATACCGGTATGACGCTGAACTACATCCTGAGCCACCTGTCGGCTCACAACCCTGCTAGCCTTCGCGTCTGCACTCTGCTCGACAAGAGAGCACGCCGTCTAGTCAACGTGTCTCTCGACTACATCGGATTTGAAATCCCCGACGAGTTTGTGGTCGGCTACGGCCTGGACTACAAAGGGGAGTATCGGAATCTGCCCTTCATCGCCATACTCCGCCCCGAAGTGACGAAAGAAGACGACGCCAAAGCGCAACCCGGACCCTCCGACGCTCAGCATTGAAACGACAGTGCGCCGGCGAACATGCCTGCTGGAAGGGGCTCCGCGAACAAAAAAACGCCCCGAGTAACCTCACCCTCTTGGCTTCCGCCACCCCTGCTCCCTGGCCTCCCCCTACCTTGCCCTCAGCCTTTGGGACCTCAAGCTCTTCGGGCTTGGCCTTTGAGCTTCGGCTCCTCTGCCAAGCTCTGGCCTGATTACTCGGAGCAAGTATTAGGTTAACACACCCCAGGGAGTCTGTCAAATATTTGTAGCTTGCGGCCAGAGAAATCCAGCAGGAAACAGCTGAGTTATAGTAAACTAGGAACAAGTTTGGAGAGGCATATGAGCTGGCATCCCAAGGTCTTAATCGGCAGCAATGAGATAGGAGACGCCGTGGCCAGACTGGCCTCCGAAATCCGAAGGGATTATCGGGGGAAGCAGCCCCTGCTCATCGGCGTCCTCAAGGGGTCTTTCGTGTTCATGGCCGACCTTGTCCGCCAACTCGATTTGCCTGTTGAACTCGATTTCGCCGTGCTCTCCAGCTATGGCTCCGCCAAGGAAACCTCGAGTAGAGTCAGGCTAGTGCGAGGGCTCACCAGACCGATCAGGGACAAGGATGTCATCGTTGTGGAAGATATCGTTGACACCGGTCTTACCTTGTCGTTTCTGCTCGATCATTTGAGGAGCAAGAAACCGGCATCCATGAAGCTCTGCGCGTTGATGGACAAGCCATCTCGCCGCAGAGTCCTGGTATCGATCGACTATCTTGGCTTTACTCTGCCTGACAGATTCGTAGTCGGCTACGGCCTCGACTTAGACGAGAGGTTTCGCTACTTGCCCGACATCTGTCTCCTGGAGGAACAGACATGACGAAACTAGTTGAGCTTATTTCAGCCGCGAAAGGTGAAACGCCAGCCGATTTGCTCTTGAGAAATGCCCGCGTTGTGGACACCCTTGCCGGTGGCGAAAGGCAAGGCAACGTGGCTATCTACGAGGGCAGGATTGCCGGCGTAGGAGACTACGACAGAGCAAAGGAGAGCATCGACTTGCAGGGTGCCTACCTGGCCCCAGGACTGATCAACGGTCACACTCACATTGAAAGCTCGATGCTTCATCCCGTCCAGTATGCCCAGGCAGTAGTCCCCAGAGGCACCCTAGCTCTGGTGACTGATCTGCATGAGGTTGCCAACGTCTGTGGTCTCGAGGGCATAGGATTTGTCAGGGCCTGGGCAGAGAGACTACCCCTGGACATACTGCTTATGGCTCCTTCATGTGTCCCGGCAACCGCACTGGAGACCTCTGGTGCCAGAATTGGCGTTGCCGAGGTCAGAAAGCTCTTGTCCTATCCCGACGTAATCGGCTTGGGGGAAGTCATGAATTTTCCAGGCGTCCTGGGTGGCGATAAGGAGATCTTGGGCAAGATAACCGCGGCAGAAGGCAGGACTATCGACGGACATGCCCCTGGCCTACACGGAAAGGAACTCAGCGCCTACGCAGCAGCAGGGATTCGGTCTGACCACGAATCAACCACATTAGAGGAGGGAAGAGAGAGGCTAGAGAAAGGAATGTATCTGATGATTCGGGAAGGTTCTTCAGAAAAGAACCTGGATACCCTTTTGCCTCTGGTCACCGACAAGTCTTACAAGAGGTGCCTTTTCGTGGTGGATGATCGGAGTTGCTCGGACCTGCTCCACGAGGGCGACATCGACTCGGTGGTGAGAAAAGCCATCAGCAGAGGGCTGGAGCCGATCAGGGCTCTGCAACTGGCAACAATCAACGCTGCGGAGCACTTCCGCCTCTACGACAGAGGAGCCATTGCTCCAGGTTACCTGGCGAATCTCATCACCGTCACCGATCTCTCCAAGCTCGAAATAGACATGGTATTCTACAAAGGCAAGCTGGTAGCGATGCAAGGCAAGCCTCTATTCCCTCCACCAAGCATCACCTCAGAGCTAACCGATACCGTGCACATCAAGCACCCTACGATGGAATCCCTGAAGTTGACACCCGTCGGGGAAACCTACCCCGTGATCGAAATTGTCCCGGGACAAATAGTCACCAGGAAAAGGATAGAAAAGGTCAAGGTTGTTGACGGGGGGGTCGTACCCGATTTGAGCAGAGACATACTGAAACTCGTGGTGGTGGAAAGACACCAGGCTACCGGCAATGTTGGCTTGGGGCTAGTGAAGGGCTTTGGCTTGAAGCAAGGCGCCCTCGCTTCTTCAGTGGCTCACGACTCCCATAACATAGTAGCCGTAGGCACTACCGACCTTGATATCCTCAAAGCGATCGAGGAAGTGGCTAGATTACAGGGCGGCCTCGTGGCATGCGCCCGAGGAGAGATCATCGGTCACTTGCCATTGCCTGTTGCCGGTCTGCTTTCTCTTGAACCTCTCAAGGCTGTTGTCACTCAGCATGACGCGCTCGAGGCCGCTGCAGCCAAGTTGGGGAACCTGCCTCCAGCCCCGTTCTCCCTGCTTTCCTTTCTAGCGCTGCCCGTGATCCCCGAACTGCGGCTCACTGATCTGGGGCTGGTCGACGTGGCTACATTTCAACTCATCAACTGAGAGACCCTACACGAACCGAGTTCAAGAAAGAAGGCTCCTGGAGATGACCAGTCTTTGAATCTCGTTGGTGCCTTCGTATATCTCCAGTATCTTGGCATCCCGGTAGAAGCGCTCCAAGGGCAGATCCCTCATGTACCCATAGCCGCCGTGGATCTGAATAGCTTTTCTCGTAACCTCCACAGCCGCCTCGGTAGCCACGAGCTTTGCTTGGGCCACCTCCTTAGTAAACCGCTGCCCCCCATCAGCCAGACGGGCAGCTCGATACGCCATAAGCTTCGCAGCATCAACGGCATTGGCCATATCAACGAGCATCCACTGAAGGCCCTGGAACTCGCAGATGGGCTGTCCGAACTGCTGGCGCTGCTTGGAGTACGCTATGGAGTTGTCCAACGCTGCCTCTGCCACCCCTATGCCCTGCCCTGCAACATCCAATCTCCCCTCGTCCAGGATAGACAAAGCGATTCGCATCCCCTTGCTTACCTCACCCAGTTGGTTGGCGGCTGGAACACGGCAGTCGTCGAAGATGAGTTCGGCGGCGCTGATTCCCCTGATGCCCATCTTAGCTTCTACCTTGCCTATCGAGAAGCCCGGAGTTCCCTTCTCAACAACGAAAGCGGTAATCCCCTTCCCCTTGAGTTCCTTGTCTATGGTGGCAAACAGTAGAACGAGGTCAGCTACATCGCCGCCAGAGATGAAGCACTTGGCACCGTTGATGACCCATTCGTCCCCTTCCTTCCTGGCAGTGGTCGACATCCTAGAAATATCGCTACTGGCCTCGCGTTCGGTCAGAGCATAGGAACACTTC
>Ga0315537_1000933_pt1 | contig 23341 bp, 24 predicted proteins | sample SalMarSW160270MG_FD_203091 | JGI IMG/M metagenome (GOLD analysis project Ga0315537, IMG submission 203091) | Salt marsh sediment microbial communities from the Plum Island Ecosystem LTER, Massachusetts, United States - Salt Marsh Sediment SW1602-70 ...
GGGACTGGTGGCCTTTTTCGATAGTCAGCCCGTTTTTGCGTTTGATGACGGCGGTGGAAGGTGAACCGCAGACTTCAGTGAGCTGCCACCCGCATTGCGGTACGGTTACTTACATAGTGGTCGATAAAGAAAAGAACCAGGCGGTTCCGCTGCCTGCCTTTGTCGATATAGAGCAGGCGATGGCGGCGGTGGACAAGATGGCGGCAAGAATAGAGAAATATCCCCTGCTGAAAAAGATGACCGTGCTTTCGGCGATGAAAACAATGAAAAAATCCTATCACGAAGAAAAGGCCCCCGAAGGCTGGGGGTTCGACGGGCTTCTGGACTTTGTCAAGAGTTTCGCCGAGTTCAATAAGCAGCATGAAGACATGGCCTCGTTTATGAATAACCTCAGAGAGCGGCGGTTCGGAACGCTTTTGATGGCGGCGATGCATTTCCAGGATGTATATAATTATGAGATTGACCGGTCACAGCGCTGCGTGATACTGTATGCGGCGCCGAACGGCAGATTCTATCCGTTCTGTACGTGGAACAGCGGGCCCTGCCATCGGTATAATGTAGAAAAGTTGTATTCGCGGCCGAGAAGACAAATCAGTGAGATAAGCAGCCAAAAGGCTGCTGAAAATTCCCAGCTTTATGCTGAGAGCTAACCAAAATATCTGGAGTCTGGAGTATAAGTGCAGGTCAAAATCGGCAACTCGATACTCGAGCTTATCCGGGGGGACATTACAGAACAGGCCACCGAGGCGATAGTAAATGCGGCCAACTGCCAGTTGATTCTCGGCGGAGGCGTGGCCGGGGCCATACGCACAAAAGGCGGGCCTGCGATACAGCAGGAGTGTAACCGCATTGGCGAGACTTTCGCCGGAGGAGCGGTCAAAACGACCGGCGGGAATCTAAAGACCAGGTACGTTATCCACGCGGTCGGGCCCCGGATGGGTGAGGGCGATGAGGACAACAAACTAAAAAACGCGACGCTGAACTCGTTGAAGCTGGCGGACTACGGCCAGATAAAAAGCATTTCCTTTCCAGCAATAAGCACCGGGATTTTCGGGTTTCCAATAAGACGATGCGCTGAAATCATGCTCGGCGTGGTGATAGATTATCTCAAGGGACAAACCAAACTTGAGAAGGTGGTGTTCTGTCTTTTTACAGAGGCGGATTACAAAGTCTTCGAAAAACAACTAAAAAAGGAAATCGCTGATGAGGGCAATGCTTCTCAGTAAACCGGCGCCAATAGAAGATAGGCCGCTTTATTCGGATGACATACCAGTTCCCAAACCCACAGCCGATGAAATCCTTATTAAGGTAACTGTGTGTGGCGCATGTCATACCGACCTCGATGAGGCTGAGGGTCGGCTTGAAACGGGCAAAAATCCCATTGTGCCGGGCCATCAGGTCGTGGGGGTAGTCTCTAAAAGAGGAGTCGATGCTAAAAAATTCGAAATCGGTGACAGGGTCGGGGTGACGTGGCTGTATTCGAGCTGCGGCAAGTGTGATTTCTGTAAAAGAGGAAATGAAAATCTCTGCGAATCTGCTAAGTGGACGGGCAAGGACACCGACGGCGGCTACGCGGAGTATATGGTAATCAGACAGGATTTTGCGTATAAGCTGCCGGATGGATTTTCAGATTTGCAGGCTGCCCCGCTATTGTGCGCCGGAGTAGTCGGCTATCGTGCGCTGCGTCTGGCTGATATAAGCGATGGGCAGGTGATAGGAATGTACGGCTTCGGTGCGTGTGCCCATATTCTGATTCAGGTTATCAAGCACAAGTTTCCAAACAGTCCCGTTTATGTATTCACCAAGACACAGGAACATATTGATTTGGCAAAGAGTTTAGGTGCTGATTGGACGGGCAACAGCGGTGATGCGCCTCCTGCCCTATTGGATAAGGCCCTGGATTTCACGCCGGTGGGCGAATGTATCCGTGATGCTCTTGAAGTTATGCAAAGAGGCGGCCGACTGGTTATCAACGCGATACGCAAGGAGACGCCGGTTCCGGCGCTGGACTATGCAAAATACCTCTGGCTGGAAAAGGAAATCAAAAGCGTTGCGAATGTTACCAAGGCCGACGCAGAGGAATTCCTGCCGATAGCCGCCGAAATCGGAATAAACCCGACGGTTGAAGAATTTGCTCTTGAAGAGGCCAATGAGGTGCTCCTGCGAATCAAGCACTCTCAACTAAAAGCCGCCGCAGTCTTAAAAGTCTAACCACTGAATTCACAGGGAACACAAATAAAACACACAAAGAGAACCTGGCAATGGGTGATAAAATCCTGATTTACATTTTCATTACTGTTGGTTCGGGAATTCTCGCTTATGCCACTTTTAGTCGCCTTTTCGGATTTCACCGCCCGATACAATGGATGTACTACGGCGGACATGTCAGCTTGACAGGTGAGCTATCGATGGGGGTCTTTATACTTTGCCTTGGCCTGACATGGTTACATTCACCCGTCTGGATAATTCCTGCGCTAGGAGCGTTTGCAGTAGGGTTTGTCTCTCAGGAGCGGGCCCGTCGGCAAAATCTTGCCAAAATAAAGAATTTGCGCCAAAAGAATGCAGCGGATTATCCGGGTGTTTTTGATAATCCGCCGCCCGAAGACATCGGAAGCATAGATGAAGATGAACTCGATTTGTTCGATACGGGCACCTGCACCTATCTCGGCAGAGTCTCCAAAGATGATGTCAGAGTGATGATTAATCAGACTAAGGATATACCAGAACAGGGACCAAATGATATTTTTATGCTGGTTGAATCCCTCGGAATGATACCTAAAGACTCAGTCAGCCCGGAATTCATTGCGCTCTTGAAGAAGGCCTTCGAAAAACGTGATTATCTTGAAATAAGATGGCTGCCGCCTTCAAACCGGCAAAAAGGTGCGAAGAATAACAAGACAACCGATAAGCCCAATCAAAACCCCATGTGAAAGTCGAGAGTTTATCTGCAGCGGATGAGGAGGTTGGGGTCGTATTTTACCTGGGGTATATAAGTTTTAATGTCGGCGATGAAGCGTTGGCCGTCTTTCCAATAACCTGCGGTGGGTTTCAGTTCGGCGTGGTGATTTAGAAAGTAACGATTAATTCTTGCAATCAGCAATTCACGGACATATTTACTGACCATCGAAGCGAGACAAACCGGCATATATTTCTGGTCGGCCTTGACGACAAAGTGTATTCGCATCTTTCGGCCGGCATTCTTCAATTCGTAGCTGCTTATGTTTTCAGATTCGTTAATGACAGCTAACTCCAGGTATGAAAACATCCGCTGGAGGTTCCTGGCGTACCGGCTCCTGCCGCCCTGCCGGTCGACTATTATCTGGATATTATTATCTTCGCAATTATCCCAGATTGATTTTATAAGCGCGGCGGTAGTCGAAAACAAAACGCTTGCTTTGTTCTTCACCGTGGCGATGAGTCTGTTGTAGTATCCGACGTCGAGACAGTGGCTCTGGATACCGAGCAGCCTGATACCATTGTGCGTCGTGTCAGAAGTAAAAACTTCCGAAGCTATTTTTATGTCGGAACGGTCAGCGACAAGAGGCACGGGCTCACTGTCGCAGTACCAGGGATAGGTCCTCAGGCGTTCGAGGCAGTCGGGACAGAGAAAGGCAAGCAGGCCGTTCAGGACGGACGGCTCTGCGCCGAGAATCTTGAGCATTGCAAGTGTAGTTCTCTGAATGTGCCCGACTCCCGCTGAGCGGCTGTAGGCCTTTTTGCTGTCGGTTATAAGCAGTCGGCCTGCGAGGTGTTTTTTATGGTCGGAGATACTCTTTTTAAGAAGCTGCCACAGGTCGGTTTTGAGGTGCGAATCGGGAATTGAAAAGGCCGAGGCGGAAACGACGAGCGGGCCCAGTAACGGGCCGTAGCCTGCTTCATCAATCCCTGCCAGGACAGCCATCTGCCGACCTCCTTGTGTCTGTTTTGCTGCACGTCCTTTTGCTTGACGCAGATATTCTAACATAGCCCGCCCGATTGTCAAATGGATGTGAAGGTTGCAATCAGACGCGTGGGCTGTAAAATAACAAGCCGTGGCTGGGTAGATATTTAGCTCAGAATTTTAGGGAAGAAACGCCAATGAGCACGGTATTGATTATCGGGGCGGGCGGTGTAGGCAGTGTCGTAGTGCATAAATGCGCACAATTGCCGGAGGTATTCGACAAAATAGTCCTGGCGAGCAGAACATTGGAAAAATGCAAAAAAATAGCCGAGTCATTGAGTCGGCCTATCACAATCGAGCAGCTCGACGCCGACGACGTCAAGCAGACGGTTGCCCTGATAAAAAAAGTCAAGCCCGATATGATTCTCAACATAGCCCTGCCCTACCAGGACCTGCCTTTGATGGACGCAGCTTTGGAGACCGGCGTCGATTATCTCGATACGGCCAATTACGAGCCGCCCGATGTGGCCAAGTTCGAGTACAAGTGGCAATGGGCCTATCACGACCGGTTTAAGAAACGCGGTATCATGGCTCTTCTGGGAAGCGGGTTTGACCCGGGCGTAACGAATGTCTTCTGCGCTTATGCCGCCAAACATCATTTCGATGAGATTCACTACGTGGATATCGTCGATTGCAACGCGGGCGACCACGGCAAAGCCTTCGCGACGAACTTCAATCCGGAAATAAATATCAGAGAGATAACACAAAAGGGAAAATACTGGGAGAACGGCAAGTGGCTGGAAATCCCGCCGATGTCCGTTTCGCAGATGTTCGATTTTCCCCAGGTCGGGCCGAGAAAGGCATATCTGCTTTATCATGAAGAGGAAGAATCGCTGGTAAAAAATATAAAAGGACTCAAACGCATCCGCTTCTGGATGACGTTCGGCGATGAATATTTGACGCACCTTCGCGTACTGCAGAACGTCGGGATGACGAGCATCGAGCCGGTAGAATACGAAGGGCGTAAAATCGTGCCGCTTCAGTTCTTAAAGGCATTGCTGCCGGAGCCGGCCTCGCTGGCGGAAAACTATAAAGGTAAAACGTGCATTGGATGTATCTTCGAGGGAGTCAAGGACGGTAAAGACAAAAAAATGATGATTTATAACGTCTGCGACCATCACGAATGTTACAAGGAGGTCGGCGGCAACGCGGTGTCATACACCACGGGCGTGCCTGCGATGATTGGGGCAAAAATGATGCTGACGGGCAAGTGGCGAGACAAAGGCGTATTCAATATGGAGCAATTCGACCCCGACCCATTTATGGAAGACTTGAATCGGTACGGCCTGCCATGGAACCAAATACAGCTTTAGAAAATATCGCATCGCGGGTTAAGACGCCGTGCTACCTCGTTGACATGGACCTGCTGCGCAGGAATTGTGAAGTTCTGCGCAGCGTTAAGGAGCGGACCGGCTGCAAAATATTATTGGCGCTCAAAGCCTTTTCAATGTGGTCGGTCTTCGATACGGTCAATAAATATCTCGACGGCACCAGCGGCAGCAGTATCAACGAATGCCGCCTGGGCAAAGAGCAGTTCGGCGGCGAAGTACATATGTGCGGCCCGGCTTACCGTGGGGACGAAATTGAAGAGATTTGTTCAATAGCCGACCATATTGTGTTCAACTCGACGGTACAGTTAGAGCGATTTAGTAAAAAGATTTTGTCATCACCCAAAAATATAGAAATCGGATTACGCGTAAACCCGATGCACTCGGAGGTCGAGGTGGATTTATACAATCCGTGCGGGCCGGGCTCTCGATTGGGTGTTCGGCCTGGCCAGATGCCGGCCAAGCTGCCCGAATATGTCTGCGGCCTGCATTTTCATACACTCTGTGAAAATAATTCCGACTCACTGGAGAGAACATTGACAGCGGTCGAGAAACATTTCAAAAAATTCTTCAATAAGCTGAAATGGGTGAATTTCGGCGGAGGCCATCATATAACCAGGGCTGATTACGACGTGGAGCTTTTGTGCAGGCTGATAACCGATTTCAAGAAGCGATACGGAGTCGAGGTTTATTTAGAACCGGGCGAGGCCGTTGCGCTTGATACCGGTTACCTTATTGCAGCGGTGCTCGACGTAATACAGGCTGATAAACCAATCGCGATTCTCGATACCTCCGCGGCGGCGCATATGCCGGATGTTATCGAGATGCCCTACCGCCCGAATGTACAGGGTGCGGGCAGGGCAAATGAAAAGAACTATACTTATAGACTGGCAGGGCGAACGTGTCTTGCCGGTGATGTAATCGGCGAGTATTCGTTCGATGAGCCTTTGAAGGTCGGCGACAAACTAATTTTTGACGATATGGCGCATTATACGATGGTAAAAAATACGACGTTCAACGGCCTGAACCTGCCTGACATTGCGGTCTTTGACGGTACGAACGGTAGTTTCAAAATTCAAAAGTCTTTTGATTATGCGGATTTCAAGGGACGCCTGTCATAAAAGATTGAGGGATGGTTTCTGATGTGTGCAGCGAAAAAATCACGGCGTGTAAGACTGGGTAAGCTTTCCGACGAAGATATTCTGCAAATGCGCGTTATGGATTTGAAACTGCATATCAAAGGCTCACCGCTCGAACCGATGATAAAGCAGTTGTATCAGGAGCTTCAGGCCGGGGGGATAACTTTTCGTCCGCCCTGCTACCTGACCGACGAGTGGCTGTGCCCGGACAAGATGCCGATTATCGGCATCCCGTTTTTTCTCGTGCATCCGAGACTGAAAAAAATAGAGCAGAAGATGATGCTCGACGTTGAAGGCGGAACCGACAAACAATTTATGCAATTGCTGCGGCACGAGTGCGGGCACGCCTTTAATTACGCCTACGAATTGTACAACAGGACACGCTGGCGGAAGCTGTTCGGCCGATTCTCAACCACCTATTCCGATTCCTATGATTTTCAGCCTTACTCGCGGCGGTTCGTGGTCCACCTTGCCGACTACTATGCACAGTCGCATCCCGATGACGATTTCGCGGAGACATTTGCAGTCTGGCTCAGTCCGGATATCGACTGGCAAAGCAAATATAAAGGCTGGCCCGTGATAAAGAAACTGCATTACGTGGACGGGCTGATAAAAAAAACAGCAAACAAACCTCCGTCAAAAAAGGCCGAGCGCAATCCTCCTTTCAGCACCGACCGAATGAGGAGCACACTGTCCGCTTATTACGAGCGCAAGCGCCGGACACTGGGCCCCGAATTTCAGGGTTATTACGACGACAGCTTAAAAAAAATATTTTCCGAAATCAGGGCAGGCAGCAGCGCAATTAAGGCGTCACAGCTACTGCGCAGACACAGACGTCAGATAGTTGACAGTGTCACAGGCTGGACAGGGCATCGCAAATACGATATAAACCAGTTGCTCGGCAAGTTCATAATCAGATGTGATACGCTTGAACTTTACACCCAGCTCGCAGAGCCCGAAAGCCTGATTGGAGTAACGGCTCTGCTGACTACCATAGCAAGCAACACATTCAGAACAGGGGCAAAAGGGCGCCGCTAATGGGCAGAAAATTAAAAATCACGGTACTGGTCGACGAATCCACCGTTCCGCAAGACGACCCGCAGTTCGAATCGCCGCATGACAAAACCGAGACCGAGTATCATGTTATAGAAGCCCTGCGAGATACCGGATACAAAGTTTCAGTTGTCGGTGCAGTAAACGATGTGGGCGCACTGGTGGAAAAACTTACCGAACATAAGGGCGACCTTGTTTTTAACCTGACTGAAGAATTCAACGGTGACCGAAAACTCGACCAGGGTATTGTCGGCCTGCTGGAGCTGTTACAGATGCCCTATACCGGCAGCGGACCCGCCGCACTTATCCTCTGCAGGGACAAGAGGCTTTGCAAGGAGCTGCTCAACCTTCACAAAATTCGTGTGCCGGGCTTCCTGTCCGTACCGGTCGGCAAAACGGCTCACGTTTCAAAGAATATTCACTGGCCGCTGGTCGTAAAACCGGCCTTCGAGGACAGCTCCGAAGGCATTTCCAACGCCTCGGTTGTGTACGACGTCGATGCACTGACGGCACGGACCAGATTCGTCCACGACAGATGGAACCAGGCCGCTATAGCAGAAGAATACATCGAAGGGCGGGAATTCTATGTAACCGTACTGGGTAACAGGCAATTAACGGTGCTGCCGATTCGCCAGTGCGCCTTCGAGGCGAGCGAAGAAGGCGGACCGCTGATGGCAACCTATCGCGTGAAGTGGGACGCCGAATTCAGAGAAAAATGGAAAGTCCGGTTCGGTTTTGCCGAGCTTGATGAAAAAACTTTCAAAGATATAACGCGCGTGTGCAAGAAAGTATATCGCGCCCTGCATCTTCACGATTACGGGCGAATAGACCTGCGGCTGACACCCAGCAACAAAATCGTCGTCCTCGAAGCCAATCCCAACCCCGACCTTGCCTACGGCGAAGAGGTCGCAGAATCTGCCGAAAAGGCGGGCATTGGCTACAACAAGTTCATCGACCGCATCGTGCGCAACGCACTGCGAAGATATAAGTAAGTAATTAGCTACCGCCCCTCTGCCGTTGCCGGCCTTAAACGTCCCCGATAGGACTCGAACCTACAGCCTTTGGCTCCGGAGGCCAACGCTCTATCCATTGAGCTACGGGGACTGAAAATCACGTATATGTAGTAAGTCAAAAACGCCCCTAAGTCAAGAGGCGCCATACACTAAGCCGTAAATACGCGTTTTTTTTGCCCCTTCAGGCGGACGATATGCTATAATAATTCAGATTATCGTTAAAGGGTGGTGAATTTGTACCAAAGGGGTGGTCTTTTCACAATGCGTTATTGGCTGTGTTTATATCTTTTGGCAACGGCTGCTTATGCGGCGCAGCACGTCGATACAAGCAACTGGCGACGGGACGAAGTCAACTGGCGCATTTCCTCCGACCGCCAAATCAAGGCCATATATTATCCCCAGGATCAGAACCTTCCCACTTTTGAAAATCGAGGCCGGCGAAGACCGGCCGAGCTTCGCCTGAGAACAGTTGAGCCGAAAGACGAATCTGCGTTGTCGATGACGGGCGAAGTCACCGAGGCGATAGTATTCGAAAATGTGATTAACTCGCCGCCTATTGACGGGTTTGTTCCCTACGTTACAGTTGCGGTTACAGATAAAAGCTCCGAACCATACGACGTGGATGTCTACTCGCAATATTCTGTCGTCGGCAATTACCTTACAGGCAGTCCCGAGTCCGATTATGCAATCGGCATTTTCGATACAGGCGCAAGCGCGCATGTCATTAACGTCTACGACGCTCTGACCACAGGTATTTATGACGCCGACCTTGTCACTTCCTTTCCAGTCACCCTCATCGGCGCCACACACAATATCAACGCACTTGTCAGCCAGCCGCTCGGGATATTTACCGACGGCCTCGAGGCAATCGACGCAAATACCCTTCTCGCGGACGACTCCAATATGGTCGGCCAAAGCAACGCGGCTATTATCATCGGAGACATCGTCGAATCTCCGAATCTGCCGACTGTCGTTGGCTCGCCGCTGGCCTTTTTCTACACCACAGTCATCGAAAACAGCAGGATGGTGAGCTTGACCGTTGACAACAGTGATATTACAAGTCCCAACATACGACTTTATCAGCACAGCAGCGACTCAATCCCGGACTATTCGAATAAGATATACCTCGAGCTGCGTCCTTCCACCGCATATGCCGTGCAGTATTTCCCCTGCTTTGAGATTCTTGGCGAGGAATGTCCCGAAGGTGACGGTGAACCGACGACGCCATCGGTGGTTTTCGGCACATCGCTTGACGTTCCGCAGAGTTTGTTCTTTGCCACGCGGACCGACCTGGCACACGGTAGCAGAACATCACAGCAAAAAAACTTTATGTTCGATACCGGTGCACAGATAACCGTCATAAGCGAATCACTGGCAGCCGAGCTCGAGCTGCTGCAAAACGACCCTGACTTCTACGTCGAGATATCCGATATCACTGGCGCCGTCACAATCGCAGACGCTTATTACATCGACCTGTTCGAAATAAGCGCCACACCCCAGTGGCTTGCCTTCAGCAACGTACCGGTAGTTGTTCTTGACGTGGACTCGCCCGAAGGCGGCACCCTCGACGGTATAATCGGGATGAATCTTTTCGTTGATATGGACTTTTACATACGCGGAGGCGGACTGTTCGGTCAGGACCAGCCATATATAAAGTTTGCGTTTCTGCCGCCGGGCCTTCCGGGGGATATCGCACCGGCCGGCGGCGACGGCTCGGTCAATTTGCTCGACCTGGCTGTTTTCGCTCAGGCCTGGCTGGCGAACCCCCTCTCGCCAAACTGGAACTCACAGGCCGATATGGTAAGCGACGCTATCATCAATTTCCACGATTTTGCCGAGCTTGCCAAATACTGGCAGCAGGCCGTCACACCTTAACCGCTCGCACACAGCATTTGTTTTGACACATCGAAAGACGGCCAATATGATTTAGCCGGTTCGTGCAACAGGAATCGCCAATGAAGTACTTAATGGATTTTATTTACATTCTGGTCGCGGCCGGGTACAGCCCCGTGCTGATTTATCGCCGGTTGCGATATGACCGCTACCGGAAGGGCTGGGGGCATCGATTCGGCAAAATAATCAGAAAGTATCCTGACAAAAAGTGCATCTGGATTCACGCAGTAAGTGTCGGCGAGGTCAACGCGACCCGAACCATCGTGGAGCAGCTGACAAAAAAATTCGGCGAATACGAAATCCTGATTACCACAACGACCGACACCGGTTTTGCACGGGCAAATGCGATTTACGGTTCACAGTTACAGGTCTGCTATTTCCCACTGGATTTTTCATGGATAATGCGGCGGGCGTTTTCGGTTATCAACCCGGCAATTTGCATCCTGATGGAACTCGAAGTCTGGCCGAACTTGGCGCAAATAGCGGCCCAATTAAAGATACCCGTCGTCGTCGCAAACGGCAGAGTTACCGAGCGAAGCATGAAACGCTATTGCCTGGTTAAGCCCTTTGTTAAAAAGATGTTTGGAAACGTCTCGTGTATTTTAGCCCAGACCGAACAATACGCCGAGAGGTTCAGGCAGCTCGGATGCGCTGCTGAAAAAGTGATTGTAACCAGTTCACTGAAATATGACACCGCCCAGATTACAGATAAGGTCGAGGGTGCCGATGCACTTGCGAAGGAGTTGAACATCGGTCTGGAGAGACTCTGGGTTGCCGGAGGAACCGGAAACGATGAAGAAGCTATTATTCTTGATGTATATAAAAGGCTCAAAAAACACAAGGAATTTGAAAACCTCCGGCTGGCGATAGTCCCGCGAAAACCCGAACGCTTTGATGAAGTTGCGGCCCTGATAAAAGAAAAAGGCTTCGACCTTATCAGATACAGCGAAATCAAGAAGAATGATTCAGAATTCAAAATTCAGAATTCAAAATTAAACTCAGTTATCCTCGGTGACACAATGGGAGATTTACGGAAGTTCTATTCGCTGGCGACGGTTATTTTCGTCGGACGGTCATTAGTACCTATGGGCGGCTCGGATATGATGGAAGCAGCGGCTCTTGGCAAATGCACAATCTTCGGCCCGCACGCCTTCAACTTCAAACAGACCGTCAACGCCCTGCTTGAAGGCAACGGCGCTATTATGGTTGAAGATAACGAACAGTTACTTAAGATGATGCAGAAGTGTCTCGCCGACTCCCAATTCAGACAGACAATCGCGCGCAACGGCCGGGAGGTTATCAAAGAAAACCAGGGCGCAACACAAAAGACCGTGGCGAAGATAGCACAGCTTCTGAGTAACGGCACAGCTTAAGGAGCGTTACTTGCGGAAGATTCGGGTTATGGCCTTGATGTATCTCGGGCCTGTTCCGCAGCAGCCGCCGAGAATAGCAAAGCCTGCGTCGCGGATTTTCGCCATCGCCGCAGCGAACTTCTGCGGCGTTACCTTATAGACAGTCTTACCGTCGATGATTTCAGGAATGCCTGCGTTCGGCTCGGCCAGCAGCCTGATGTCGGAATCCATCGACCTGACCTGCACGGCAAACAAACCGGCCAGGCCTACATAACTATCGAGTGACATCTTGCCGCAGTTAAAACCGACAGCATCAACTCCCAGCGGCACAACCGCGGAGATAAACTGCTTAACGCCCACGCCCATCATCGTTTTGAAATCACCGCCGGCCGTCTCGAACGACATCGACGCAAAGACAGGCAGCTTGCCCGCGGCATCCTTTGCGACCTCAACGGCCAACTTTGCTTCATCCAGGGCGGTCATACTCTCGACAATCAGTCCGTCAACGCCGGCATCGACGAGTATTTTGGCCTGGACGGCGAAGGCCTCTTTTACCTCTTTTGGCTTGAGCGGACCCAGGGGCTCGAGAAAATCTCCCGTCGGACCGATGTCACCAAGCACGTAATGGTCGTTGCCCGCAACTTCGCGAGCCAGCTTCGCCGCGGCAGTGTTGATTTGCTCTACCTGCCGGCCGTGCCCGTGCCTTGTCAGGGCAAATTTGTTGGCCCCGAACGTATTGGTAAGTATCGCGTCGCTGCCGGCCTTGAGATAGTCGGCGTGCACGGCCTTAACCAGCTCAGGCGAGCGAATGTTAAGGTAGTCGTTGCACACACCGACCTCGGCGCCGCGGGCAAAAAGCTGTGTCCCCATCGCGCCGTCGAGTATAACAAGGCCGCTGCTAATCGCATTTTTCAATTCAGGTCGCGCCAACGTCGTTATCTCCTAATCAGGCTGGCTCAGCTTAATAACCCGGCCGCCTATTATCTGGTGAATCTCTTTGAATCCCTTCGTATCCGGTCTTACGAAAACACCTTCCTTTATTCTATCCGCAGGCTTAACCGATTTCAATCTAATCTCGAACGTATCTTCGGTACCGTCGTAATTGTGATTTATAATCTTTATCGCCGCCGGCACAAACATCCCGCCGATATTCTGATAATCTCCCAGTTCCAGCGTGACCGTCAGCTCCTGCTCCCTGTTGAAATATTCGATGCTGCCGATACGATATTGGCAATTATCTACATATACTTTTCTCACGGGACGGCCTTCAGCGTCATGCAGCACAAGCACATCGCCCGATTTGTCGGGCGTAAAAGTCCATAGCTCGTCGTCTTCGGCCTCGATAACCCCAAGTGCCGCAAGCAGAACCTTCGGGCTCAGCAGCATCCCCGTCGCGTCAGCCTGTTCGGACCACAATCCCCAGATATAAACATTACCGATTTCTTTGGGTTTGGCGGCCAGCCAGAACTCGCGCTGGTTGGAGCCGACGTCGAGGCCCCGCGGGTTAAAAGCAACATCGCCCCAGAAACGCAAATTTCCGGGCGGCTCGAACCATAGCTTTATGGTAGGTATCTTTTCATTTCGTGGCTCATCTTCTTTGTCTTCGTAGAATGATACCCGCCCGTCGCCGTAAGCCACAAAGGACCGCAACTTCGCCGCCGAACTGCGAAGCTCGGCCAGGGCCTGCTGTGTTGAGCTCTTGCCGGGACATTGCCTGACAGGTTCGGGCTTCTCGGGAGCACAACCGCTCAATGTAACTGCGACAGTAAGACAGAGTAGAAGCAAAAAACCGTTTTGGTATTTCATTACAGTTCCACCTGAAGTATTTCACCTATCTGCGAGGAAAGTTCCTGTATCTGCTGCTCGTCGAGATGCGGATTGACAACTTCGACGTATTGGTCGGCGCCCACGACCCGCAGCTTCCAGACTTCCGCACCGTCGCGGGTTATGGTCGAATCATATTTCAGCCTTCTCTTTCGCATCAGTACCAGCATGATGACGAATCTGAAGTTTATTTTTTCCCGCTCACTTTCCTGCTCCAGCCTCTCGAAAAACGCCATGAGCATATCGTCATCGACAAATAGCTGTTTTTTCTGCTCCGGGTCGGGCAGCCTCGTTCTCCAGTAGCAATAAACCTGCGGGTTGTTGCTCTGCCAGTACTCATCGCAAAAGTCTCTGCGCTCAAGCCCATTTTCGGTCTCGACCAGAGCGGCAAAATACTCTTCGCCCGGCGCGATTTGCCTGCCCGTCCCGCAACACTGCCCCAAAGGCCTGGTTATTTCCCATTCATCCATATCGTTCTTTACTCAGTTAATGATTTTATTCGAAACGCAAATACTCAGCTAATGCTGCAACTGTTTTCGGCCCGATGCCTTTAACCTTCTGCAAATCTTCGACGCACGTAAAAACCGGTTTGTCACCGGCGTTGGCCTGTCGATAAGCTGTTATTTCCCTGGCCCTGCTTATACCTATCTGCGGCAGGCGAACCATGCTCGCAACAGGCGCGTCATTCGGATTTATCCGCGTCTGTAATTGCAAAACGGGAGCCTTGCCGGGGTTTTCCATCATGCCGAACGAAAAGATTATCGCAAGAACCAGTGCGATGACACATGACAGCAGGCAGGAAAAACTTTCTTTTGTATTGTCTTTAGCATCCATGCGCTCGGCAATCACCTTGGCCCTGCATTTGTTCCGTTCCATCTGAAGATTCATCAAACCAGTATAGAGTCTCTAATCTTTTTAAGGCTTTCAAAAGCCTTCTTCGGCTGAAGGTCTTTTGTCAAAAGTCCCGTCTGCGCCTTTTCGGCGTCGGCCGAATCGGCCAGGTTGGAATAAATAACCGACTCGACAAAAGGCTTGCTCAGTACAATCCTGTAAAATGCTTCGAGCCATCGCGCCTGTGCCGAGGCCGTCCACTGCTCCTGTCCGTCTCCACCGGCCGGGACGGTGACATTGCCGATAAAAAACGACCTTGCAACCGGCGCCAGGTAGTCCAGCATCGCTGAAATCTGCATCATGTCGCGAGTATGCATACCAATGCCGTTTTCACCCGCACCCATCCTCAGTGCGAACGCGTCGAAATTGACGCCGCTCTGCACAACCATATCCATATAAATCAGCGGAGGTATGCTCCCCTGTACAGCCGCGTAGTATTCGCCCCAAGGGTTCTCGACCTCGATAATCTTGCGAATCCTGGCGTCAACCGATTTCACAGCCATGTTCGCCGCGCGGGTCAGTTCGAGGACCTGCTCGAAGCTGAATCCGAAATGATTATGGCAATTAAGCCCGCTGACAACCGACCATGTGCGAATCCGATTGGCATACCTGACCACGGTTTCAGATACGAAGCGATACGCGCTTTCGCGAATCTTTTCAAAGGGGTACTTCTGCACCAAAAGCCACTGCGGAAGACACGTTTCATCAAATCGCAGTAACGGCCCCGCCCCGAGGGCAAGTCGTTCTTTGCTCAATGCAAGAACGCACTTGTCCACTTCGGAAAAATCGTATTGCCCCTTGTCCTTTTCAATCTTCGCCCAGTTTATATGCACCGTCGCATAACCAACCAGCTCGCAAAGGCTGTCGATATACTGCTGACTCGTAACGTCCTGCGGGTCGACATCGATACCCAGACACCCCCTGCCGAAACCGTGATTCTTTGCGCGGATTTTGAACATGTTCTCAGCCTGTTTTGCGGCGAGATGGTCGGCAAAAACGAGCGCCTTTTTCAAAGCCTGGTCCGCCAGCTTTGCCGCCGTCGCCATATCCGAGATATTATTGAGAGCTTTTATGAATAGCTCTCTCGCTTCTTCGAATTTCTGCCCCAGCCCGCTTTTGCTGAAGTACGCCCAGTCCTCACACTTATTGACTATCTGCATCAGCTTTCCGCGCGCAAGTTCGACATTAAGACAATAGGGTCTTTCGCGTCTTGGCAGACAGGTAGTAGGCAGCAGGACCTTTCCAAAGCCTTCGACCGGCCACAGCAAAACCATACCTGCCGTATCGAGGTTGCCCTTGGAGCACCGGATACACCCGTCTGCAAAAGCTATATCCGCTTTGCGGATAGCGATTCCATCCGTGCCGAAAAGATACGCTCCCGTCACGTCGAAATTATCTACAGCTTTGCCGTCTTTGAAAACCTTGAAATTCACTTCTTTTGACGCCTTCAATAAGCATACCCGCAGTCGGAATCGTGAAAACATGCATTATAACAGCGAAAACGTCAAAAGCAATTCAAACTTCCCCTGCTGGTATATGCTGTTCTACCGCAACCCGTATCACAAGGTTACCGGTATGATAATACTGGTCTCGGCCTTTGTTGCGTGCACGCCGCAGATTTGTTATGCTGGCGTCGGCGAGCCTGACTACGACCCGGTCTTCTATTATTATCACAGCGACCATGAAGCGGCATAGCCGCAATCAAAATCCGAAATTCGAAACCCTAAATTCGAAACAATATCAAATAACAAAACTTTAAATGTTTAAAACAGAAAAGACACCGGTTGACATAAATTTATTAAATACCTGTGTTAATCCGTGTCTAAATAAAATATCTCTGTGAGCTCTGCCTGCCCGCCATAGCCTTTGGCGTCGGCGGGTGTCCTCTGTGGCTAAATAAATGACCGACAGACAAGGCGATTTGGTCCAGCATTATCCCGACTAAATATAAACTGTGTAAATCAGTGTTAATCTGTGTCTATAAATTATTTTGTGTAATTTGTGTAATTCGTTGTTAAATTTTTATGCCCCTTCGGCTTCGCTCAGGGCAGGCCTTTTTGTGGTTATATGACCGACAGGGACGGCGATCTGGTCCAGCATTATCCCGATGTATCGGGATTCGGCGATGAGCGTTATAGTGTTAATCTGTGAAATCTGTGGCTCAGTTCAGTGCGGGTTCGCGCTGGACGTATTCGGCGGTGCCGGGTATGTATCTGCTTTGAAGTTCGTAGAGCAGAACGTTCTTTTCTATAAGCTTTGCAATCAAATTGACCAGCCCTGTTATAGTTTCGAGAAGGCCTATACTGGCTATGGCATCTTCGGGTCCGTCCCTGGTCAATATAAGTGCGATATAACCGCAGCGTGTCCGCTCGGTGGCCAGTTCAGCCGCTACGATAGTGCACTTTCCCGTTTGTGCTATGACCGGCTCCGTGCCGTCGTCGATTCTGCCCCCCAGCTCGTCGAGAAATACGTCACTGATATGCAATTCCGCAAAGGCATGGGAGTCACTGGGCCAGTGATGGCCGGCACGGTCCATAATCAGAACAACCGGGCCGCCGTCGGGCAGCGCTTCAAATACCTGCCGGGCCACCTGCTCATTGAGCAGATATGCCGGTGAAACCAGGGGGTCGTAAATGTTCATCTTTTTCTGTTCCTTAAAATAAATCAGCCGGTAAGACTGATTATCGGTATAAATGCCGGGTGACTTTTTTAGCAGGCTTTTTTTGTGTTTTACCGTGCCAAAGGAGCAGAAAAAACCTCTTGCCTCGGGTTTATTGGACTAACAAATGGGCGAATTATTTGAGCTGCCGTATTAAGCAACGGTGCCGGGCCAAAATAACAGCCCGGGTACAGAGGCGATTACTTGTGGATATGAGAGACCGGAATGTCCGCCCCCCGGCGGAACCTGACCATGTGGACGGAATTGCCGACATCGTTAAACTCAACAACATCCATATAAGAACGCATCAGCAGAAGGCCCCTTCCTTCCGTCTTGAAAAGATTCTCGCCGACTCGGCAGTCGGGCACGGCGTCAGGGTCGAAGCCGCTGCCGGTGTCGGCCATTGAAATCTCGATGCGCTCGGATGTAATAAGACAGTCTATCTTTACCTTCTCACTGGAATTCATTTTATTGCCATGCTTCATGGCATTATAGAAGGCCTCCTGAAACGCCAGGTGAACAGCAAAGACATCTTCATCACCATAATCGAATTGCTTAAGCTGACAAAGCAGCCACTGTCTCGGCTCTTCGAGTGCAGTGGCGCTGCTTTCAACCAGAATAGTTCGTTTTGTCGATTTATCCAGATTCATAAAATAATTCACTGCAGAAACACAGCTCCAAAATCCCCGCCGGTTTACCGAATCCCGCTTATCGGTGAAAAGGTTATAAGACGGACACCGAAGACCCCGGCCGTACTTTACTGCTCTGGTTGGGCCAACTGCCTTATCGCGGCCTCGGCATTCCGGTATATATCGAAGATTTTGGTCAGACGCGTTATTTTAAAAATCTCATAAATTTTCGGACCTATCGCACAAAGTGCCAGCCGGCCCTCGTGTTCATATACACGTTTGCTTACTTTAATCAGCAGCCCGAGCACTGCCGATGACATAAACCGTACATTCGAAAAATCCAGAATAAGCGTTATGCCGTCCGCCTGCTCTATCAACGAAGCCAGGGCCTGCTCAAGCTCCCTCACCTCCTTCTCTTCGAGTATCTTCTCATCGGTGAAAGTCACTATAGTCGCCTTGTCTTCATAGGCGACACTCACTCGCGGGTTCATCTGTGCCATATCAATCTCCGGTCTAAGGCCATGTTTCGCCTGAAAATCGTATTCCAGACCAGCCCGGCTGTCAAGAACTTTGGCAATTTTGTCCCGGGACGGCCCATGGGGATAATTCGAAGATTTTTATTTATTTTCTTTACTATTAATTGTATTTCTTTTATATATGTTAGTCGATAAGGAGCGTCTTTGCATATCACACATTGAGCCGGTATAGGGTATTTGTACCCCGAAAATAAGGAATATCCTGATGGTCGTATCCAAAGGCAGACGTATAATATCCTGAAATAATTAAATAACAGAAGGGGCAAGTTTAACCATATTCATGCTTTAAGGAGATTCGTAATGAGAATCAGCAGGTCAACGGGGTATGCACTATTAGCTTTGGGGTACATCGCCAAGAACCAGGACCAGAAAATTATACTTTCGCAGACCATTTCAAAAGAGTATGAGATTCCGCTGGAATACCTGCTTAAGATCCTGCAGCAGATGGTCCGTGCAGGAATACTTCGCAGCAAACGCGGTCCTCGCGGTGGATTCAGCCTCGCTTTAACACCGAAGAAAATTACTATGCTGCAGATTATCGAGGCCGTTGATGGGCCGATGAGCGGCCAGCACGCTCTGTTCGAGGCCCCGGCCAAGGGTAAATTCACCAATAAAATCGAGGCGGTCTATAACAAAGCCGTCAATCAGGCCAAGGCTGTGTTCGACAAGACAAAACTGTCGGACCTGATTGCCTGACAAGGCAGCCGATGGATATCAGACAGTTTCAAAGTCTGATTGCTGAAAAATACGAGAAGCGCGATCGCCAGCGAGGAATTCCTGCCACATTTATGTGGTTCATGGAAGAGATTGGGGAACTGGCGACTGCGCTATCCTCTCAGGACAAAGCCAACGCCGAAGAAGAGTTCGCCGACGTCCTTGCCTGGCTGTGCACTTTAGCCAACATCAGTGACATTGACCTCGAAAAAGCCGTCGAAAAATACACCAAAAACCAGGTCGACGGTTTCAAATAACCACCTCAAGTCGTACCAGCCCGGCCCTCATCTCCTATTTCGCCCGGCTCCTGAGGCTCGGCAGTCTGCCCGGCCGCAGCCAGGGCCTTGTAGAAACACCATCCGAGCCCGCCGATTATCAGCAGAAATACAACACTCAGGATTATATAAGATACGTCACTTAGCTCGTAGTGAACCGTGGTCTCTTTCGCTTCGGCCTGTACGCTGCGTGTAACGGCAAACAGCCGGCATGCGATATATGCTGCAATATCCATTGTGCCGATGACCCCTGCCCATCTTGCAGACCACGAAGCTTCAGTTGTCTTTGTATGCCCTCGGTCCACAAGATAGGTCGCAAGAGCCAGAGACAGAATCCCTCCTATCAGCAATGACCACAATGTCGGGCCATCAGCCGCTTCTGTCATCTCTACTATAAATAAAACAACAAACACCGGTAAAATCGAAATGACCAGCGCAACAATGCCCAGCCCCCGCCCTTTTGTCACCAGTGGCTCAGTCGTTCGACTGCCGCAGCGCGGACCTTTGTAAATGCTGAACAGTATCGCCAGCACCGGCGCTAATGCAACTACTGCCGTACCGACGCAATTTGGTATTATCCATTCATCCAGCGGCGTTCTGAGAAATCCTCCCTTGTTCGTCACGTCATCGAAAAGCTGCCAGAAAAACAATGTCCCCAGGACAATCGGTATGACGATGCGAATCAGGTACTCCCACCACTTGCCTAATCGCCAGTCACTTCGGCTGTTCGCGTGACGCCGCAGCGTATCTATGCGCCACAGCCAGCCGAGCACAACACATTCGAGTAAACCGAGCAGCGCAATTCCCCAGGTACCATTTACGAACCCGTCGATTGTCCCCAGCCAGTTCAGCCCGCCCTGCGTCACATACACCATGCCGAACAATAACCCAACCAGACTCATAACAGGAAGTACAATGTCCCTTCGCCAGCCGGTCTTATCGACGATACTGGCCAATATCGACTCTGTAATCGAAAATGCCGAGTCAATTCCGAGCGTCACCAATGCGAAAAAGAACACAAAACTGAACCATGCCGAATAGGGCAGCTGGGCCAGCGCGTATGGGAAAGCCACAAACGCCAGCGAAGGCCCTCCGCCTGCAACCTCTTCGATTGGAACAGGATTGCCGGCCTGCTGGGTAGCGTATGCCATCCCGCCTAAGGTCGCAAAGACGGCTAACCCCGCTACAAAACTTGTGGCGAAATCAGCGATGCCGATGATAGCCGCGTTGTTGTTCAAATCACTTTTACGATGCAGGAAACTGGCGTATGTAATCATTACACCAAAAGCAAGGCTGAGTGAGAAGAATACCTGCCCGAATGCATATCGCCACGTTATGGGCTTTGCCAGCTCCGACCACACCGGGTCGAGATAATATGCCAGCCCCTGCATAGCTCCTTCGAGAGTCAGCCCCCTGACGGTAAGTATGAGCAGCATCAGCCAGGGTAAAGGCACCGTCAGCCAGACGATTCGCCCCACCAGCTTGACTCCGCGGAATATGCAAAAGTACATTGCAACCCACGCCAAAAACAAAGGCCAGACAATATTCCAGCGAATCCCGCCCAGCTCAATACCCTCTTTGAATCCGAGGTATTGATTGAAAAAGAAATCCTTCGCGTTGGCGACCCCCTCTATTCCCTGCCCCGCCCAGGGCAGCTGCCCCCCGTTAAATATACCTTTGATACTGAACCACAGGAAACTGAAACAATAGGCAAGAATTACCGGATAGTATGTAATAATAACGAATCCCAGTAAAATACCCCACCACCCCACCACTTCAAAACGCCTGTGGCCCTGCCTGAAGGCATTGGGTGCAGCCAGTTGAGTATAATGACCCAGGCTGAATTCCAGTATCATCAGTGGAATGCCTATTACGAAAAGCCCGATGATATAAGGAATCAAAAAAGCTCCCCCGCCGAAACTGTATAGTTTGTATGGAAAACCCCACAGATTACCCAGGCCGACCGCCGAACCTACCGCAGCCAGAATAAAACCGCTCCGGGTCCCCCAGCTTTCTCTTCGCTCTGCCAAAAGCTCCGCCATAGCTTTTACCTCCGTGTAACCGGCAGATGTAAAATTTACTGGCTGATGCCCAGCAGCTGCAGCGAGTCACGCTCGACGATTTTCCTCAACTCGTCGCGAGGAACGGGGGGAAGATTCGTATCGCCGAGGCGCTTATTAAAACCGAGCAAGGCCTCTATCGACGACGCCGCGTCACCGCAGGGATAGCCGCTGCCGAACAGCAGCTTGTCCAGAACGCCGCTCTCGAACGCGGCGATTACAGTCGTATAAAGCTGCCACGGCCTGTCAACCTTAACGGTCAGGTCGGCATAAACATTCGGATGCTTACCCGCCATCGCCAATGTCTGCTCGACAAAAGGATACCCCATATTGCCGATGATTATCTTGAGGTCCTTGAACTCGCCGGCAATCTCATCCAGCAGGTAAGGCTGGGCATACTTCAACGACCCGCTGACGCTTTTATGACCGCCGTTATGGAAGAAAACGGGAACCCCCGCCTCCTGCACAAGCTCGTAAAGTCTCATCGCCCTGCTGTGCGCTGGATGGAAATCACAGGCCGAGCAATACAGCACCGCCCCCTTCAGCCCGTGCTTCTCGGTCAGCGTGGTTATGTACTTACTGCCCAGACCGTTTCCCACCGGGTCAACAAATCCGAAGCCGACCATCCTCTTTGAGTATTTGGACACAAACTCAGCCAGCTGACGGTTGGTATTGTCAGCCGAATCGCCGGGGCTGGCCAGCACAACACATTTATCGACCTTTTCCTGCCCGGCCAGCCGTTCAGCCAGACCCTGTTCTTTACTGCCCGGCCAGCTTATATGTGTATGACAATCAACTATCATATCCGTCCCTGCTGTAAAAAGTCATCGGCAATGAATACCGAATTCTATTAGCCCCGTCAAGCACATTTCTCGACTCTCGGCCTGTCCTGAAAAGTGGCACGGACTTCCAGCCCGTGAATCCATAGCCAGACCTGTCCTGACGTTGTCGATGGAATGCTCGATGTTCCTTGGCGGAGGTCGTTCTTGACAGGTAGGCTGTTTTTCCGGACAATCTCCGGCGTAGCCGTTGTCTGGCGAAGCCGGGTGTTAATCCGTGGTTTAATTAGTCATTCGCAATACGCGATACTCACGACGCGATACGAGCTCAAATCCGTGTCTGAAAATAATTCGTGTTAATTCGTGGTTAGATTTGTCCCGTCAATCGTGTCAAAAATTTCCGTGCGGAATTTTTGATTTTCTTGTACTATATCCGCGTATTTACAGTCAAATAAGGCAAGGGACGCGGTGGATAGGCATGTAAGCTTTTTGGCCTTATAACCTTGGCATGGCGGATTTTTGAAATTCGAATTTTGATAATTTGAGAATTGTTTAGGATTTAGGGTTTAGAATTTAGGATTTAGAATTTCTTCTCTGTGAGCTCGCCTGCCCCTGCAGGTAGTAAGCAGGGGGTGCCCTCTGTGGCTATAATAATATATACTAACTCGGTGGCTGATACTTTTTAAGTGTAAATAAGATGGATTGTCCCGTCTGTAAAAACGCTATGGTTGTCCTGGAGTTGCAGCAGGTCGAGGTTGACCACTGCTTCGGCTGCGGCGGCATCTGGCTCGACGCCGGCGAGCTCGAGCTGCTGATTGACGATTCCGACCGCTCGACGCAGCTTCTCGAATCGTTCGAGACCGACACCCAGTGCACCGAGGCAAAACGAAAATGCCCCATCTGTTACAGGAAAATGGAAAAGGTGGTCGTCGGCGCCGAATTGCCCCGGCTTCTGCTCGACAGATGTCCCAAAAAGCACGGCCTGTGGTTCGACAGCGGCGAGCTGCAGGACATATTAAAACGCGCTCAGCTTGACAGCGACAGCAGGATTCAACGGCTGCTGGCCGAAATGTTCTCGCACACACAACCCGAAAACAGTGAGGAAAGACAATCTATATAGAATTCTTTTAAGGAGAAATATTATGCTTGCAAGTGTAGCAACAGTAGTACTCATCATAATAATAGCCGTCCTCGTTCTGCTGATTCTGTCAGCCATCGGCATCTACAACGCCCTGGTTCGACTTCGCAACCAGGTC
>Ga0315537_1000934_pt1 | contig 23334 bp, 24 predicted proteins | sample SalMarSW160270MG_FD_203091 | JGI IMG/M metagenome (GOLD analysis project Ga0315537, IMG submission 203091) | Salt marsh sediment microbial communities from the Plum Island Ecosystem LTER, Massachusetts, United States - Salt Marsh Sediment SW1602-70 ...
TAGAGCGAGAAGTAACTACTCCGTACCATAGTTTTTCTGATGATTGCATTGGCTGTGGAGCCTGCGCCCTTGTTTGCCCAACAAACTCGAGAAGAATACAGATAAACACGTATCCGACACTGCCAGAGGACATCGAAAAAATTGAGCAGCAATTTTTGAAGGGAACAAAGGATGAAAATTTCGGCGTCTATAGTGACATGTTTGCTGCAAAAAGCTCGGTAGATGGGCAAGATGGCGGAGTTGCCACTGCATTGCTTATTTCGGGCATGCAAAAAGGCTTGTTTGATGCCGCAATAGTCGTCCAAAGGACAGATGGCTACAACTCGGAAGCGGTCATAGCCGAAAATGTTGAAGACATAATGAAAGCCAGAGGCACGAAGTATCTAAGGGTTAAAATGATGTCAAAGCTCGCGGAGTTAATAGATAAAGGAAAAAGAAAAATTGCTGTTGTCGGCACTGCGTGCGAGGTTCGAGCAGCAAGGAAAATACAGCAAATTTTGCTTAATGAATTCCCAGATGTAGAAATCACAATAATTGGGTTATTCTGTTTTGAAGCTTTTGATTATGAAAAGTTGAAGGAAGAGACGCAAAGGTTGCTGGGTGTTGATTTAGACAAGGCAGAGAAAACCCAGATACATAAAGGGAAATACATCGTGCAGATTGATGGAAAAGAATACTCATGCAAAGTAAGAGACCTGAACAAAGCCATCGAAAAAGGATGCGCTTACTGTGATGACTTCACTGCTAGACTTGCTGACATTTCTGTTGGCTCAGTAGGTAGCCCAGACGGATATTCAACTGTGATAGTGCGGTCAGATGTAGGGAAAAGGCTTCTGGAGAAGCTTGATTTAGCTAAGAGCGACATCAATACAGAAGAGATAACAAAACTGTCTATTCTGAAGAAACAACGCGCCCAGAAAAACTTCGCGCCTATACTGCAAGATGTGCAAGTGCAGCCCGCGCCTCAGTCACAACAATGTTAGAAGCAGCTTAAGCTTTCATAGTTTCCTCTATTCATTTTATAGTGCTTTCAATAGGAAATATAGCCGTACTCTATCGAGGGTAGCCATGAAAGCCATTTTACTGCAAATCTGCGCACCCGAAAAGCGCGGCGATTCTTTTACAGGCTTCAACTATCCGCTCTTTCGGTTGAGTTAAAGAGAACCGCACATAATTTTCTCCGTGTTCTCCGAAGCCTACGCCAGGCGTCACCGCCACACCAACGCTGAGCAGTTTAGTGGCGAACTCAATTGAGCTGGACTTACAGTTTAGCCAAACGTAAAATGTCGCTTTCGGCTTGTCACACTTGAAACCCATGGAACAGAGGCGTTCAACCAGCACATCGCGCCTTTCAGCGTAAACCTTGTTGTTTTCCTTAAGGAACGCAGGCGGCTTATCGCTCTTGTAGCTTGCTAAGGCTTTGGCGGCTACTTTTTGGATGTAAACGGGAGGTCCCGAGTCGATTTGCGACTTGACCTTGGCAAGCCCGCTGATTAGCTGCTTGTTTCCGACAGCGAAGGCTATGCGGTCGCCTGTCATGTTGAAGGTCTTTGAGCATGAGTGGAACTCAACCGCCACGTCCATGGCGCCGTCAACCTCCAAGATGCTGGGCGCCTTGTATCCGTCGAAGGTTGTCTCGGAATACGCGTTGTCGTAGCAGAGGATTATGTTGTTTTCCCGCACAAACTCCACCGCCTGCTTGAGGAATTTCTTGTCCGCCGTGGCGCTCGTCGGATTATTGGGATAGTTTAGAAACATCATCTTGACTTTTTCAGGATGTACCGCTTCAAAGTCTGGTTTGAAGCCGTTTTCCTGAAGCAGCGGCATCGGGGTCGGAATGCCATCGTTAAGTATGGTGCTGCCATTGTTGTAAACTGGATAACTCGGGTCGGGCACAAGCACGCGGTCACCAGCATTCACAAAAGCTCTTGCAACGTTGGCTAAGCCCTCTTTCGAGCCCATAAGAGCAATAACCTCGTCCTGGCTCAGGTCTACGTGGAACCGTTTCTTGCACCAGTCTGCAACTGCTTGCCGAAAGTCTGGTTCGCCTTGGCTGAGGGAGTAATTGTGGTTCTTCAGATTCGCCGCTTCCTCTTTAAGCGCAGTGATAATGAAAGGAGGCGGTGCAAGGTCTGGGTCACCAATACTTAGGGAGATTAGGTCGACCCCTTGTGCCTTTTTTTCTTTAATAGTCTTCTCTATTTCGGCGAAAAGGTACGGCGGAAGCCGCTTCACGCGGTCAGCAACTTCAAACATTTTGTTTTCCCATCCTCTCTTAAAACAGTGTTCCCTCAAAAACTTTCTCCGCAGGCCCATTCAGAAACAAGCGTTCTGCGTATTCCACTTCCAAATCGCCGCCCAGCAGGTGAACACGGACTTTGCCGCCGAGCTTTTTAAGCAAGTTTCCAGCGACCACTGTTGCGCAGGCGCCTGTGCCGCACGCTAAGGTTTCTCCGCAGCCGCGCTCCCACACACGCACTTTTACCTTGTTTTCACTCAAAACTTGAGCGAACTCCACGTTTGTTCTCTTTGGGAAAAGACGGTGCTTCTCAATTTTTGGACCCACACGCTGCACTGGAAAATCGTCTACAGCATCAACGAATATAACGCAGTGGGGATTTCCAACTGAGAGACATGTTACCTTATATACTTCTCCGTTGACCTGTAAATCTTCGTTTATGCAGGTGCCGTTACCCAGCATCGGAATTTTGCCTCTCTCCAGCATCGGAACTCCCATATCCACCATCACTGATGTGACCAAATCATTTTCGACAGTCAACCACGTCCGTTTTATGCCAGCCAACGTTTCCACAGTCAACTCGCCTTTTCGTGCAATGTTGTTTTCGTAGCAGTACTTGGCGAAGCAGCGGATGCCGTTGCCGCACATTGCAGCTTCGCTTCCGTCAGCGTTGAAAATTCGCATTTTCACATCCGCTACGGCTGAGTTGGAAACGAGAAGAAGACCGTCCGCGCCAACCGAGAACCTCCTCCTGCAAAGCTTCAAGGCTAGTTTACATGCTTCTGCATCGCTTATTTTTCCGTCTCTGTTGTCGATTACAATGTAGTCGTTGCCTAAGCCGTGCATCTTCCAAAACTTCATCGCTAACACTCTGCCATTCGCTGCCCAGACATCAAATCGTCAAGATGCTCACGTTCTCTGACCAGCGTGCATGTACCATTCTTAACCAGAACTTCTGCGGCTCGCGGCCTAGCATTATACTGTGAACTCATGGCGAACCCGTATGCTCCAGCGTTCAGAACCGCCAGCAAATCGCCTTCCTCAATCTTCGGTAGCTGCCTGTCCTTCGCTAGCGCGTCACCTGATTCGCATATAGGTCCAACAACATCGTATGTCTCTTTTTCAGGTGCATCCAGCTTGTTTGCCACGAGCACGTGATGATATGAGCCGTACATGGTGGGTCTAACCAAAGTGTTGAATCCCGCGTCGACGCCGACAAACTTCTTGAAAGGCGTAACTTTAACCGTGTTCACAGTGGTCAACAGGACGCTTGCGTCACAGACTAAGTATCGACCAGGCTCCACACAGAAGAACGGTTTTCCAAGATTGTATTCTTCTATTCTGCTTTTGAACAAGGACAGCACTTCTTCGGAGAAAAAGGTTAAGTCCAACTCTTTATCCTCTGGTTTATAGGGCACTCCAAGCCCGCCGCCCATGTCAACAAACTCAAAGCTTATTTTGATTTTATCGTGGACCTTTTTGGCTATGCTCAGAAGTTTTTCAAGCGCCAAAACGAAAGGCTCAACGTCGAGAACGCCTGAGCCCACGTGCATGTGTATGCCGAACCGCGTGACACCCTTCTTTTTGGCTGTCTTGTACGCTTTTAATGCGTCATCTTCCCACAGCCCGAATTTTGATTGCTTGCCCGCTGTAATGCAGTGATCATGATGACCAGCTCCTATCTCTGGATTAATCCTAACCGACAAAACGTTTGGCACTTTCATTTTCAGCAGCCTGTTTAACTGCGACAAGGAATCAACGTTCACGGTTACGTTGGAGTCGGCGAGAAATTTTAACTCGTCGTTTCTGACGCTTGTTCCAGTGAACAGTATACGTTCTGGCGGAAACCCGCTTGTTAAAGCCATGAAAACTTCGCCGGGGCTGACCGCGTCTAAATATGCGCCTTCGGTTTCCAAGATTTTCAGCACCGACAGGTTCGAATTCGCCTTTGCAGCGTAGTAGACCCTGATTTTTTCGTAGTTGCGGGTCAGTGCGTCGTGAAGGCGCTTGTAGTTTTCTCTGATTCGGCTTTCGCTTATCACGTACAATGGCGTATCGAATTTCTCAGCTAACTCTATGGCGGAAACGCCGTCAAAGTAAAGTTTTCCCTTTCGATTCTCCAATGGTTCGCAAAGTTGCTGTGCTTTTTTAACCATAGCTATCTCTTCTCTTTAAGGTGCGTTGCCAAGTTGGTCTTTAGGATAGTCCTTTTGCTATCATGAGCTCCGCGCTGAGGATGCCTGCTCCTGCGGCTCCGCGGATGGTGTTGTGTCCCAGGCACAGGTACTTAAGCGTCATTATGGGGTCTTTTCGGATTCTGCCGACCACGACGCTCATGCCTTTGCCTTCGTCTCTATCGAGTCGAGGTTGAGGTCTATTCGGCTCCTTCCGTACCACGATTGGGTTTGGTGGGGCAGAGGGCAGTTTCAGTTTTTGCGGTTCGCCTCTGAACTGGCTGAAAGTCGCTTCGATTTCCTCCACCGTGGGGTTCTCGTCAAGCTTCACGAATACGGATTCCAAGTGTCCGTCTATGACGTTGACTCTGTGGCAGCTTGAGCTGAGCACGAAATCGGCATTGCATACCCTGTTGCCGTCGAACGTACCCAGTATCTTCAGGGGTTCACACTCAAGTTTATCCTCTTCCTTAGAAATGAACGGAACAACATTGTCTATGATGTCCACTGAAGAGACGCCTGGGTATCCCGCGCCGCTTAGCGCTTGCATTGTTGAAACTACGACCTGTCTGAGACCGAACTGCATGAGCGGCTTCAACGTCATCGCCAGTTGAATGGTGCTGCAGTTGGGGTCTGTTGAGATGAAGCCCTTCCAACCTCGAAGCTTCTGCTGGATTGGAATGAGCGCGGCGTGGTCTGGGTTCACTTCAGGTATGATTAGCGGCACGTCGTCGTCCATGCGGTGCGCGCTTGCCTTGCTGAACACTGGGTATAACGCGGCGAACTCGGATTCCACTGGTCCTGCCAGGTCGCCGGGTAACGCGGAGAAGACAAAGTCCACGTTGCCCGCCTTCTCCACCGATACCACATCAACGTTTACCACTTTCATTTCAGCGATATCTCTAGGCAGGTTTGACTGCATGGTCCAGTTGCAGGCGTCTTTGTACTTTTTGCCCGCTGACCTTTCCGAAGCGGCAAGCACTTCGATTTGGAACCACGGGTGCTCCTGCAACAGCTGAATGAACCTTTGTCCAACAGCTCCCGTTGCGCCTAATATGGCTACTTTACGTTTTGAAGACATTATTTATCGCTTCCTTTGCTCTTTTGAGTTGACTTTCTTCGATAAAAACATTAATGGTCGCCTTGCTAGTTGTGATTTCAATTATGTTGATGCTTTGTTGGCTGAGGGCACTGGAGATTTTTGCAACACCGCCTGGCGAGTCAATGAACATCGGGTGACTGATCTGAAGCATGGCCACGTTTTCCCTGTGGCTTATTGCCTTGAAGCTTTGTGTGCGGTGAAGCCTATTCATGGCCTCGTTGACGTTGCCGTCAGAGGTGAGGACGGTGATTGAGTTTCTTCCTGAACTGACGCCGTAAACTGGGTTTTGGCTGAGCGCTTGGAAAATCGCTTTTAGGTTTTCCGTGTTGACCTCGCAAACCACGTTAATAGCCAGCAAGCCTTCGTGGCTGCTCATTTCTGCTGAGTTAAGTGTGAAGGAGCCCGTGATTTCGGTGCCGTCAGCGGCGAGGCTGCCAGAGGAGAAGTTAACTATTCTAAGCGTTTGGTTTGGCAGCTTGTATTTTAGGGCTTCGGGCTTCACGATTTTTGCGCCTCCTTGGGCGAGGTCGAACATTTCGTGTATGTCCAGCTTGTTGAGTGGCTTGGCTTCGGGGACTATTTTGGGGTCTGCTGAGAGGACGCCGCTTGTCTCCTTGACCAGTATTACCTCGTCAGCGCCTAGGCATTTTGCGAGTAACATGGCGGTTGTGTCGCTTCCGCCGCGTCCGAGAGTGGTGACCTTGCCGTTGCCGTCTTTTCCGAGGAACCCGCAGACCACAGGTATGGTTGCGCCTAGAAGCGGCGCTAGGAATTTCTGCGCCAGAAGGGTGGTTTTTTCCACGTCAGGTTTTGCATCGCGGAAGTTGGAGTCGGTTATTATGGGCCAGTTGTCGTTGGCTGGGTCGAAGGGTTCGGCGTTGGCACCTATGGTTTTCAGGGCGCTGGAGAATATGCGGGCGCTTGTTCGTTCGCCCATGGATATGATTTCCGCATAATCAGTGTCGTTTACGTTGCCTATCTGGGAAACCGTGTTGACGAGGCTGTCGGTCATTTTGCCCATAGCCGAGACCACCACTACGATTTCCTTGTACGGCGCTTCGGCAACCATTTTGGCTGCATGTTGGATTTTTTCGCCGTTGGCGAGGTCAGCGCCACCGAACTTGATGACAACTCTGTTACCCACAGGGCTTTCACCGATTTCTATGAAAGGCCGAGAACATCTTCCATACTGAAGATGCGGTTTTGGTTTTGCCTGCTTATCCATTCGGCGGCGTACACGGCGCCTTGGGCGAACACGCTGCGGGAGAAAGCGGTGTGCTCTATGCGCAACATTTCGTATGGACCGGCGACTATGAGGTCGTGGATGCCTGGGACGCCACCTGCGCGTAACGCCGTGACCTCAAGTTCTTCGGGTTGTCGGGGGCTGATGCCTTCTCTGCCGTACACGGTTCGGGTGTAGCCGCGTGCGTCCGCGATTATTTGGCCTAGTTTTTTGGCGGTTCCGCTTGGCGCGTCCTTCTTGCCCGTGTGGTGAATTTCGCTTATGCTGAAGTTGTATTCCTGCGGGAACGCCTTTAGGGATTGGGCAAGTTTGAAGAGTATGTTGACGCCTACGCTGAAGTTGGGTGAGAAGACGGCTGGAACCCTGCCTGAAACTGCCTCGCGCAGTTGGCGGGTTTGTTCTTCGGTGAAGCCTGTGGTGCCTAAGACTATGCGCTTGCCCAGTGCGGCAACAGCAGGTATGTTTTGCACTTCAGCGGCTGGCGCTGTGAATGTCACGTAAACATCCGCCTCACTAGCGGCTTCGCTGATTTTATCTGAGCCGACGATGCGCGTGTCGGAGTCGCAGATGCCGAGTTCTCTGAGGCTTCTGCCTATGCAAGGATTGCCCGTCGCTTCGACGGCGCCTGTTATCTTGTGGCCTTTTGCTGAGGCTTCGTGGATGACGGCGTTGCCCATTCTGCCTGCGGCGCCTGCTACGCATAGCTTAAGCATAGGTGAGTCCCTGCCAGAAGCGTTCGTTGTATAAGCGTTCGCTTAGGTCTACAGAGAAGAAGTCTTCTATAGGTCGGAGTATTGCCGGGTTGGTTTCGTAGATTCTTCTTGCGTTGACGAGGACTATTTCAAGGCCAGCGCGGGTCATTTTTCCAAGTGGCTGTCTGCATGGACCTGCGGGCATGCCTAGAATATTCATCAGCGTCTTGAATGCCAACGGGTTGCGGGCTTTGCAGGTTACTGGGCCGAAGGGTGTCTGTTCTTGCGTTTTTACGGTGACTATGTTGAACAGCGGCTGTAGCGCTGAGTAGATCCTATTAGCTTCCTCTGTTCTGTGAGCGCGGACGGCTTGGGTTAGATTTTGCACTGCATGTGAGGCGATGTTGGAAGCGACGGAGATGACGCCTGCTGCGGCGATGTCGGGCGCGGTCATCATGGCGAATGTTTTGTCGTCGTCACCTGAGAGAATTGCGAAGTCTGCGCCGCAGAGCTTACGAGTTAAGCGCATATTTTCCAGGTCACCTGTGGCTTCTTTGACGGCGCTGACGTTTGGGTATTGCTGGTGGAGCAACGCGATGTCTTGCGGTAAAAGCTGTGTGCCTGTTCTGCCTGGGATGACGTAGGGGATTACTTGGGTTTCTGGAAAGCGCTTGGCGATGGGTTCCACGTATTCTTTTCGTATCTCCAGAGAGCTAGGACCATTATAATACGGGTCTACGAGAAGGACACAGTTTATGCCCGCGTGCTGCGCGTGCGCTGTGCCTTCTATGGCTTCTTGGGTGGAGTTACTTCCAGTGCCCGCTATGGTTAAGCACTTTCCGTCTGAGTATTCGCGGATTCTTTCGGTGACTTTGTTGTGCTCGTTCCAGTCTAAGGTTGGGCTTTCGCCTGTTGTGCCAACGGCGAGAATACCGCTGACACCTTCTTTGACTTGAAATTCCACTAAGCTGCGTAACCCTTCATAGTCTACTTCGCCAATGCGAGTCAGGGGAGTTACGAGTGCTGTGTAGCAACCACTAAATGCTGCCATTTCATATACCTCATTTTGGAACTAGCAGTTAGTGAAGGAGTTATTTAAGGTTTTCCGTTTTCAGTAATTATTTTACGATTAACGCAATAAATTTTGCGTAGAAAACGCTAAACTCATATTTAACGCGATTTTCGCAATGAGCCATGCAGCAAAAGCACACAACGCAAAAGCTGAATGGACAATTCTCTCAGCGTTTCCGCCTTTAAATAAGGGGGGCTATAGTCACCGAGAGCACAACAGAACAGCGGCTTAATATGTTGTGGGGCTTTAACCTTTTTAACTTCAAAAGCCCATTTGATCTATATGCCTATAAAATACTACTCTGCACCCGACATCAAAAAGCAAGTAGACGAAATCGCGTCTGACCTAGACCTTTATCATGTTGTGCCCCAATTTGTTTTCTGTGTTCGAAGTAAAGGCTCTAAAGCTAAACGCACAATCGCTCGCATCCATGGCTTGGGCAAGATTTGGCAGGGAGTGCTGAATATTCCCCCTTCTTACACCATTGAAGTCATCTCCGAGATTTACGACAAAATGTCCAAGGAAGAAAAAGAGAAAACCCTAATCCATGAACTCTTGCACATCCCGGGTGGTTTCTCAGGTGGTTTCCGCCCTCACAAAGGTTATGTTGAGCGAAAAACTGTGGAACTGCTTTACAAGAAGCTGCAGCAGGCTAGGTCTTCCAGAAAATCCGAGCCTTTCTTATAAGCTAATAATTGAATTTATTGTTAAAGTTTTTAAGTGACGGAAAGACAGAAAAATGAAAAAGCTACGGATATGGAACCCAACGCGTTCTGAGAGGTGCAACAAATGAAGCAAGTTATGAAAAGCCTGAAGCACAAAGGAATCTACGTTCCAGAATACGATTGCAAAGGATTTAGCGTCAAAATTCAAGGGCAAACTATACCTTTGAAAACGAAGAGCGAGCAGATGGCAATCGCTTGGATAAGAAAAAGGCAATCAGCCGCATCTTCGCCAGACAAAGTTTTCATGAAGAACTTCATGCGGGAGTTCTTGGAACAGCTAAGAGATGAAAACCGATCCTTGCGGTTTTTAGAAGCGTTCGCCGCAGGATACTTGCAGAAAATAAACGATTATACTGGAAATGACATAGGCAATTCTGACTCTGTAATTCACAAAGATGTTGACTTCAGTGAAATTGCGGATTTCTTGAAACAAGAAAAACAGAACAAAGAAAACATGCCCAAAGATGAGAAAAAACAGAAGGCAGCCGAACGAAAAGCGGCGAGGGAAAAATTGAAAGCCCATTACGGTTTCGCCGAAGTTGACGGGCAAAAACTGGAAATAGCCAACTGGACAGCTGAACCTTCATGTCTTTTCGCTGGGCGTGGTGATCATCCGCAACGTGGAAGATGGAAAGAAGGACCAAGCAAAGAAGATATAATTCTTAACTTGTCGCCAGATGCCCCGAAACCAGAAGGATGGGAAGTTGTATGGGAACCAGACAAGATGTACGTGGCAAAATGGGCTGACAAGCTTACTGGAAAAATCAAGTACGTCTGGTTCAGCGACTCAGCGTTCCTCAAGCAAAACCGCGAAAAAGAGAAGTTTAAGAAAGCAGAGGAACTTGGCAAGCACATCGCGGAGATTGAACGGCATATAATTGAGAACCTTGGCGCTGAAGACGAAACGAAGCGGAAAGTGGCTACAGTGTGCTGGCTTATCCTTAAGCCTAACATGAGGGTTGGCGACGAAAAAGACCCCGATGAAGCCGACACAGTGGGCGCAATCACGCTGAGACCTGAGCACATCAAAATAGACGGCGACACTTTACACTTTGACTTTTTAGGAAAAGACTGCGTCAGATGGGAAAAAAGCGTGCAGGCGCCGCAGGCAGTCATCAAAAACATCAAGGAATACAAAGAGGACCCAAGCAAGGAATACCTCTTCCAAGGAGTTGACTCCAAAAAGGTTTCCAGGTTCCTTTCAGAAAAAATGCCTGGGTTAACAGCCAAAGTTTTCCGCACTTGGAGATGCACAAAAACCGTGAAAGAAGAGTTAGCTAAAAGCACCGTGACAAAGGAAGACGCCGTTTACCTGAAGAAATACGCAGCAAAAAAAGCAAACCTGAAGGTAGCTGAAGTGGCGAACCACAAAAGAAAAATTCCCACTAACTTTGACGAGCGCTTAGCCAAGAAAGAAGCCAAGCTCAAAGAAATGAAAGCTCAACTGGAGCAGAAGAAAGCGGAAGGCAAGAAAACCGCTTCTCTCGAGACCAGAATTGAAAAAGCCAAGCTTGACATAGAATTGACGAAGCTCACGAAAGAGTACAATTTGGGCACGTCGCTCAAGTCTTACATCGACCCAACAGCGTACGTGAAGTGGGCTCGAAAAGTGGATTTCGACTTGGAAAAGTTTTATCCCAAAACCCTGCGAAACAAGTTCAGCTGGGCTTTACAGGGCAAAACGGCTGAAGCTGAGACCGAGTGCGCTGTTACATGAAACTCACCGAAACAAAAAACGGCACAGTCATCGAGGTTTTCGTGAAACCCAAATCGGCGCGGTTCGAAGTGTCCCTCGAAGGGGATGAGGTGATTGTTCGATGTATCGAAGAGCCTGTCAAGGGCAAAGTCAACAAGGAACTGTTGAAAGCTCTCTCAAAATTCTTCCACACAAATGTCGAACTGGTTTCTGGTGCCACTTCAAGACAAAAACGGCTACTTATAAAAAACACAAGCAAAACCGAAACAGAAACACTTCTACATACATGCTGCCAGCGCAATTAGAACAATTTGTTATAGTAGAAAATGATTGCTACTGTGGACTCGTTTGTCGGGCTTACACGGGTGAGATAGTAGAGCCCGTTTATTTCGTAGTCAATATAGATGTGGGTTACCTTCTCTTGTTTGGCATAGCTGCGAAAGTCGCTAAACCAATACCAGTCCTGCGTAAAATTTACATTAAACTCTGTCAAAGGTTTTGCTTCAACAATGAAGCCATCATCCTCGAGCCTTGTAGAATACCCTTTTAGGTTTTCCAACGTTTGTTCAGAGTACCATGACGAAAAAATGTACACACCACCAACAAACAAGACAAAACAAGTGAGGGAAACAGAAAACAAGATAAGTATACGCTTGTTTACCGAGCTGTGTTGACGTATCGTATTCTTGTTGCTGTGGCGGTTAGGCTCCTCAGGAAGCCAGCCACGAAAGCGATTCTCCAAGTATTCCTTCACGTCCATTTGTTCAATCAGCCTCTCCATGTTTCATGGCGAAAGGGGCAGTTGGTAGTTTCTTCGTTTGCCTATCCAATCGCCTATCAAAGCTCCTATGCCTAAACACACTACCCAACCTATGATAAGAGAAGGAAAAGCGCCAACCATGTTGGTTAACCATCTGCCGAGCCCACTGACAGCCAAAACCATCCATAGAGAAAATCCGATGGGCGTTATTCCCAAGAGAATGTATAGGGCTCTATTCACTTTCATTGAAGGACGAACGCGGATGTAGTATGCAATGCCAATGCAGAAGAAAGTTAAAAATGTCAATAGAGCTACTCGCTCAATAGGGTAATGCAAAACAAAAAAGCCAAAGATTACCCAAGCAATGTTTACCGCCACAACGGCTATCCATAAAGGCTTCCACCAGCGAGGCTTTGACATCTTTTGCGCGAGAGCAGCTGGGTATTCTTTTGGAAACCAGCCGCGAATACGCTCGCCCAAACTCTTCTTCCTATTCATGCTTGCAACTCCGGAATGAGTTTGCAAAAAATCAAGTGTGCTAGCTTTGCTGGGTGGGTTTGCTCCGCGTTTTCTATTTCTATGCTTCTTTCTTTGGCGATATCGATTAGGTATTGTCTTGTTTGGTTTAGGAAGGCTGGGTCGGTTACTTCTTGTGGGTTGTCGTGCCAGTACCAGACTTTTATTCCGTGGCTGGTGCTGTAGGTGACTATGGCTTTGCGTTTGAGACCTGGATGATAGCCCAAAAGTATGGCTTCTTTCGGGTAAAGCTTCGTCACTTGCAGGTCGTTAGCTTGTGCCACTTCCAAGAGCGCCGTGGAAAGCTTGGCTTCTGCCGTGAGCCTAGTTTGATTGACATACTGCCGCGTGGTGTTGAGCTTTTCTGCTATTTTGGATACTGCGAAACCTTTGCTTACGAGTGACCAAACAGCCTTTTGGCTCTGGCTGAGTGGTGAAGATAGGGAACAGCTTGGGCTCATTTTACTCACCGTAAATATAAATATATTTACAAATATTTAACATTTATGCGTCAGCATATTTGGCGCCCAATAGCAGATCTATGCAGAAACCTATAGAGGGGGTTTACCCGCACCAGCTTCAGCTCAACGCTATTTATAGTTCCTTTATATAAGGGGGGTATAGACAAAAAATCGCACAACAGACGGCAAGAGTACCGTCCGTAACACGCCGTAACTAAAAGTAACCAAATTGCTTTCTCCAGCTTATCCCTACATTTTAAACCGCAGAATCGCCGCTATTCCGCCAAACGCGTTCTTCAGCATCTGCCCTTCTTCAGTCTCAGCAGAAATAATCTCCACATCACTGTTTGCCTGTTCCGCCAGCTGCGCCAAGTCGTCGATTATGTCCTGTTTATCTACTATGGCTAAGGATGGCGCTTGGCACTTTGGGCATGGTTTTCCAGACAGGCTCTGCTCAAACTCTGTCAGCTTTTGGCTTTTGATGGTGTGTTTTTCCTCGTAGCCGCATGCGTTGCACTTAACCGTGACGCGTAAAAGATCAACTTTTTCCGAAATCAAAAGCGTTCGAACAGCACCAGCTTCAAGCGCTCTCCGCACCTCAGCTTCACCATAAGTTATCATTCCAGTGTCGTGACCAACCTCGTACAGGAACTGCTGCATAATCTGCTTTTCTTCGATGTACCTGACTTTCCGCATTATCTCTGGCGCTTTTTCCACAACTTCCTTCACACCTTGCTCTTCCACATAAGCCGTGTCAATCGTGTCGATTATCTTGTTTTTGAGCATGTAATTCAAGTAGTCGCCTTTTTCAAAATCGTATTTTGTGGGCCCTGGACCGGCAAGTATTAGCCCTTTCAACGTTTCAATGGGCAAGAATGTTTCGTTTGCGTGATTGCCAACGCGGGTGAAATACTCGTTAAGCTGCATTTCTCTCTGGCGTTCATATCTGCGAGCTGATTGACCGCCTGCACGCGTTTTCCCAGCAACACCTGAAGTCATTTCTCTGACTATTTCTAGTCTTTTGCCTTGAAGCGTGGCAATTGTGGCGCCTGAAGCGTCTATGAGAAGTATGCCATAAGTTTCTTTTTCTCTCAGCTGTTCCTGTAAGTGTTCGGTGTGAAAACGCGAGTCGCAACGGTACAAGTAAATCCTAATCGGCTCAGGTGGTATAATGACGTAAGTTTCCATTCTCTCGCTGCCTGGTCCACCACCTTCTTGAGGAATGGCACCGCAAAAAATTACAAGACCGTTTTCTCCAGAATCCTTAAAGAGCTTAAGCCGCTGTTGCACTTTTACGATAGCTTCTTGAACGTTTTTGCGCGTGGTAGTTGACTTGATGTTCGACGCTGTACCATACTCGTCACGCAGCATGTTGATGGCGTCGCTGATTTGCTTTCCCGGCGGAACATAAAGCGTAATTAGCTCTGTGTGGCTGCCTTCTTTGCTGGCTAGTATATTCAGTGTTTTTCGTAGTCTGAACAGTTCCAGAGACGATTTTTTCGTGGTGCTCAATGGTTTTCACTGAGGAAGCTTTTTTGCCATAAGTTACGTTGTGGCGGTTAAGATAAAAGTTGCTACTTTAAAAAAGAGATTAAGGCGCTTCTATCGCTTCTTTCAAGAACGCTTTGTATGGACCGAGTTTTCCGCCGTAGTTGCCTGCTGTAATCTTCACCACGCCTGGAGTGCTTGCCGCTGCGGTTACGCCTTGTTTCACAGCGTTTTTGACTGCGTCAAGGGTCAAGCCGTTGATGACGATTTCGTAGACGCTGTTCACGTTTTCCGGAACCTGCGTGTCGGGGACTAGCGTTTTCAGCGTTGGACAGTATGTATGGTACGTGGAAGCCTTGAGTTTGTATTTGAGGCTGCCTGCTTTGGAGCCTGAGCGGCAGATTCCGCCTGGGAAGGGCATAATCACGTCGGTTGTTTTGGCTTTGATGGCGTTGATTGCTTCTACTGCTGCTTTGAGTCCTGAGGCTTTATCTTGGGCTAACATGAGGAAGTTTCCGCCTGCTACGGCTTCGGTTGCACCATAGCTGTCTTCGACTATGAAGTTGCCTTCCATGACTGGGATTTTCCAGCATTTTCTGCCGCCAACAGTGGTCTTTTTTTGGAAGCCGTCGCCAAAGTAACGCAGGCTTCTGCCAACGTTTAATTTTCTTTTGGCTGCTGGTAAACCATTAAAAGCTGCAGTTGTGGGGCAAGTCATGATGCATTGGCCGATGCGTTCCAAGAGTTGGTGCTTAAGTTCGAAGCGGTCACGGTTGTAGATCTGGATGAATACGCCAGGGCGGTTGTCTGGTGTCTGGTCGGCTGGGACTAGCCGTTCGATGGCGGCTTCTGCTGGTGCCATGATGACGCTTGTGGCGAAGCCTGTTGCTACGCTGGCGGCTGTCAGTGCCCATTTTTGGTTGTCTGCGGTGATTAGGATGCGTCCTGCCCACAGGGGAAACATTTCAGCAAAAGTATCGTCGATTTTGCAGGTGTGTCCTGTCTGGGGGGATTTTACGGTGAAAGTTTTCTCTTCATCGTCGTAGTTTAGGATTTCGAGTTTGTTTTCGGTTATTGCGGCCATTTTCTGTTCATCCTTGTCTGATTAATACGCGTTAAATCTTGATTCAGTTATTTCTCACTCTCATTTAAGAGTTTTCGTGGCTAATCCGCCGTTTTTGGTGACTCTTGTGCTCTCGGTGACTATAGCCCCCCCTTATTTAAAGGCGGAAACGCTGAGAGAACGGCGTCTTCTGGTTACCAGCTGCGTAGGACTATCATGGTGTTAGTTTTCATTATGCCGTCTACTCTGCGGATTTTCTCTACGCACTCGTTAACTTCAACCACGTTCATTCCGCTGATAACCGCCACAATATCATATTCGCCCGTCACTTCGTAGACGGTTTCCACGTTCGGAATCTGCCGTATCCTCTTGGAGACTTCCTGAGTTGGAAAAGAAGGATTAGACGCCAATAGCGTAATAGCTTCAGCGCCTTCCGCCACGCCAATTTTAACCGTGAACTTTCTTATCACACCCGCATCGGCAAGCGCCTTAATCCGTTTCCTCACAGCGCCTTCCGATAAGCCGACTTTCTTGCCGATGGCGCCGTAGCCCGCTCGCCCATTATCCTTCAAGATACGCAGTATCTGCTTGTTCGTGTCATCCATTTTTGTTCCCTGCTTGTTGTTGGCGGCGGAAAAATTTAACGATTTCTGTAGTCCGCTGCGTATGCCCAATGCGGATTCCGTTGCAGTTTGCGCCTTGCCGTGCTGTTTTCGGAAAACGCAAAAAGAGGCAAAACATGGAACTTTGTGCCAAATGGAACATTAACAGCTTAATATGTTACAAATAAGTCGCAACGTTTAAAAGAAAGACGTCTTAATGAGAGAGACATTTCCAACAAATAAAACGTGGTAGCAAAATGATCAAACAAACTGCACAGTTAAAACCACAAGAGGTGAAGATAATGCACAAAGCTAAATGCCCCGACTGCGACGCAGAACTCAACATTCCAGCAGACACTGAGAAAGGCGAAATCCTAAGCTGCCCAAGCTGCGGACTCGAACTCGAAGTGAAACAGATAAAAGGCGGATGCGTCGACCTTCAAGAACTAACCATAGAAGGAGAAGACTGGGGCGAATAAACGTATTCACCAAACAGCCTTCTAGCCTAAAACATGAAACCGCTACCAAAATTTTTTAAACCACTTTTCTCCGGGAGCCAAAGCACCGATGAGCATAGCACTTCTTTATGAACGATCAGAAACGGATGAAATGGGCATAAAACTCACCGCAGAAAAACTAGGCATACCTCTCACGTACATACCATTCAGAAAAATCGCCCTCTGCATCCGCAAAAACCAGTTCACCGCCAAAACCAAAGGCAAAGACTACACCAGCGCAGTCAAAGACATCGCCGTGGTGCTAAACAGAGCCCAGAGCAAAAACCGAAGACTCCAAGCGTCATACCTCATGGAAATGCTTGGCAAAAAAACCATAAACACCAGCCAAATCGAATTCATATGCTACAGCAAACTGCGAACATTGCTGCACTTCTGGGCGGAAGGAATCCCCATCCCAAAAACGGTTTACGTTCCCTGTGACGCCTATGACACTACGAAAGACGGAAAAGAAATTCATAACGAAAAAGACATCGCAGACCTGCTACAAGATGAAATTGCCGCCGACGAAGGAATCGTGATAAAACCCGACGCTGGCACGCACGGAAAAGGCACCATGCTCTCCCAAAACCGCGAACAACTCATCACCAACATCCAAGAGACCAAACCTTCAATAATAAATCCCGTAGGCATCGTTGCCCAAGAATTCATACAAAAGTGGTTCTACGATTTACGCATAATAGTTTCAAAAGAAAAAGGCAAATCGCCCGTTTGCCACCCCGTGGCTTTAGCGAGAGGCGGCTTCAAAGACTTCAGAACAAACACCTATCTGGGCAACTTGGTCTTTGACGCTAAACTTCCATTACACATTACGAAGTTGGCAGTGAAATGCGGCAAAGCCCTTGGCAAAGACGCGGAAGCGTGGCTGTTCGCCTTGGACGCAATGGTTAACGTCGGCGAAAACAAAATCGTGGACGACGCTGAACTTAAAGTGGAACTCGAAAAAACAGCAGCGGCGTTTGAAAACGTGAGAAAAGTCAAGCAGGACGAAAACCGGTTGCGGGACTTTCCAAGCTGGAACAGCAAACTAGAAGCAGCGTTCCAAAATTACATGAACACGGCGCCTTACAAAAAAGTCAAAAGCATAATCGAAGAGAGCATAGAAAAAAACAAGAACGCTGTGGTCTTCCACGAAGCCAACTCTTGCCCAGAATTCTGGGAACACACACGACTAATAGCCGGAATCAACGTGGCAGTTCCCCTCCTAAAAGGCGCCCAAAGCTTTATTTGATTCCCGTTAACATGAGGTGAAAAAAGTTGAAAATAGGAATAATCGGCGGAACAGGATACGTCGGCGGAGAACTCCTACGCCTGCTACTGCTCCATCCGCACGTAGAGGTCACAATGGTAACCTCCCGCCAGACCGCAGGAGAATTCGTCTTTAACGTGCATCCGAACCTCCGCGGACTCACACAGTTGAAATTTGTTCCTTTAGACGTAGCGGAGCTTCAAAAAAACTGTGACCTCGTGTTCACGGCAACTCCCCACGGAGGCGCCGTAAACCTTGTCCCAAAACTGCTAGACGCTGGGCTGAAAGTCATCGATATGAGCGCGGATTTCCGCCTCAAAAACCCCGAAGACTACGACAGATGGTATGGTTGGAAACACACCAACCCCCAACTGCTTAAGGAAGCGGCGTACGGGTTGCCTGAACTTCATCGGGAAGAAATAAAGAGCGCTCGATTGGTCGCCTGCCCTGGCTGCATGGCAACAGCCACAATTCTCCCCTTAGCTCCCGTAATAAAGGCAGATTTTGTTGAAAAGAATAGGATAGTTGTGGATGTGAAAATTGGTTCTTCGGGAGCAGGCAGTAAACCGACCGTTGCTTCGCATCATCCTGAACGGTTTGGCGGAGTGAGACCCTACAAGGTGGCAGCTCACCGGCACATCGCGGAGATAGAGCAGGAACTTAACGCCTTATCAAGTGAGCCAGTAACAGTCGCGTTCACGCCTCACGCGGTTAACATGGTTCGCGGCATACTCTCCACCGTTCACACATTCCCCAAAACGCCTTTAACAAGCAAAGACCTGTGGAAGACGTTGCGTTCAACGTACCAAGGTGAGCCATTTATACGCTTCGTCAAGTACCAGAAAGGTCCGTATCAGCTTCCCGACCCGAAAGTCACGTTGGGTACTAACTTCTGCGACTTAGGTTTCGAGTTAGACTCGCGTGCAAACAGACTTCTGCTTTTCTCGGCCTTAGACAACATGGTTAAAGGTGCGTCAGGTCAAGGCGTCCAGTGCTTAAACATCATGATGGGCATAGACGAAACCACGGGCATAAAGAGCACAGGCTTCCATCCGATGTGATCAATTATGCTGTTAGTAGTGAAAATGGGCGGAAGCATACTCAAAAAAGGCGCTTCTTCAGAGCTTGTCTCCGACCTTAAAACGCTGGCGAATGAGCACAAACTGGTTCTTGTCCACGGCGGAGGAGCAGAAGTTACCGAAACCGCCGCCAAGCTGGGCAAGGAACAGCAGTTCATCGTTTCGCCTCAGGGCTTCAGAAGCCGCTACACCGACAAGGAAACCATGGAAATCTTCATCATGGTCATGGCGGGAAAAATTAACAAGCAGATAGTCGCGGCGCTGCAGAGCCAAGGCATACACAGCGTGGGCTTGTCGGGCTTGGACGGTTCGCTGTTGAAGGCAGAGCGGAAAAAGCGCTTGATTATTGTTGATGAACGTGGACGGAAAAAGGTGATTGACGGCGGCTACACTGGGAAAATAAACGAAGTCAACGTGGATTTGCTGTGGTCTCTGCTTGAGAAGGATTACGTGCCTGTTGTAACTCCGATAGCCATAAGCGAAGAGTTTGAACCATTGAACGTGGACGGTGACAGAACAGCCGCCGTGGTTGCTGGCGCCCTCAAAGCAGACCGCTTAATCTTACTCACGGACGTGCAAGGCTTAGTCCTGAAAGGCAAGCCCGTTCCGAAAATAACCGCGGCAGAAGCGGAAGGCGCTCTTTCCAGCATCGGGAAGGGCATGAGCACCAAAGTGCACGCGGCTTTGGAAGCGTTGAATCAAGGCGTCAAAGAAGTGTTGGTAACGTCAGGCGTTAGACAACAGCCTATTTCCTCTGCTTTAAAACATGAAACGGGAACAGTGATGACAAGTGAATGAGTACGACATAATTAACTTTGAAAATAGGTTAATGGCGAACGTTTTCGCTAAGCGACCATTGGTGATAACACGCGGCAAAGGTGCATTAGTCTGGGACATAAAAGGCAAAGAATACATCGACTGCATGGGCAGCTACGGCGTTGCCTTGCTTGGGCACTCACATCCAAAGGTGGTAGAAGCCGTCTGCAAACAAGCTGAGACGCTCATTTCTTGTCACGCAAGCCTTTACAACCCGAAGCGAACAGAATTTCTACAAAAACTCATGAGCATAACGCCGAAAGGCTTGAACAAAGCGTTTCTTTCAAACAGCGGCGCCGAAGCGGTAGAATGCGCCATAAAATTAGCTCGAAAATTCACAGGCAAGCCTGAAATAATCGCCATGATGGGCGGCTTTCACGGAAAAACCATGGGCGCGCTGTCTGCAACTTGGGACAAAAAGTATCGCCAGCCGTTCCAGCCTTTGGTTCCAGAGTTCAAGCACGTTCCACCTGACAACCTCGAAAAGCTAACTGAAGCCGTAACGGACAAGACTGCCGCCGTGCTTCTTGAGCCAATCCGCGGCGAAGGCGGAGTACGCGTTCCACCCGACGAGTTCCTCCCAGGCGTCAGAGAACTTTGCGATGAAAAGAACGTTCTCTTGATTTTGGATGAGGTGCAAACAAGTTTCGGACGAACGGGCAAACTTTTCGGGTGCGAACATTGGGGTGTCACTTCTGACGTGATGTGCTTGGCTAAGCCATTTGCAGGCGGCTTGCCCATCGGCATAACCGTAGCCAAAGAGCCCATAATGTCTTCTCTCAAGGTCGGCGAGCACTCAAGCACTTTCAGCGGGAGCCCTCTGGTTTGCGCTGCTGCGTGTGCCGCGATTGACGTGCTTTTGAAGGAAAAACTTGCAGATAGAGCCGCGGCTCTGGGCGGATACTTCAAGGCGAAATTGGAAGACCTGCAAGCTAAGTATAAAATCGTGAAAGAGGTTCGCGGCTTAGGTTTAATGTTAGGCGTAGAACTCCGATATGACGTTCTCAACATAATACTCAAGGCTATGGATAGAGGCGTGGTCATCTTAGACGCGGGAAGAAACGTTCTGCGTTTTCTACCGCCCTTGGTCATCGAGAAAGAGCAAATTGACAAAGTCATCTCTGTCCTTGACACAGTTATAGGAGAAGAAGAAAATGAGCGAACAAGCGGTGCAACTGCTAACTAATTTACTGGGCATTTACAGCCCGTCAGGTAAAGAGGAAGTCATCTCCGACTTTCTAGTCGAAGAAATGAAAAAGTTAGGTTTCCGCGTAAAAAAAGACGCCATTGGAAACGTCATTGGAGAAATAGGACGTGGTGAACCAACCATACTCTTGTGCGGGCATATGGACACCGTTACTGGTTATCTTCCATTGCGGGTTGAAAAAGACAAGATATACGCCCGAGGCGCGGTAGACGCAAAAGGTCCGCTTTCAGCGATGATAATGGCGGCAGCTGCAGTTGCCCAAGAACCAACGTTTCAAGCCAAAATTGTGGTTGCCAGCGTCGTAGAAGAAGAAGCCACCAGCAGAGGCGTCAAGCATCTGATAAGCGACGGCATTTCAGCTGATTACGCCATATTCGGAGAACCCAGCGGAGTTGGAAACATAACCATCGGCTACAAGGGGAACCTGCACATTAAGATAACATGCAAAACGGAGACTGGGCACTCCTCTACACCATGGCTTTACGACAACGCCCTTGAGAAAGCGTTTGAACTTTGGCAGCAAATCAAACACTCCCTTCCACCGCTGGAAACGCAACAAAGCCCCTTCTACGCAGTAACCGCGTGCTTAACCAAAGTGGGTGGCGGAAGAGCGAACTCTGTAATTCCTTTCGAAAGCGAAATACACATAGACCTTCGTGTTCCTCCCCAATTCACTTCCACCCAAGTTTTCAACGACGCCAAGAAAGTGATTGACCAATACGGCGCTGACAACCCGAAAGTTAAGGTGAAAGTGTCAATCGAGGATTCAAATGAGCCCTTCGAAGTAGATAAAAGCTCACCCCTCGTGAAAGCCTTGTCCTCTTCCATCAGAAAAGTGCTGAAAAAACCCGCGAAGCTTTTGAGAAAGACTGGCACAGGCGACATGAACATCCTCGGCAGAGCCATGAACGCTCCGATTGTAACCTATGGACCTGGCGACTCGCATTTGGACCACACAACAGACGAACACATCATCATAAGCGAATACTTAGATAGCATTCAAGTTTACAAGGAAACCCTTCTGAAGCTGGCGGAACTGTACAAGAAAACTGGAAGCCGATAAGCGCCAAACTATATTTTGTCCAGTTTGAATTCGTTGTGAATGGCTCGAACTGCTGCTTCTCCATCTTTCTCCTTGACCACGAAGGAAATGTTGAGTTCCGAAGAGCCTTGAGCTATCATACGGATGTTTATTCCCTTCTGAGCCATGGCTGTGAATATTCTTGACGCTACGCCTAATGTGCCTTTCATGTTTGCGCCCATGGCGGCGATGACGCAGACATCATCTTCAGCAGTGATTTCGCTGACTAAGCCTCTGCCTAGAAACGCTATTTCCAACGTGCTAAGCGCTCTGCCCAACAGGCTTCTGCGAACCACCAGTGACATGTTCGCTTCTGAAACCGCGGTTGAGACCATCATTACGTTGATGTCGTTTTTGCCCAGTACTTCGAGGACTTTTGCGTAGCTTCCCGGCGCGCCTACCATGCCGCCTCCGCTGACGTTAAGCATAGCCACATCTTTGATCATTGCTACGGCTTTCACAACGTCGGTTGATTTGATTTCTGGCTCTTTTGTTATCAGCGTTCCATCATTATCAGGGTGAAAAACGCTTCTTATTCTGACGGGAATGTTCTTTTTGATGACGGGTTCCAGCGCGCGTGGATGCATGGCTTTGGCGCCGAAAATAGCCATTTCAGCCGCTTCCTGATAAGACAGCAGAGACAGCTTTTTCGCCGACGGGATAATCTTCGGGTCAGTGGTCATTATTCCGTCTACGTCTGTCCATATCCAGACTTCGTCTGCGGCTAGGGCAACGGCTAGGATTGTAGCTGTGTAGTCAGAGCCGCCGCGCCCGAGAGTTGTGACCACGCCGTCTTGGTCTGCGGCTATATACCCAGTCACAACTGGAATTACTCCTTTCTCAAACAACGGTAAAATTATTTGCCATATTCGGTGCGTGGTGTAGTCCATGAGGGGGTCGGCTTCTCCGAAGTTCGAGTCAGTCACTATTCCCGCGTCTTTTCCAGTGAAGAATTGCGCTTCGAACTTGAGGTCTCTCAAGGCGCTGCAAACGATTGGCGCGGATAATCGTTCCCCAAAAGACAAAACGTAGTCTCTTGATTTCGGAGTGAGCTCGCCAACGTAGCATATTCCAGTGAGAACTTTTTTAAGCTCAGAAATTGTGTTCGCAACAATCTTCTCGGTCTCCTTCTGTAACTGCTTGTTCACAATGGCTTTTGAGACGGCTACAAGGTGCTTCTCAGCAAGCTCTTTGGTAAACGCTTGTATCTTCTTCTCGTCACCTTTTTTCGCTTGTTCGGAAATCTCTACGAGTTTGTTGGTAACGCCTGCCAAAGCTGAAACTACAACCACAACTCTGCAGTCCTTTTTGACGCTGTCCGCTACTATGTTAGCTACTCGACGGATGTTCTCGCCTGTAGCGACGGAAGTTCCTCCGAACTTCATCACTATTTTCTTCACCTTTTTTCACACTCCAAGTGTTATGTGAGCACTTTGCTTGCTAGCTTATGTCTTATGTCTAGCAGGTCTCTTAAAACTGCACTGGCAGTCTCCATGCCGCCTGCGCCCCTGCCGACGAGGGTTTGTTCACCCGCAAATTCGGTAAAGAAGGTTA
>Ga0315537_1000936_pt1 | contig 23329 bp, 23 predicted proteins | sample SalMarSW160270MG_FD_203091 | JGI IMG/M metagenome (GOLD analysis project Ga0315537, IMG submission 203091) | Salt marsh sediment microbial communities from the Plum Island Ecosystem LTER, Massachusetts, United States - Salt Marsh Sediment SW1602-70 ...
CCCGAAACTGAGTACTGGCTAAGCCAAGGACAGGCTAACCGGGTCGTGTACCTTATGCACGACAACTCCACAACCCCTCAAACTTTCAAATATTACATTAGACAATCGGAGGCTGGCTTAACCGTTAGTAAAACGTATGTAATCTTTGATTATTTCAACAACGAGTTCTACAGCGTCAAGAAAAGTCCAGTGATTTATCTTAACACAACATTGCAACCCAAGGAAGGCAAAGTTTTCCTGTTTCTAGAAAATGAGAATAAGCCTCAGGTGATATACTCGGACACCATCTTAACTTTGACTCCACTCTTTGCTGACCAGCGATTGACAGTTTCCCTCAATGCTCCTGAAGAAGCAACAAACACGACCAAGATTTATTGCGGAGATTTTGAACGCCCAAAATACATCCTTGGGACACCCTTTAACGTATCAAAATTCTATGAACCTGAAAACAAGATTTTGACAGTGATTTCTAACTCGAACATCACCTTCAGTTGGGAGAATACAACTGAAGTCTCTGTGGTCGCATCAACCGTTCCCTTAACGGAAGTCTCATGGAATTCATCCCGTGGAATTCTAAACGTTTCCGCAAACGGAACCGCTGGACAAGAAAGCTTCATACAGCTGCAGACTGGAGAATCAACACCTTACTACTTTAAGGTCAATGGCGCGGAGGTTTCAACGTGGAGTTACAATGCCTCAACGGGTGTTCTGTCTGCCAATTTTTCGTTTCCAACCGAGACTGTTGAGCTTATTTTCGGTTTCAAGCCAATTGAGATAGATCGTGTGTTTGTCAGTGACGACCGTGCTGACGTCGGCAGTATCCAGAATGTTGGCTTTCATTTAGTGTGGATGTGCAACGGTTCTGATGTGAGGGGAGCAAGCGTTGATGTTAATGGCGTCGAATATGTGACAAACCAAACAGGCTGGGCCAGTTTCAGCCCCAGCTATGATACTGTTGGCATAGTTGTTTGGAACGTTACGGGCGTCACATACGATAATTTGACCGAGTACGCGAAATCCGTCAGTGACCCTTTCATCATTTGGGATAGAGTTTCTGTCACGGATTCCATCTTAATCGATAGACTTGTTCAGGCGGGTTCGTCACAGACTGTGTGGCTGACAGCTGGGTATGAGTATGATTCTGTACGCTTTGACGATTCAAAGGGAACGATTTTTCTTAATGGCGAGCCGATGATATGGTCTAACCAAAACTCAAGGTGGGAATATAATATAACATCGAACATCCTTGGTCCACAAGTGTATGAAGCCACAGCGGTTGACGACGGAATTTTTGGTCTCACAACGGTTCGTAACCTACCTGGGAAAATAGATGTTACTTGGGATAAAATTGAGATAACCAAGATTGAATTTGAGACGAATGCATTGGGGGTGACGAGCGTGAAGGTCTATGCTGCCTATAATTACACCGAGAATCCGATTGACAACGCAGATGTTTCAGTGAATAGAAAGCCATGTAACGAAATCGAATCTGGAATATACGCATGTGAAATAACCGATTGGGCTCCAATTCAAAGTTTCCTTGTTGAGGTGGAATCTCCAAACTTTGAGCCAGCCACAAAAACCGTATCAAACATCCACGTCTCGAACACCATATTATATGCAGTAATCGGATTGACAATTGTTCTAACAGCAGCATTTTTTGTGCTGAGGAAAAAGCGGAACCGAAAAAAACGTGAACCTGCATCTTCAGACACGCCAACAAACGTAAGGCTTTTATCTATTAAGTCCGGGGAACTTGAATAGGGTAATGTGAGGGGTTAAGGGTGACGGATTGGAGAATTATCTTGTTAACTGCATTGTCTGCTTTTATAGGAAGCATTGGGCAGCTGGAATTTAAGCGGGGAGCAGACAATCTCCAGTTTGATATTAAGATGCTGCTTACAAATTATCATCTAATTATTGCAGTCGCAGTGTATTGCGTGTCCACTGTCTTGTACGTTTACGCCTTAAACAAGGAGAATCTGTCTATACTCTATCCCATAGTTGCTACTTCCTATATCTGGACCCTCCTGTTCTCCAAAATCTTCCTTAAGGAGCCAGTCGGATTAACTAGCTGGGCAGGCGTCTTCTTCATTCTGTTGGGAGTCACACTTATTGCAACACAAGCAGGGAGATAACATTTGATTGTTATAACAGTCCCAGCATACAACGAATTAAAAAACCTAAGAAAATGCGTAGAATCGCTGCTGCAAGAGACTCCTCCATTAAATGAAGAGTTCTGTATTGTAATAGCTGAAGACGGAAGTACTGATGGAACAGATGTCGTGGCTAAATGCTTGGAGGGCATGCACTCAAGAGTCATACATTTTCATTCAGCCCAGAAACTGGGGAGAGGGTTAGCATTGAAGCGTGCTTGGAGCAAATTGGATGGTGACATATACGTTTTTGTTGACTGTGACCTTGCCACGGACATGAAATATTTTCCCCAATTAATTAACGCCATACGAGAAGGAAATGATTTGGCTACGGGATCAAGATACATAAAAGGCGCTAAAGTTAATCGACCGCATATACGGGATTTCACGTCGCGAATTTACAACAGGCTCATCAGAATGATGTATAAAGATAATGTGTTCGATCATCAAATCGGATTCAAAGCGTTCTCCAAACGGTTAATCAAAGATGAACTGAATAACTGCAAAAGCGACGATTGGTTCTGGGACAGTGAAATAATCGTCCGTAGTATTCATGACAATTACAAATTTGTTGAGTTTCCCGTGGAGTGGGAAGAAAAAAAAGGGAGAAGAACGTCCCTGAAAAGATTAGTCTCGGACGTTATGATCCACGGGCTTGGATTGGTTAGGCTAAAGAGCACACTGCATGAAAAGAAAAACGGTTAACTGTTAAAAAAGCTGTGTGTTAAAATCCGTCGATTTCGACCTTTTTCTATGTTGAGCGAAAAGACACAAAGTTTATTAAATATTAATATATACGATATATATTCGGTCCCCATTTACTAAACAATACAGACCGATGGTGTGCATATGTCGTTGAAACTTGAGGACATTATGGTGTGCAATGTTGTGTCAGTGAAAGGAACGATGACCATTGAGAACGCAGTGAAACTTATGAACGACCATGGGATCGGAAGTTTAGTAGTTATGGAGAATGGAAAACCAGCTGGAATCGTGACAGAGCGGGATATGCTAACACGTGTCTTACTTGTGTCGAAAAATCCTAAGAAGACCAAAGTTAGTCAGATTATGTCTCATCCCCTTATCGTTGGAACGACCAAAATGAAACTCGAAGAAGCGGTGAGGCTAATGATTGAACATAAAATTAAGAAACTTCCCGTAACCAAAGATGGGAATTTGGTTGGCTTAATGACCTTAACTGACGTCCTTCATTTTCAACCACAATTACTTCGAATCTACGGAATTCTCAGTGGCGAGATTACAACAAAAATCCGTTAAAGTCGCCTGTAAACGCGCGCAAAGTCATCTGACAATTTAATAATGTTCAAACAACAATGCGGTTTCAATTTTTTTCCTGTCAAAAAAGCGGTTTTTAGGCAGTCTATGTGTATAGTATTTTAGACTATTTTTGAGCCAAAATTCTTGACTTTCTATTAAAAACTCAAACTTGCCCGTGCGGGAGCCTCAGCAAAGCCCTCTTCTTGCATGCAGAAACCGCAATGAATACTTTACGGAAAGTGAGTGTGTGCTTCTCATTTACCGATTACTTAATTTCGACAAGTTTAAAGGTATAGAACATGAGCGGTTGTTCCGCCATTTTTTTATATATCACTAAGCTCTAATTCAAGTTTAGTAGAGCTTATGTAGAATAACTCGGTATGGAATGATCTGCAAATTGACTACTGTTCTTTCACGTATTGTACAGCGTTTCGGTAGATGGCGTCTAGGTTTTCTAATTTTTATTATAGCATATACCGCTCTTCTGTTGCTGTACTTGGATTACGCGGCAATTCAATGGGATGAAACACCGCACCTAGCTGGTGGACTGCTGTTAAGCCGTGGACAAATTCAAGAGTACGCGCAAAGGTATCTGTTTTATCCACCATTATTCGACGCTACAACCGCTTTATATTACCTAATTTTAGGTGCAAGCGTGTTCTCAGTCAGACTTGTTGCACTTACTTTCGGTATCCTTTCAGTATGGGTTGTTTTCGAGTACGCTTATCGCCTTTATGGACCAAAAACCGCTCTGCTTTCAAGTATTTTGCTAGCGTCAATGCCCGGTTTCATTATCCTCTGCAGAGTGGCGTTAATCGAAACTATGTTAATGTTCTTTTTTTCAATCTCACTGTTCCTATTTTTCTCTTGGATGCGCACAAAAAATGACAAACTGTTACTTCTAAGTGGAGTAACAATGGGTTTAGGGTTCATTGCCAAGTATCAGGTCTTGGTTGCCGGCATAGTTATGCTGGTTAGCATGTTTTTAATGTGGAGAGAAAGGATTCTAACTAAAATCGGTAAATTTTTGCTTATAGTCATAGTTGCAGTTGCTGTTGTGTTGCCCGTGTTCTTTCTTGTGTATCAGCAGAATGTTTCAGAAACTCTTGGAGACTGGTTTTATGCGATTCAGGTGGGCAACGAGGAAAGAACTTCTTATAGTAGACGATTTTTTCCTCCCATATTCTATCTCATAGAGATGACCTACCCTTACAGTCATATCCATCCGATTTCTCTGCCCCTCTACATCTTCGGCTTGTTTGGCTTAGGTTTCTTGTTATGGCGAAGAAGGAGCGAGGACAAGTTTTCTTTAATCTGGTTCTTTGTTGTTTACGGCGTCTTCACGCTTATCCCTAACAAAGGTTGGCGTTACGTTACTCCAGTGTTTCCCATCTTGGCGGTTTCCGCTTCAGAGTTCATTCTGTTCATGTGGAATAAAATAAAGGATGGCTTGAAAGCATCCAAAATCAGCTTGCACAGAACGATTATCCCTAAAATTGCTGCTATTATTTTCGTGTTATTGATGGGGACTTCACTGGTTTACAGTTGGGGGGACGCCTACTCTTGGGTTGAACAAGAGCATGTTTACATTCCAATAAAAGAGGCAACCCAGTATGTGAGTGAGCATTCAGCGTTAAATGAAACTACAGTAGTTTTGTTCACGGGAAATTTCTTCAGCACAGACATGGTGAAGTTTTACTTGGATATATATGATTCAGGTGAAAGAGAACTGTGGCCTTACCCTGAAAATCCTGCTGACGCTTACAAGCCCGTCCTTAATGAAACTTTTTTGATTGAGCGGTGCGAAGCTTCGAATGTTAAGTATCTGTTGCTGTATGAGCACGGTAACATAACCTACTTTGATTCAGATTGGAAATCCTATTACATAAAAGATCGGCTGGTTCTTTCTGGAAGATTCACTTTTGAGACAGCGTTTGGAGATCAGCCACGCCGAGTAAACATAATTCGATTTCTGCCAAATTCCTGAGGAGCCGAAAAAACGATGTTAAGACTCAATCGCAAGCTTGCCGTAGCAATACCCGTTTCCATAGTCTCTGACATTCCCCATCTTCGAGAGAAAACCCTTAAAATCGGTTTGATCGGCAGAGCAGCAGCCATCTTCCGCGTCACAGAAATTATTGTATTTCCAGACAATCTGGGCACCAACCAGAAACGGGACAGGAATCTAATCGTTACGCTTCTTTCATACATGGAGACACCCCAGTACCTAAGGAAACGTCTATTCAAAATCAAACCTGAACTACGATACGCGGGCATTCTCCCGCCCCTACGCACACCCCACCATCCCCTAGAAAAAAGAGCAAAAAACCTGAAAATTGGCGAATACAGAGAAGGAGCCACATTATCCGTTACCGAATATGGGTCCCTCGTGGACATAGGCGTCGAACGTCCAGTGCTAATCCCTAACATGAAACTGCCCGTAAACAAAAGAGTTACAATTAAAATAACAAAACTTGGAAAACACCCCAGAGTTACCTTGGCGAACCGGGAGGAGATTGAAGCTTACTGGGGCTACACTGTAACATCTTCAAAAGTTTCTTTCGGGCAGCTAACTAAAGCGCATGCCTACGATCTGGTGGTTGCCACATCCAAGAATGGAACTCCATTAACGCAAGTCACTGATGAATTGGCGGAACGATGGAAAAAATCTAGCAGCATTCTGGTGGCTTTTGGTGCACCAACTCAGGGACTTGAGGAGATTGTGGCACAAGAAAATCTTAGGTTGGATGAGGTTGCCAATTTCACTGTTAACACTATTCCAGATCAGGGAACCGAGACCGTTAGAACCGAAGAGGCATTATACGCCTCTTTAGCTCTACTGAACACGATTGTTTAGATTAATTCAAGTTCGGTTTTCGAGAAAAAGGGATTCGTAATCTCTCAAATGCACAAGTCATTATGTGTTTGTGGTGGGGCGCCTTTCTAACTCAAGCGGGATAATAGTTGTTTCGTTGTCTCTTACTATTGTCAGGTTGACTGTTTGCCCCGGTAAAGTATATTCTTCTAGGTAAGCTGAGAGGTCCTCTATACTGGTTATCCGTATTCCATTGACAGCTATCACTATGTCACCGCCAATAGTCACCAGACTTTCCGCAATTTCGGCTTGCTGTGTTCCCCCCTGAAGACCTGCATTGTCAGCTGGTCCTCCGCTTGTAACCTGAGCAATCAACCAACCATATGTGACGTCGGTGCCCATTTCTGCAGCAATTTCGTAAGTCATGTCGGTTCCTGCTGCGCCCAGCCAAGGGTGATCCTCATAAGAACCATTGTTAATCAAGTCCTCGATTTCCCTCAAGATCGTGTTAGAAGGTATCGCGAATCCTACTCCCTGCGAATCTTCCACAATAGCCGTGGCTATGCCTACAACTTGACCCTGATAGTTCAGAACTGGACCTCCTGAGTTGCCTGGATTAAGGGGAGCAGTGGTTTGTATGACGTTAGCTATCACGTATCCGCCTGTTGTTTCTGCAGTTAATGTTCTGCCCAATGCGCTGACGAACCCTGTGCTCATTGAGCCAGCTAATCCGTATGGTGTGCCGACGACCATAACTTGATCGCCAACTTTCAGGGTTGATGAACTGGCAATTTCGAGAGGCACAAATTCTTCCTGTGGAGCGTCTGCAGAAAGCACTGCCAGTTCCGCGTAGGGGTCTGAGCCGAGAACCGTTGCTGTATAGGCGTTGCCGTTTGCAAAAGTTACTGTAATATTGATTGCGCTGTTGACCACATGATAGTTTGTAACAATCACATTTTGTCCCGTGAAGTTGTAGACGAAACCAGACCCTTGAACTTGCGTGTAGTAGGGGCGCCCGAAACGGTCGTATTGCGCTATCATCATCCCGCGGATTACGACAACCGAATCTTCAACCTGTTCGTATAGATGTGAAACTGAAACGTTTTCTCCTGAAATGACTGTGACATTTTGTGTTGATTGGACGTTTGCAATTTGTTCTTGGAGTAATGTCACCTGATTTTGCAGGTTACCAATTCTCCTGAAGTGGTTGAATAGCACCTCAAATAGCCAAACAATCCTCCCGCAACTAGGCTGGCTATCACAATAACTACTACAAGAAGCGTTGAGGTGCGCGAATTTTTTGGTTTTTCAGAAAGCTCCAATTATGCCCCTCCTTCCCTACTTAGCGCATAAAATTCATCAGGTGAAGAAAAAGGGTTGAAAACTATTTTGATTATGCCTCGTTTTTCCAGCCTTTCAATAGCTTGAAGGAACCGGTACTTCTGTTTTCCCTTTAACGTAAAATGTTCCAATATATCCTTTATCGAAGATTGAGTGCATCCACATTGTTGAACCTGTCGCCGCAGGTAGTCTATTACAAGCCGCTCTATCGTTCCGCATTTCCATGTGGTGTTTCGAAGTAGAACAACGAATGCTTTAAGCCTTCTTTGAGACCCAATTCCAGATATCTGAACCAGAGCTTTCACCTCTATAATCGTTTGCCGCAACCAGCACAGAACGTATCGTCTGCTCGCATTTCTTTTCCACAATGGGAACACTTGAGCATCATAAAATGCGAACCCTTTCTCTCTTTTTTCAGCAATCTTCCGTCGTTGAGAAAAAGCATTCTGCTTGCCCGCGAACCTACTTTCCTGTCATGGGTTACCATGATAATTGTGGTTTCTTGATCAGTGTTCAATTTGCCCAGTAGCCGAACGATTTCATACTTGGTTTTTGCATCCAAGTTGCCTGTTGGCTCGTCTGCCAAAACTATGGCAGGATTGTTTGCCAAGGCTCTTGCGATTGCAACTCTTTGTTGTTCTCCTGCGCTCAGTTTATGGGGTCTGTGTTCCGCTCTTTGAGATAGTCCGACCATCTGTAATAGTTCGCGAGCCCTCTTCTGTCTCTCAGCCTTCGACGTCTTTGTGCCTTCCATGGGAAGCTCCACGTTTTCAGCAGCGTTTAGCCAAGGCATCAGATTGAACGTTTGAAAAACAAAACCAACCTTATTCTTTCTTGTTTTGTAGAGAGCTTTCTCAGGAACTTTTGTTACATTATTTCCATCCAGGTAGACTGTTCCATGGGTTGGTTTATCTAGGCACCCTAGCACATTGAGCAGGGTGGTTTTACCTGACCCTGAAGGACCCATAATTGAAACGAAGTCACCTTTCTTAATCTCAAGATTTACGTCCGAGAGAGCTCGAACTTCCCGTTTGCCTAGTTTGTATAACTTGTCAAGTTTTTCTGTTTTAAGAGCTAAATCACTCATGCCTCAATGCCTCCATTGGACTAGTTCGTGAAGCTCTCCACGCTGGATACAGTGTACCTAATACTCCCAGCAACACGGCGCCTACGAAAACAAGCAACAATAGCTCAACACTTGGAATAGCTGCAGTTGCTGAAAGAGATGACCCTGGAACGTTAACTTGCCTGCCCACAAATGATGTTTGGAGAATAGAATTGCCTGTGATTGGTTGTAACAGAGCGGTCGATAATACTGGTGCAGCGACTGTTCCTATAGCAACCCCAACCAAGGCGGCGATTGCGCTGATTATTACTCCTTCAAGCATGAACTGGCTCATGATGTTACCGTTGCTGAAACCTATCGCTTTGAGCACGCCAATTTCCTTGGTTCTCTCCCGCACAGTATAAAGCATCGTGAAAAGCACAATCAAACATGTGGCAACAACAGCTATGCCAATCTCCTGATAAGCAAGTGCTTGGGTCTGACTGAGAGTTGTTTCAGCTAGCTCCAGATTTTCTTCTGCCATTTCTGCCCTCAATTCTATCGAGCTTAAGCGGGTTTCATATGTTGAAATGGTGATGTTTTCATCTAACGCAGATATTTCCAGTGCAAGTTGGTTTATTATGGATTCGTTTGTTGCATAAACATCTATACTGGTTATTTGCTCCTCAAGGTCAGTTATTGCCTGAGCTTCAGAGAGACTCATGTAAACTCTGTTCAGTCCAAGAATATCCGTTTCGTCGTAAATGCCCACCACCGTGAAAGTGTTTCCTAAAATGTCCACTTGGTCGCCGACGCCTGCTCCAAAATAGTCTGTGCTATTCAAACTTAGAAGTAAAACTCCGGTGTCCCCATCTTCTAAGTTTCTTCCTTCCAGAATTGTATTCGGCAATACATTATAGTAATTGATTATTTCGTTATCTAGAACCACGCCTACTATGGTGTAGTCTGGGACAAGCATTTCAACAGTCATACCAAAGGGGGTTGTAATTGTTTGGTTTGTTCCTTCAGTTTTTTCGAAAAAGGGTATTACAGCATCTGTGCCTTCGAGAACTTCGATTTCAAGAACCAAGCTCTCGTTGAGGAAGTTTTCGCCTCGGAAGAAACCTGGGCGCCTGCCTCCGTCACCCCCAGGAAAACCGCCGCCACCCGGAAAACCTCCGTCACCCTCGGGAAAACTGCCGCCTCCCCCCAGAAAAGCGCCGCTTATGTAGCGAACTTCCAATAGTGTGTATGCTTGTTCGATTTCTTCCTGTATATCCCCCAAGTATATCCCTCATAATTTGCTTTTAACTCCTCAGCGGCTTCTTGGTTCGCCATTATGCCTGCCGGAATAGAGACCAATATTGCCATGGATAAACTCAGAGCAAATACTACTAGCAAAACTCTGATTTTTCTTCTTGACACATTTCGTAATGCTCTCGTGAAGACGCCCAAATTTTTCACCTTTTGAGTATGCGCTAGATTTGAGTCAACATCCCGTTTTTGCTATTAAAGAGTTTTTCAGAATTATACCAAAATTTAGTAAATATCAAAACTATATAGCACGTTAGCTTCAAATATAGACAAAGTTTTCGGAACGGCTCAAAAATGGTTTTTGTTTTAAATTTTGAAATAAACTTAAATATATAGAAAAACGAATGGGTTACAATTCGGCGAATATAAAAGAAGCTGAAAAGGTTGAATGCTTATTGAATTGCCCAAACTGCGGTAAAGAGATTCTTGATGAAGATGCCACCTTTTGTCCCAAATGTGGAGAACCCCTTGAACCTGAGGACGAGATGCTGCAAGAAGGAACAGATTTAGTGCTTGCGGCAGGTATTTTGACAATAATTTCAGCCGCCTTTTCCAGTGGCTTAGGGTATATTGCAATTTACCAGTACGTATCATTGCTTTCTTACTATGGGCACGATCTATTACAAGGATTTTTGATTTTAGGAGTTTTTGGTATTGTAGCTTCTGCATTTGGCTTAGCTGGGGGAGTGTTCATGCTGAAAAGAAAGTGGATTAAAGTTTCAATGTTAGGGGTTATTCTCCTATTGGCTTCGGTAGTTGTCACTTACATAACTATTCAACATTATCAATACGGCTTTACGGACATCCTGTTGTTCTCTGAAATATCAATATTCATACTCTCAATCTTGAGCGGAATTTTAGTTTTTACATCAAAGGCTGAATTCACATAAGCTACAGTTGGCTTCTTCAGCCATCATCCCTTTTTCTGTTTTAGGGATTCTGGACCCCAAATTCTTCCATTAGTTCCTGCATCGCAGCCATAATCTCCTGTGGGGTAGCTCCGGACTCTCTCAGTTCTTGCATCTTTTCGTTAAGTATTGTCCTCTGCTCATCGGTTAGGTTGCCCATGAATGGAGGTGCTCTGTTTTGAAATCCATCTCCAGGTTGGGTGAAATTGAATCCGCCATTCGGGAATGTGGAATTGAATCCATTTTCGGGAAAGGTAAAATTGAATCCGCCTTCAGGAAACGTTGAATTGAATCCACCTCCAGGAATGGTGAAATTGAAGTCACCTTCTGGGAAGGTAAAATTAGCCGAATGCCCGCCATAAGGAAGACCGTTTGTTTCTGCATTCTCTGGAATAACATTGTCGTCTTCTTCATTCGTGGGAGTAGTATTTTGCATTGACAAGAGGGCAACGCTCAAAATGGCAATCAGAACTACCGCTGAGGCTAGAATCAGGGATTTACGTTTATCCATGACCTTAACCTCCCGCCCTGATTTCTTGGCGTAGGAACAGCATATATGATGAGGCGAAGCAGGCGACTAGAACAACTGCTAGTACTGTTATCTGTGGCCAGCTTGATGACACACTCTGACTTGTCTCTAAACCTCGGAATGGGTTTCCAGCTGACCCAAATCCGCCTTCGGCGATACCAAGCAGTGATGTTGCGGCGTCTTGGTAGAGGTAGCATGGCGAAATTTTTTGGACTGCTGCTTCGATGTTAGCGTTGTCTTCCATGGTTTGCCTGTAATCGGTCATTTGTGTTTGATCAAGGAAACTTTGACCACTGAATGTTTGGTTGAATCTGCTAGTTTGGTTGAACGTTCCAAAACCTCCAGGAAATGTTTGGTTGCCTGGTATTGTTACTGCTTGGAATCCGGTTGGCATTTCGATTGGCGCAGCGATATTGGCTATGAACGATGCTGCGATTGTGATGATTATCGAAAAGAGGAGCCATGTGGAGATGGACATGAGTATAGACGTTGTTGTGTTCTTGCTCATTATTGAGAAGAGAAGACCTAAAGCAAGCCAAATGGACAGATACAGTATCGTGAACAACGTAAACACGCAGATCCGAACTATTTCTTCGCCTGCTGGACCAAATCCCAAAATAGGTATTGCCACGCCTGTTAGGATTCCAATGGTACTTACAGCTAGCAGTGAAAGAGCAGCTACTCCAGCGATGAACTTGCCGTTGAGGATAGAGTCTCTGAATATTGGCTGAGAGAGAAGTACCGAGAGGCTACCGCGTGTTCTCTCCTTATTTATAGCGTCGAAACCTAGTGCTAATCCAATGATGGGACCGAATATAACCATCAGATATATGAAAGAAAAGCTGCTGTTCTGAGCCCCCGAAAATATGTCTACAAAGCTGGATTCGGGGTTATTTTTTATGAATCCGGCACCTTGGTACGCGGATGCAATTGACAAAACTACTATCAAAGCGAATAGTAGAAGGTAACGTTTGCTTCCCAGATGGTCTGAAAGTTCTTTACGGCATATAGTCATCAAACCAGACATTTCTAATCATCCTCCCTGTAGAAGTCGAGGAAGATTTCCTCTAAGCTGTGCTTACGTGGCATCATTAACAGAATCGTTGAACCATGTTCTGTGATGGTCTCCGAAATCGCTCTGGAATTGTCCTTTTCCATGCTAACGTAGAGTTTATGGTTTTCTTGCTCAACAGAGGTTACGCCGTCAATTTCGTTAATCTTTCTGATCAGGTCCGAGTTTATCTTTGTCAACTCAAATTCGATGTTTCTCCTCTCGTTACTTTCCATGGTGTTGGAGAGGTTCTCTATCGTGTCTGCAGCCACAAGTTTTCCTCTACGGATAATGAGTACCTTCTGGCAGGTTTGTTGAACCTCGTACAACAAGTGGGAAGATAAGAAGATTGTTAGACCCCGTTCCTTGTTCAGGTTAATCAGTATGTCTCTCAATTCTTTCGTAGCTTTGGGGTCCAACCCGATTGTTGGTTCGTCGAAAAACGCAATTTTTGGTTCCTTAAGTAGAACCTCCATAATTCCTAGACGCTGCTTCATCCCACGAGAAAACTTCTCAACCTTGGTATCTGCCCACTTGGTTAAGTTTACAGCTTCAAACAGCTCATCTGAGCGCTTCTCTATTTCGGGTTTAGGTATATCATTCAATTGTCCAATATACTGGAGATTTTGCTTTGCGGTTAAGTCCTCATAGTATCCGGCGCCTTCAGGCAGCATCCCCGCAATCTTCCTTACTTCTCTTGACTTGTTGACGACATCATGACCCCCTACTGTAGCAGTGCCTGAAGTGGGTAGGGAAAGCCCCATTAACATAAGAAGCGTCGTAGTTTTTCCGGCTCCGTTTGGACCGAGAAAGCCTACGATCTCTCCTTCGTTGATGGTTAGGTCTAGCTGGTCAACTGCTTTAAAATCTCCATACTGTTTTGTCAGTTTTTGGGTTTGTATTATGGGTTCAGACATTTCATTTTTTACCTTCTTTTAAATTTCTTGAATACTAACACAAGCGCGACAATCAATACGACAGCCAACCCCAATCCGTATAGTCCCCACGAAGTAGAGGTTGTGACTGTTGTTCTAACCTGAGTTTGGCTGGAACTAACTTGGTCGCTTACAGCCGCTAGGGTAACCATGTAGTCCCCTGCAACAGTTCCTTCCGGCGTATCTACAAGCACATTAAACGTGACAGACTCTTGGGGTCTAAGCAAATCCACTTGTGCAGGGCTGATTGTGACGTCCCAACCGTCTTCAACGTCGAAATCGAGACCAACAGCTGTAACATACGAAAAACCTGTGTTTGTGACTGTTGCACTGAACGAGGTGGAATCTCCGCTATTTGTACTTGTTAGAAGTGTCGATAGTTCTAGGTTTAGGGCATATGCGCCGACTACCGTGGCTTTTAGGTCTGTCTCAGCGAATACGGTACCTGTTTCTGATTTAATTTGAACAGGTATATCGTAGCTGTCGAGGCTAACCGTGCTTGGAGGAGTCACCTCGATAGTGAGTGCCTCGGAGCTTCCAGCGTCTATGTCAAGCCTTGTAATTTCTGTTGCTCCTGATTTGAAAACTGCTTTCCAGTCAGTGGGAGGCGCAATAGATAGGAACAGTAGTTTGTTGGTGTCTCCCAGGTTTGCTACTGTGATCTGGTACTCGATGGCTTCTCCCGCTTCAACAGTTACTTCCGGAAATTTCGTGGTAATCTTAACTTCCTCAACCACTTCAGGCTCATTTAGAGCAATAATCAGCGGAAGAGAGCTTGTAACATTTTGGTCAGTGGATTCCGCCCTGACTACGAGCTCATAGTTTTCGCCTGCAGTTGCAGAAGTAGGTGATTCCACTTCAATTACGAGGTCTACAGACTCGTCGGCGCCAAGAATTATTTCTGTCACAGATTCGCCGCTTGCAGTTTTTATGGAAGCGGTCCAATCAGAGGGCTCAGAATCAACTGATATCCTATAACGTATTTCAAAGCCGAAGGGATTCTTTAGCTCCACATGGAATACGACAGTGTCGCCAGGTAAAGCCCACTTTCCGGGGAATTGACAAAATATTATGGATTCATTCATTGGCTCGACATTTATCAGAAGGTTTAGTGTGGAGACTGTTTTTCCGACAGCAGTTACGGTTAAGCTGTTGTCTCCGGTAGCCGCAAGCGGAATCATGACTTCTAACTGTAAGTTTAAGGTTGCGCTTGATGATATTGCAGCGTTTTTAACTTCGCGACCACTCTGGTCCAATATTCTTGTGGTCCATTCGTTAGGTTTAGATGCTGACAATTGCACTGTTTCTTGGTCTTCGCCAATGTTGATTACCGCAAAAGGTAATAGCAGTTTTTCTCCGGGGGTTGCTACCGTGTTTAAGATTGAAGAGTGTAAAGTTACGGCTTTGGCTAAGGCTATTTTGCCCAGCTCAAGTTTTTCAGTTGTGGATTCCAAGGAAACAGTTTTAGTGACCTCAACGTAGCCGTCTTTTGAGAAGTGAAGCGAAGCGGTGGTGCCTGTTGCCTGCTCAAGGGTGAATGATCCGTCTGAAGAGGTTTCTACACTTTGGATAAGACTTTCAGAAGAGTAGGAATCGACCGTGACCCCTTGTATTCCGTTATCATTTTCGTCCACGATTCTGCCTGACACCGTAGCTGTGGGTTGGGTGCGTGTTAGCACCGTGAAAGTCAGGGATGAGTTGGTTGTTCCAAGAGCAGTTACTGAAACATTGTAGTCTACGTCTACAGGCGCTGTTAAGGGAACAGTGACCTCTAGCTGAAGCGATATGCTCTGTCCAGCTGATACGCTAACTTTTGTAACCTCATAACCCTGCTCTAATATTCTTGTGGGCCATCCGTTAGGTTTAGATACTGAAAATTCCACGACTTCCGTCTCTTCACCAGAATTTCCCACTGTGAACGGGATTGTGACCTGATTGCCTGAATTGGATATTAAACTTAATCTCGAGGTGGACAGCCTTAAAGATCTGAGCAGCCCGGTGGTGCCTAGGTTGACATATGGACCCTGTAACGTAACGCTTTTTGTAACTTCAACATATCCGATTTTTTTGAAATGGATACTGTAAGTTCCACTTAATAAATTCTCAATAAAAAAGAAGCCTTCTGAATTGCTGGATGCAGAATCCTGAACCACTCCACCCGTGATTAGTTCCACAGTGACTCCATGAAGTCCCACGCCGTCTTCATCTGCAACGGTACCATAAATGTGCGAGTATTCAATTGCACCATAAGCTGGCAAGGATGTTGGCAAAAACGCCATAATTGAAACAGAGCACATGATTATGATCAGGAGCACTGTTTTTAGTCTCGAAATATTTCCAAACGATTTTGTGAAAACGCCCAATTTTTTCCCCTTTTGAATTGTGTGCTGACTTTTAGCCACTACTGTTTTACATAAAACATTTTTTCAGAATTAGACTCAAATCTAACCCAAATCAACGCAAGTAAAATGTTAAAAAGACAAATCAAAGATGTAACGCGCCATGTAACATAGGGATATTTATTATAAACCTCAAAACACTTCAATTAGGTCCGTTGTTTCCTTGGAGCTGTATGGATGTCTGTTCGCGTTCGCCCGTTGAAGTATTTGCTTGGTTGGCTTATTGCGGGAACTAGGGGCGGCGTAACTCGCGCCAAGATAATTGAAACCTTACGGGAAAACCCGCAGAACGCAAACCAATTGGCGAACAGTCTCGAGATGGATTACCGAACTATAAGGCACCATCTAAAACTATTAGAAAAGAACAGGATAATCACTTCCGCCGGAGACGGGTATGGTAATACCTATTTCTTGTCTACAGAAATGGAGGAAAATTACGGCTTATTCGAAGAGATTGTGAACAAATTGTGGAAAAAACAAAAAAGGAAGAAAAAGAAGTGAACCTACAATGAACAAATACGTGAAAATCTGGATAATGTTCGCGATTTTGTTAGTGGTGACTGTGTTCGCAGATTTTTTAGCCACCCAAAATGCTCCAGCCCCTCCAACTTCCATATTCGCACGTAGACAAGTTCCCTTTGATATGTTTAGTGAGGATAGACAATCTTTCTACATGGACATAGAGTTGTTCTACAAAATCAAAACAATACTTTCCTCAATCAACGCCACACTCCTAGTTTTCCTGCTGGCTACATACGTTGACATGTACAAGAAACTAAAGTCAGAATTCACAATCGGACTGATACTCTTCTCACTGATTCTGCTTCTCTATGCCCTTACATCCAATCCCCTACTGCAGTGGCTCTTTGGCTATCAAGCGTTCGGTCTTGGACCCTTCGCAATGCTTCCAGACCTGTTCACAACTTTAGCCCTAGCTGTGCTGTTGTATCTGACAATGAAGTAGAACCCAAAAAAGCTTCAAGTCATAGCGCATAGCATGGGTAAGTGGATACACTGTTGAATGCCTGTTCTATTAGGCTCCTAATAATACTTCATTGTTGAAAACAGTACTTTCAGAAAAACGTGGAAACAACAAAATCAAGTTACTACTTCTGGGCGACAACCATGGCATGTGCCTTGTCAAAGGGTTCAAGACCAACAACTTGATCGATTCGGAATCCCCTAGCCTCCAAGACAGCAACTTCATTCTTGAAAACCACAGACGGCTCCTTAGTGACATCTATGCTCTGAGCCTTAATCGCCAACATAACCCAGCCGCCATCAGCCAGAAACATGTCTGCATTATCCGCCAAAACCCGAGCCTGCTCAGGCTGAGCAACATCACAGTAAACACTGTCCACCCGCTGCACCATCCGCGAATAGGTTTCCGGCAACCGTGCATCCGCCAATATAGGCGACATGTTATACCGTAAAATGCAAACGTTGTTAACCAACTCTCTCAGGGAACGCGAAGCAAACTCGATACAGTATACATGTCCCTCTTCGCCAACAATGTCAGAGACGTGGCTTGCAGTTGTTCCTGAAGCCGCGCCCAGATACAGCACCCTGTGGTTAGGATAAATGGGAACAGTCTCTAAACCCTTGAGTATGGCAGCCGCTAACTTGCTTCTGTAAGGATCCCACAGCCTATATTCATCTCGCTTAAACTTGACGAGACGCTCTCCATAAACCGAGGTTCCAGCAGCCAAGTTTTTAGTAGCTAACTTTCGGGTTCCATCTTCCAGAGTAACCCAGTAAATTTCTGGAAAACTGGGGTGAGGCTTAACGTTTACTACCACGGTTCTTTCTCCGCGGACGCTTTCTTTCCGGGGGCTTTCTGCTTGGAATTCTCTTTGGTGGTGCAGAAGGCGGCGGAGGCTTCTCGTACCTCTCCCGAATCTCATCGATTCTCTTCTCAAGGTCAGCTTTCAATTTGTCTCCCATATACTTGCCTTTGAAGGCATCAACCCGAGCGGCTATAGCCAATTTTCCAGCCAACGCTCGAGCAATCTTTCCACGTTGCCAACGCTTCCCATCATGAATAAGCGGATGCTGAAAGATTATCCCATGCTTAGGCGGACGCGCCTTTGTCTTCAATGATCTAAACAGGGCTTTCTCAGCACCCAAAACTTGAATTGTGCTTGCCGGCAACTTAGCCAAGTTTAACAGTCCACCGGCAAGGGCTAACAAGCGAGCCCCCAAAAGTGAACCACCTATTGTCCGAGTGTTTGGTGCAACCTCCTCCATAACCGAGTCCACGTACTTCTCCAACGATTGGCGCACGCCATAAAGCTCAAGAACTTTTCTGCACATGTCTTGAATCTTAGAAAAATCTTCATCACTTATATCAGCGCCCATAGACGCCACAGCAACCTTAGCTATAGATTGGGCTTTATTCTTCGGCAGCCCTTCATTCTCTAGATTCTCAGCAGTGAAGTTTTCTCTTGTTCCCAAGTTAACTACGAGACGAGCATAAGTTTCATGCTTGTCAATCAGCCTATCCAACTCTGGATAATGGAGCCCAAACCACTCCCGTAAACGGCTCATAAAAATATTCAACGATTTATCCAGATCATCAACGGTTTGAACTGCCTGAGCCACCAGCAAGTCTCGCCTTTCAATGGTCTTCTTCACTTTCATCTTAGCTAGTTCGATTGAAACATTGTGAATCTGCACACGAAGCTGCTCCGGCTTCTCCACAAACTCTAGGTCCAAGGCAAACTTTTCCAAGTTTTCTCGAAGCCGCTTACCCGCCTCTGAAGACGTCTCCACAGCCACTTCAATGCTCAGCTTTTCACTGGCACTTCTAGCCATTTCCTGATTCTCAAAAACAAAATGTGTGTAACCTTTAGCCCGCAGTTTATCAACCAAACTTGAGATTTCCTCTATTACCGTTCCATCCTCTATCTTCCGAAGCCTTTCCGCCGTTTCCTGCGGGTCTTTAGGAAAGAACACTGTTTCAACCAGTTCGTTGTCTTCGCCGAAACCAAAAACTCCAATTACAGATTCTACTATTGTGGCTTTCACAACTTTTCCATCCATCATATAATCATATTAGAGTACGTTTCCTAACCTTTATCTTGGCAGTGGATAACTTTTACTACACAAGAGGGAAACAAAAATGGAGAATCGCCTTGCCACCGAAATAGCTGGACTGAAACTTGCTAACCCCACCATGCTCGCCTCAGGAATCCTAGGATACACCGGATTATCATTAAAGAGCGTGATAGAAGCAGGAGCCGGAGCCATTGTAACAAAGTCTATGGGATTAGAACCAAGAACAGGCTACCCCAACCCAACAGTTGTCCAGACTGACTGCGGCTTACTCAACGCCATGGGTCTACCAAACCCGGGCATCAGCCACTTCAAAGAGGAAATAAAGGAACTGAAGAACACCGGAGTTCCCACCATTTTGAGCATTTACGGTTATTCGTCAGAAGAGTTCGCCACGGTCGCTGAAATCGCAGTTAAAATGGGTGCAGATGCCATAGAGTTGAATGTGTCCTGTCCCCATGTCAAAAAAGCCGGAGCAGAGATTGGATGCGACCCCCTATTGCTGACGGAAATCGTGGAAGAAGTGAAGAAAAAGGTTGCCAAGCCAGTGCTTGTGAAGTTGACCCCCAACGTCGCAAACATAGGCGAGATTGCTAAAGCCGCTGAGGAAGCTGGGGCAGACGCAATAACAGCCATAAACACGGTTAAGGCTATGAACATCGAAATCGAAACAGGCAGACCACTTCTAGCCAACAAGTTCGGCGGATTGTCCGGACCCGCCATAAAACCCATCGCCGTCAGATGCGTATACGATGTCTACAGCTCAGTTGATGTTCCAGTCATCGGCTGCGGCGGAATAACAAGCTGGCAGGACGCCATAGAATTCATGCTGGCGGGGGCATCCGCGGTTCAGATAGGAACAGCCATCGCCTTCAAAGGAGTAAGCGTCTTCAGTTCCGTCGCTAAAGGCATCGACGCTTATCTTAAGAGGAAGGGCTTCAACAACGTAAGAGAACTTGTCGGTCTAGCACACAAATTCTAAGAAGCTTTATTGCTGATAGACTGTTGTGATTGATTACTTTGGGCGGTCGCTTACGGCTACTGAAAAAGTAGTTTTGTTAAGGGAATATTTCGTTTTTTGGAATAATGCTTCATTCTGAATATTGCTTTTTATCTTCTTAGTTTACGAATAGTTTGGTTCTTCACATGATTGAACATAACGGCATTGAGGACACTCTGGTAATCATTGCTACATTAAATGAAGAGGCTGGTTTAGGTCCCACTTTAACTGAAATCAAAAGCTCGTTAGAGAATCCTCTTTGCTTGGTGGTTGATGGTCGAAGCACGGATCGCACAGTTGAAGTTGCCAAGGAATGTGGAGTTCAGACTCTCTTTCAGAAAGGTGTGGGGAAGGGTGATGCAATAGCGACTGCAATTGGACATATTAACTGGCTGAAAGTGAAGTATGTGGCGTTAATTGATGCTGATTACACCTACCCCGCCAAGTACCTATCAACGATGATTAAAATTCTTGAAGAGAACCCGGAAATTGGGATGGTTTGCGGAAACAGATTCACCAACCGATTAAAATTTGAAGCAATGCCTAATGTGTTCCACCTAGGAAATAGGCTCCTATCTTTTACGCACAATCTTTTGAATGGTATTGATTTGGACGACCCGCTTACTGGATTGAGGGTAGTTCGCAAAGAAATTGTACACAATTGGCACCCAAAATCCAAGGGTTTCGATATTGAAGTTGAACTAAATCACCTAGTGGAAACTAAAGGATACCACATAACCGAAATCCCAATCCATTACAGAGCTAGGCTCGGAGAAAAAAAATTAGCACCCAAACACGGTCTCACTATTTTCAAGAGGATACTAACAGAGAGCATCTGAAGCCCTGTTCACTGATCCGTCCTATACGCGTCTACAGCCTTGGCAAGCTCCGCCAATTCTTTAGGATGAGCAAACAAGCTGTCTATGCGTTCAGGGTTCATCCAGTATTTGTAATTGAGGCGCGTGATTGTTGCTGAGATTCCGTTGGGTGTCCCTATCTCGGTCAGTCGCCTGAGTGTGTTTGTTGCCTTTTGGTAAACTCCTTGCCCCTTTCTCAGGTTTGTTGCTTCTTTTCCTCCCTCTATGCTTACGATTATGGCAGTGTTGGACAAACGTTTTAGGCGCTCAAAATCGCTTTCCGTAATGGCTGTACCGTTGGTGAAGATTATGAAGCATCTCTTCTTGAACTCTTCGCAAAGCTCAATTAACTTCGGAAAAAGAAAAGGTTCACCACCCGCTAGGAAGAAGCCGAATACACCAAGCTCACTAGCCTCAGAGATGATGCTGACCCATCCTTTCCAATCGAGTTGCGGCTTTTTCTTCCTCTGGCGCTCAATGCCTTTGTGGCAGGTAATGCCTGAGGCGGCAGCAAAACATCCTGAGCAACTAAGATTGCACTGCTGAGTTAGACTAAGGATTAAGGCTGGGGGCACCTTTAAGCCGTTCAGTTCCGATTCCTTACGAAGTCGCGTAGCTTCGGTATAGGCACGAAGGAGTGAACGTGCCGACAGGAGAAATCTAGGATGACGTAATGCCCAAGGCAGAAAGAGGCGATAAAATGGTGGACCAAAAGGATTCTTACGTAACACTTGGGTGATGAACCGCATTTTTTCACTTAAAACCTACCCTTGTTCAATTGCACTATTAAATTGTTGGCAGCTTCATCCTCGATTCGAAAAAAGTGGTTCAGCCTAGTCAGCAAATAAGATTGCACTAAAAAGTCACTTTGAGGTACGCGCCATGATATATTTAATATGCGTCAACTCTTTAAGAGAATACACGCCCAAAAATGAAGGATACGAACAAAATTGCAGTTTCATTCCCGAAAACGTTCCCCAGTGCCTCCGTCTTTCGATTCGATTAATCGCATGAGAATCGTAGAAATTATGGAAGCAAAAAAAGAAAACTGCACTGTTAAAACATTCACTTTTAGTGATAAACTGTGCGGAAAGGCTGAGCCGGGTCAGTTTGTTATGGTTTGGATACCCGGAGTTGATGAGATTCCAATAAGCCTTTCAGGAATAAACTCGGAGGGGCTCACATCGATAACCGTCAATGAGGTTGGAGAAGCCAGCAGGGCTCTTAACCAGAAAGAAAAGGGAGACATTATTGGAGTAAGGGGACCATTCGGTAAGGGTTTCGTTCCGGCAGGAGGAAACGTGATGCTGGTTGGAGGCGGAACCGGATTAGGTCCACTGATGCCTCTAGCTGAAAAGCTTGTGAAAATAGCCGATAAAATAACTTTAATGAGCGGAGTTAAGAGCAAATGTAACCTCCTGTTTCTGGACCATATAGACAAACTTCTTTCAAGGGTAAATTCAGAAACCGTTTTCACAACAGAGGATGGAAGCTACGGAATCGAAGGCATAGTTGTTGATCAGATAGAACAGAAGCTGATGAAAGAACGCTTCGACACGATTTACACCTGCGGTCCAGAACAGATGATGTACAGAACCTTCCTTCTGGCAGAACAACACAACGTGCCCGTCCAAGCCAGTTTGGAACGGATAATGCGTTGCGGCATCGGCTTGTGCGGCAGCTGCCAAATAGGCAAATTAAGGGTCTGCAAAGACGGGCCAGTTCTAACTTCTGAGCAGCTGAGAGGCATCAAAGAGGAGTTCGGGAAATTTCAGCTAGACTTCACAGGAAAAAAAGTCAAACTGTAAGCAATCATACATGCAGGAAAATCGTGGATGGTTTACCCAAAAAAAGTCTATTTCGAAGACCACGTTTTCCTTGTTGATGAGCATGTTTACGAGCCAGCCGAAGACACTTTCCTGTTAGCCGAAAAAATGGAGGTATCAGAAGATGATGATGTTTTGGATATGGGAACTGGCTGCGGGATTCTGGCTGTTTTGGCAGCGGAAAAAGCAGAAAGGGTCTTGGCTGTTGACATAAATCCCTACGCTATCGAATGCGCCGTCAAGAACGCGGAAACTAACGGTGTAAGGGAGAATATAACGTTTCGGCATGGAGACCTGTTTCAACCCATCAAACAGAATGAACGCTTCAGCCTGATACTTTTCAACTCGCCGTACCTACCTTCTGAGCCAGATGAAGAAAAAAGCTGGGTCGGGAAGGCATGGGCAGGAGGACCGAACGGAAGAAAAGTTATTGACCGTTTCGTAATGGATGCCCCCAACTTTTTAGCTGCTGGAGGCAGGATTCAGCTTGTTCAATCTTCGCTCTCTGACGTAAACAGAACAATCCAAATGTTCAGTGAGAGGAACTTGCGGGCGATGGTTGTTGCTCAAGTTAAGGTCGCCTTCGAGAGAATAGTTTTGGTTGAAGCTAAACGCTAGTGATCGTTTAGACCGAGAAACAGCCTAAAAGTTATTGTTTTTCGCTAGAGACGAAAGCGCTACAACTCCGGCAAACCAAACTATAAACGTGGCGTACCACACTGGAAAAGCCGTCTCATAATTGCAGATAAGATTATGGTACACGGAAACAAGAAATAGCGATATCCAGCAACCTACAGTCCAAAACAGCTTCACATGCTTCA
>Ga0315537_1000939_pt1 | contig 23286 bp, 23 predicted proteins | sample SalMarSW160270MG_FD_203091 | JGI IMG/M metagenome (GOLD analysis project Ga0315537, IMG submission 203091) | Salt marsh sediment microbial communities from the Plum Island Ecosystem LTER, Massachusetts, United States - Salt Marsh Sediment SW1602-70 ...
ACACCTCCCCTTTCAAATCCGGATCCTGGTGACTTGTGCCCAAATCCTTTATTTCCCAAAAATAGTCCCCTACCCTATTTTCAACATTAAAATAGAGTTTCTTTAAGTTAATGCGCAATGAATCCAAAAAAAGTCGAAGCCAGTGACAATATTTGTCCAATATACAGGATCACATAACCTGATTATTCCAGTATAACCAATAATTTCAATCAGTTTCATGATACGCCTACTGGCATCTATCTTGCTGCTCATCATATTAATTCCAGATGCGCAAGGAGGAAAAGCAGATGAAAAAAGTGATCTTTTTTGCCTTAGTGGTGTTATGGCTCGTGCCAGCCAGTATGTGTACCGTCGGGGATGTAGTGACACGCACCCTCAGCCCTGTAGGGAATGCCTGGGCTGATGAATGGGTATGCGAAGACCCAAACTTCCCCATCAACTGCAATAACGGCGTCTGTTGCGCAACGGGATACTATTGTTGTAATCTGACCTGTTGCCCCTCGGGCTCCCTCTGTTGCCCGACCGGATGCTGCCCTGCTGGTTATCCATGGTTTTGCCCGGAAAATAATAGGTGCTATGAGCGGTATGATGATGCAAGTATAAACTGCGGCAGTATCCTTCAGCAGTGCCAGTAAAAGTAGATACGTCTACGCACAGGCGCTTTTTCCGTGGCTCGTTAGACACGTCAGACTTTGACACAGGATAAAATCATCTAAGTCAACCACTCCGCTCAGAAAATAAAGCGGGCGCCAGAAGGACAGCCCTATTTGGCTGACATCGACCTTCTCCATTCCGGATGCTGGAGATCCGGGGGGATTCTCCCGCCCAAATCCTTGAAGAAAGATAAATACCTGATGACCTCAACCCAGACTGGGGTATCGACGAGGATCATCCTCCCATCTTCCTCAGCTTTATATGGTCATACCCCCCTACCCCATAGCCTTTGCAACAGATGATGTCTTCTCTGTGGGCCTTCGTATATTCTTCTCTACCTCGACCCAGGAGCCTTACGCACCTTCTCTAATACCCTACCCCTCCTTTTTTAACGCCGCCAGACTCCGGGCTGCTTCCTGCAACTGTTCTTCGGGAGAGGTGAAGGCGAAGCGGACATACCCCTCCCCGGTCTTGCCAAAGCCGTGGCCCGGGGTGACCATGATCCCCGTTTTATCCAGGAGGTAATCCGTATAGGATGCCGAGGTGTGCCCTGGGGGGACCCGCACCCAGATGTAAAAGGTAGCCTGCGGGACCTTGAACTCAAGCCCAGCCTCCCGCAGACCCCCCACCAAGATGTCCCTGCGCCGCTGGTAGATCCTGCGCAGCTCATCCACGCCGGATTGATCCCCTTCCAGGGCCTCGACACCCGCCATTTGAATCGGCCCGAAGACCCCCACATCGATGTTGGTCTTCACCAAGGTCAGATATCCCACCAGTTCCGCATTGCCCACGGCAAAGCCGATGCGCCAGCCGGCCATATTGTAAGTCTTGGAGAGGGAGTGAAACTCAACCGCCACATCTTTGGCACCGTCCACCTCGAGGATGCTGGGGCAATAGTGGCCGTCAAAATATATCTCCGAGTAGGCCAGGTCATGGAGCACCACAAGGTGGTACTGCTTGGCGAAACGAACCACCTCGCGGAAAAAATCATGCGTAGCCACTCCTGTGGTAGGGTTATGGGGATAATTGAGGGAGATCAGCTTGGCACCCTCGGCCACCTCCTTGGGGATCTTACCCAGGTCTGGGAGGTATGCATTTTCCTCCAACAGCGGCATGGGATACGGCCTGGCCTTGGCAAAGAGGATCGAGGTATAGAAGATGGGGAAACAGGGATCGGGGAACAGGGCGATGTCCCCCTGATCGACATAGGCCATGGGGGCATGCGACACGCCCTCCTTGGAACCGATGAGGGAGATGATCTCGGTCTCCGGATCGAGAGATACACCGAATCTCCTATGATACCAACGGGCCGCTGCCCGGCGGAACTCCGTAATCCCGACGTACGAAGGATAGCGGTTGAAATCCGGGGCCTTCAATGCCTCCTTGAGCCGTTGGACGATATGGGGAGGGGTGGGAAGATCGGGGTCGCCCCTGCCCAGGTCGATGATCGCTACCCCTTTGGCCTCAAGCTCCTGTTTCTTCGCCTCGATCTCGGCAAAGACATAGGGGGGAAGTTCCTTGAGCCGCTGTGCCGGTTCAAATTGTGTCTTTTTCTTCATCTGACACCTCCATATTAGTAAATAAAAAAAGGGCCGATGGACTGAGTGCCCATCGGCCCCTAATAAACCCTTTTCGTGTTAGATCATTGATGCAGAGAGGCCCATGGACTCCTTTCTTCGTCCCTATAGTAGTAATAGTAGTAGTAATAAAGGCTTCTGCAATCCATGTGACCCTCGTGATTCTGTCTTTACCATATATTCATCACCCCTGTCAACCTTATTTTGATAGTATTCTCCCTCGCAATCCCACTACCCTACTTCCCTGAAATCACCAAAACGTCACCTCCCCCCGCTGAGCAGCAAAAAAGAACTTGACAGATCCGGATCAAGGGGGTATTATTGATAATGAATCTCAATAATAATAGCCTCATCATGGATGCCATCAAAAAGTTTCGCGAATACATCAAGGAAAAGGGGCTCCGCAACACGCCGGAACGGGAGACGATTATCGATGAGATCTTCTCGATCCACGATCACTTCGATGTGGATGAGCTCTTCCTGAGGTTGAGGAACAAGAAGAAGCGGATCTCCAAGGCCTCCCTCTACAGGACCATCCCGCTCCTCATCGACAGCGGATTGATTAAGGAGGTCTATTTCGAGAACGGGCATCTCCACTATGAACACATCTATGGCCAAAAACAACACTGTCACCTCCGATGCGTGAGCTGCGGCAGGATCGTTGAGTTTGCAGATGATGAAATCGGGGTCATTCAGAGCCGCATCGGGAAAAAATACGACTTTGCTATAACATCCCATCGCTTTGAACTTTTAGGGTATTGCTCACAGTGCGCGCAGGAACAGGAAGCACGCACTGTCAGGAACTCATCACGTAAAGCATTAAAAAAGCATCAGACAATGGATATGAGCATGCCAAGCAAAAACCCTCATAACCAAAGGGGGAATACCAGACGATGAAAATCGCCATTGCATCCAAGGGAAAGACTATATCATCGCGCGTTGACGATCGTTTCGGGCGTTGTCCGTACTTTCTGGTATTAGATACAACATCGATGACAACGGAGACGATTGAAAATCCTGGACAGAAAGAAAAAAATGCTGCCGGCATCCGAGCATGCCAAATGCTCATTACCAAGGATATCGATGCGCTTGTCGTCAAGAATATCGGGCACAACGCACTCGTTACCCTCACGGGAGCCGGCATGGACGTCTATACTGTCGCATCCGGAACAGTCAGCGCTGCCATTGAAAAGGTGAAGCGGGGTGAGCTCACCGCTGCAGAACGCCCTACCGTCGGGTTTCAAGAAGGGCTGGATAATTAAATAGGCACAAGACAATGAGAGCACGAATGCGAGGCAGAAGACTTGCGAAAGACCACAGGGACATCTATCAGCAGTTCAAGGTCATCTTCGAGGATGAAGGACTCGACCGGATCAATGAGAGACTAACGATCCTTGCAACGTTTCTCGGTACCGAAAACCACCTGACTGCTTCGGAGTTGACAGGTATCCTGAAAGAAAAGGGGATCTCCGTGGCGGAGGATTTTGTTGCCGAAAATTTGAAGCTCTTTGCCCAATACGGCTTTGCCCAAGAAAAACACTTTTCCGATCAGGCGACACAATATGAACATCATCACCTGGGCAAACACCACGATCACCTGATCTGTGTCCGGTGCGGTTCCATCCTCGAGTTCTACAATCCGGAACTCGAGGCCTTGCAGGCAGAGACGGCCCGTCGCATGGGATTTCACGATCTCCAGCACCGCATGGAGATCTATGGGCTCTGCTCCAACTGCCTGAGGAAACGCAAGGACGTCATGCCCCTTATCATGGCCTCCCCGGGTGAACAGGTGCGCATTGTGGGCTTCCGGGGCCACAGGGGGATGGAACGGCGGCTCACGAGCATGGGGCTCAGGCGGGGTGCCGATGTGGAAGTGATCAAGAGCAGCGGCCCAGGGCCGCTGATTGTGGCCTCCCAGGAAACCCGAATCGCCCTGGGAGCCGCAATGGCCAAAAAGATCTTAGTGACAACAACCCCGCAACATCAGAAATAAGGAAAGAATGATGACTGCGCGAAAGTTGAATGAGCTGAGGACCGGAGACCGGGGCATCATCGAACGGATCACAGGAACGGGCAGATTCAGGCAGCGGCTCATGGAGATGGGGTTTGTCCCGGGGACGGAGATCATGGTGGAAAAATATGCCCCCCTCAAGGACCCCATTGAATATATCCTCAAGGGGTATCACGTCAGCCTGAGACACACCGAGGCCGAAAAGATAATGGTGCGCGAATCAGAGGAAGGGCAGAGAGAGGATTAATGCCCAAAAAAATCACCATCGCCCTTGCGGGCAACCCCAATTCCGGCAAGACGACCATCTTCAACAACCTGACCGGTGCCCATCAAAAGGTGGGGAACTGGCCCGGTGTCACCGTCGAGAAAAAAGAGGGGACTGCTACCTATAACAACTATACCATCCGGGTGGTCGACCTCCCCGGGACCTACAGCCTGACCGCATACTCCCAGGAGGAGATCATCGCGCGCAACTATATCCTCGAGGAAAAACCCGATCTCGTGGTCGACGTGATCGACGCCTCAAACCTGGAACGCAATCTCTATCTGGCCTCGCAGTTGATCGATCTCGGGGTCAAACTGGTCTTTGCCCTCAACATGGTGGATCTGGCCCGATCTAGAGGACAGATCATCGATCATGAGCAGCTTGCCATCCTCATGGGGGTACCCATTGTCCCAACAGTGGGCACGAAGAATCAAGGGACCACGGAGTTGTTGGAGGCCATCGTCAGGGTGACGGAGGACAAAGAATCAGTTGCCCGGCACATCCATATCGATTACGGTCGAGAGCTGGAAGAGGAGATTGCAAAGCTGCAAGGGTTGATCCAACCCGCTCCTTCATTGGCACATAAACATCATGCCCGTTGGATGGCGACCAAGCTCCTGGAAAACGACGAAGAAGTCATCAAGGAGATCGAAAAGAAACCTCGGAAGAAGACCATCCTGGGGCAGCTAGAACAAAGCAAGAGTCGGTTACAACAGATTCTCGGTGACGATCCTGAAACCCTCATAGCCGATCGTCGCTACGGCTTCATCCATGGCGCCCTGAGGGAGACCCTGCGGCACACCCGCACGGACAGACGGTATGTCTCCGACCGGGTTGATACGGTCCTGACCAATCGCCTGTTCGGACTTCCGATCTTCTTCTTCTTTATTTGGGCCATGTTCCAGCTCACCTTCAACCTGGGAAGCTACCCCATGGCATGGATCGATGCGGGGGTGGGACTCCTTGCTCAGTTCGTCGGTGGATTGATGGGAGAAGGACTCCTCAAGGGTCTTGTTGTCGACGGGATCATCAGCGGCGTGGGCGGCGTGGCCGTGTTTCTCCCCAATATTTTCATTCTCTTTTTCTGCATAGCCCTCTTTGAAGACACGGGCTACATGGCCAGGGCCGCCTTTATCATGGACAAGGTCATGCACACCCTGGGGCTGCACGGAAAATCCTTCATCCCTATGATCATGGGATTCGGGTGCAACGTACCGGCCATTATGGCGACCCGCGTATTGGAGAGCAGGAGGGACAGGATTCTTACCATCTTAATCAATCCGTTGATCAGCTGCAGCGGCAGGCTTCCTATCTACGCGCTCATCGCCGGGGCACTCTTTGGGGCGCGGGCAGGCAACGTCATTTTCTCTCTCTATATCATCGGCATCGCCATGGCCATCTTGATGGGCCAGATCTTCAAGCGGACCCTCTTCAAAGGGGAGATCGCACCTTTTGTTTTAGAGCTTCCCCCCTATCGCATGCCGACTTTTAAGGGGACCGTAATCCACATGTGGGAGCGTGGTTCCATCTTTATAAAAAAGATGGGGGGCGTAATCCTCATCGGATCGATCATCGTGTGGGCCCTCAGCTCCTTCCCCCAGAACGTGGACTATGCCGGGGATTACGAAGCACAAAAAAGCCGTATCCAAGAGGAGTACGCAGCGGTGATCCAAAGGGCAGACGCAAACAGGGTCGAGGTGCTCGCCGAGGAGATGGATCAAAAGGTCGCCGAGGTGGAGATCCTCAGGGAGAGGGAATTTCAGGAGAAGAGCCTCCTCGGGAGGCTGGGGAAGGTCATTGCCCCGGTCCTGCGCCCCCTGGGCTTTGACTGGAGGGCGGGTATAGCCCTGCTCACCGGTTTCGTGGCCAAGGAGATCGTGGTGAGCACTTTCGGAGTCCTCTATCAGGTCGGCAGAGAACAAGAGGAAGAAAGTGAAGGCCTCCGTGCGGCCATCCAGCATGCCATGACACCCCTGATCGGCTATGCCTTTATGATCTTTGTCTTGGTCTACACACCCTGTCTGGCCACCGTGGCGGCCATCCGCCGGGAAACAGGGTCCTGGGGATGGACGGGTTTTTCGGTCGGCTACGGCCTTGTCCTGGCCTGGTTCTTGGCCTTTATCATCTACCAGGGTGGGATGTTCCTCGGGTTGGGATAATGGTGAAATATGGATATGGCCGGAGCGTTATGGGTCGCCATAATCGGATGCGTCGGGCTCCTTTTCTTCTGGCTCGTGATAGTCCGACTGATCTCAAAACTTGGGGTGAGAGGACCGTGTCCCGCCTCCTTGAGCTGGATCGTAAACAATCCCATCCGCCGCTGGTACATGCGTCCGGTCCTCGATCGCGTAGGCATCCGCCCCGGAGAAAAAGTATTGGAACTAGGACCGGGCCCAGGTGCCTTTACCATAGAGGCGGCGCGCCGGACGAATCCAGGAGGGAGACTGTTGGCTGTGGACATCCAGCCCAAAATGATCGCCGTTGTGGAACGAAAGGTCCGTGAAGCGAAGCAGAACAATGTCGAAACCTATCGTGCCGATGCCTTTCACGTGCCGGTTGATACGGGGAGCATCGACCGTGCCTTTCTCGTAACCGTCTTGCCAGAGATACCTGATCGAAAACGGGCGCTGCAAGAGCTCCGGCGCGTGCTCAAGCCGGGTGGAGTGCTCTCCATCACGGAAGAATTCCTGGACCCTGACTATCCTTTGGCCCGAACAACCATCCGCTGGGCAGAAGAGGCGGGGTTTGATCTGGAGGAATGTCTCGGCAACTGGTGGATTTATACCCTCAATTTTCGAAAGCCAAAGTGAAAAGAAAAACAAGAGGATGAGAAGAGCCTACACAGGATGATCCACCGCAGAAGAAAAAAGTCAGTTTTATCGTTTATTATGGGGGGATGGCCCTGGGGTTAGGTTAGAAAATGAGGCAGGATAACGTCGCGATGCAGAATAATAGGGAACAGTTGAAAAAACTCATCGAGAGGAACACCCAGGACCTTCATCATCGTGTGGATATGCAACAACATGTCCTGCTCAGCATCCTAGGACAGATCAAAGATGGGTGCCCTAACAACCTCTGCGCCTTAGTGGATTGCCCGCACAAAAAGCTGCTGCGTCAGGTCCTCGTAGAGACCATAGAGGTCCTGGAGGAGACGAAGAAGGCCTTCAAATCGAAGAGGCTGGAAAGTCTGCGAAAGAGGCTTACAGTGGTGCTGTTGGACACATAGCCTGAGATTATTTTTTAAGGGGACGTCTTACGGCCCCTGATTAAGGCAGGGGAAGTGAAGGCGTAACTTGATGGTCTTTAATAGACATCGAGTTGCGCCTTTTTATTTACAGGAATTAATAAAAAAAGGAGGTTTTTGTTATGTTGGAACGTTTTTTGGTTTTGCTTGTGGTGATAGTGTTTGTTTTTGCCCCGTTTGTTTCGGCGAACGCCCAGGAGGATCTGAAAAGAGAAGTGGACTTCTTAAAGCAACGGGTACAACAATTGGAGGAAAAGATCAAAGAACAGGAACAGAGCGCCGTTCAGACCGAAGAGACCCAACAAGAGCACGGCAGGGAACTCGCCGCCATCTGGGAGGCACTCAAGGGTATCGAGATCGGGTTTTCAGCCACGGGTGTAGTCCAGGGCAGCATAGGGAATCACACAAACGAAGGCATACCCAGTGAGCGGGATCGTGCGGATCGGGTGGACGGCTCTGTATCCGCTGATCTGGAGATCAGCAAGCGGATCGGCGATCACGGCCGTGTCACCGTGATCCTCGCAGCTGCCTACGGTGATGGATTAGACCCCAGGATACCCAGTTGGTGGGGGATAAACGGTGATGCCGAGGATGAACAACGGGTCTACCTCAAGGAACTCTGGTATGAGCATGAGTTTTTTGATGGAAGGCTTTGCTTCACCCTGGGAAAAGTGGATCTCACCGCCTATGTAGACGCCAACGAGGCGGCGAACGATGAGAACACACAGTTCCTCTCTCCTGGGTTTGTCCACTCTGCAGCCATAGCGTTTCCCGATGACAATGGGCCTGGGGTGAGGGTCCGGTTTATTCCCCTGGAGCTTGTAGATATCGCCCTTGGCTGGGGTGAGGGAGATGCAGACTGGAATGAGCTGGGGCAGAGGTCCTTCTTCATCGCAGAGTTGGGACTCCATCCCCAACTTGGGGGACTGGAAGGGAACTATCGCCTCTATGGTTGGTACAGGAGGCACCATCGGGACGAGGGATTTGTGAGCTGGGACAACCAAATAAAGGGTATCAGTGACAGTCGAAATGGCTGGGGCCTCGGACTCAGTCTCGATCAAGCCGTGACCCCCGGTGTCACCCTTTTTGGCCGTATCGGGTACCAAGACCAAAAAGTCTATGAGTTCGGATGGGCCTGGAGTGTGGGCGTTGAAGTGAAAGGTGGCTATTGGGGCAGGAATGACGACGCCTTCGGTATCGCTTATGGTATGGCGATGATCAGCGATGACTACCACGATTTTAAAAGGATTGTAGATGCTGAGCCCTGGTTTACTCAAGACGAGTCCCACCTGGAGCTTTACTATCGCTTTCAGGTACACGACCATATCTCCCTATCACCTGACCTGCAGGTCCTCTGGAACGCCCAGGGGGATGGCAGGTTCGATCCGGTAGCGGTCATAGGGATACGTGGCACCGTGGAGTTTTAGAGAAAAATATCTCCTTTATAAGAAAAGGTCACGGAATGAACATGCGAAAAATCAAAGGGAGATGGTTGCTTTTCATAATCGGCTGAAGAAGAGCAGAGAGCCGATCACGGTGATCGCACAGGCCCCGAGGAGAGAAAGCGCTGCCGATGAGAAGGTAAATATCTTTTGCCTCTTAACGGTCGCACGGAAGATGGTATTGCGTGAGGCAATGGAAAAGAGGGCAAAGATCGTGGTGGTCAATCCCATCCCCAAGGCGAGGCACACCATAGCGAACAATCCTGGGACGAGGATATCCAAGGTGATGGTAAAAAGGAAAATCAACGCCGCCCCAGGGCAGGGTACCAAACCCGTGGCTAAGGCCACGAGGACCATATGTCTATAATCGGCTTCAGCCGTCTTGTACTCCTGTATACCAGTCAATTTTCCTGCTTTTAATTCGTACACCTTATACACGACTAAAAAAAGGCCGAGCACCATCAGGAGCGCATAACTTATCTTCTCCAGTATCCCGCTCGCATGTTCAAACGAGCTCAGCCCGGCGGTCTTGAGGGCGAGATAGAAACCCAGAACAATGGCAACGGCGGAAAAGACATGAACAAACGTAATCAAATTGCCCATGAGCATCCCGTGGACGTATCTCCCAGGGCGGCTGAGGAAATATGAAAAGACAATGGATTTACCATGCCCGGGACCAAGGGCATGGATGACCCCGTAGACAAACGAAAGGATCAAAAACAACAAAAATGAGCGCCCCCACGGGTTTTCGCGTATGTCCCGACTTACGTGGGTCAAATGCCCCCTCAATTTTTTCTGCCACACAGAGAGCATGGAAAAAACGGGTTGAAGCAGCTGGGGACCACCTCTCTCTTTTGTTGCCCTTTGTTCCTCTTGTCGAGGAGTGATTTCCTCTTCCGTCTTTTGTCCCGCCTGCCCGCCTGAGAAAAATGGGTTTTGGGCGGCGAGCACAGGACCGCTGAACAAAACGCAAAAAAATAACACTAATGCAATGATCCTAGTCATTGTTCCGCTTGAACTTGATAGAGACGCCATCCGGTATGATTTGACCACAGTAAAAGGAAAATTCCTTTATGCGTTTGATATCATACGCCACCACAAAGGCACTGCCCCCTTCACATGAGAGGGAATCAGGCACGAGGGCCACATCTGTATAATACGTTTTATCAAACACGGAAACGGTAATCTGTTTCAACTGCTCGCCAGCGACGACATGGCAGGGGACAAAAAACGTGTATAGCAATCTGTCATCGTGAATCTCGGCCGAAAACTCCGTCACATAGTTGACATCAAATATGTCCCCATCAATCAAGATATGCGTAAAATAACCATAATTACATAAATTGTTAAAGGCCCCTTTTTTGATCTCCCCAATCTCATGTACATCCAAAACGTGATCCTTGTTTTTGTCAAAATTAGTCAGCATAGTGCTGGAAAACATCTCATCGAAGACCCACCGCTGACGAAATCCTGCGAGCCCCTTCTCATCGAAGACAATGGTCAACTCGGCATCGACAAAGACATGGGGATGAGAGAACCCTGTATGGCTGAGACTCACGACAATAAGAGCAACGACCAAAAAGAAACGAGTCTTCATCATCGGATACCTGGATATCTCGTGCACGATTGTGCCGATAGGTGCTGTGAAGATGGTCAACCCGCAGACTAAGAGCCGGTATCTATAGCTCACTCATCAACACAGCGCAGGGATAAAAACGTTCTTCACCCAAAGGGAAGAAAACAAACGAATGTGGTAATATGGACGGTACCTTACATTCTGGCGTTACCTCATCCCGTACAACTCACGCTGTATTTATTGACATCCCTTTCTCAACTGCCGTTGCTTGGCGCTGAAATCTGCGATCAGTTTTTGCACCTTGCGGTCTTCCCGGAATCTGGATGAGAGCACGATAAGCTCATTACGATAGGTATTACCTTTTTTTAATTCCTGAAGCTCTGCCTCCATCTTTTTCTTTGGCTCTTGAAAGGACCCCTTTGCCCCCGCCTTGATCTTGCCGTCCACCACGGCCAGTTCTCTCTCCAATTTCGTGATCCTGGCCTCATCGACAAAGGGCGCTTCGGGATCTCCAATGCCGAGTTTCAACACCCCCATATATCTCCCGTAAGCGTAGCTGCTCACTACAATAGTTTGTCCCACCTGCAGGGGGCTTCGCAATCCGGAAGGATTGTCTCCGGCCACCGCAATCGTTATCCCTGGAACCTGGGGCAGGAGGGTCCTGAGTTCTTGCAGCGGCATGGCTGCAAGGAGAATAATGATGTCGGCCTTGCCCTGCAGTTCCCCAACCACCTCTTTACCCTTACTCGCCGGGTCCAGCACCTTCCAGTCCCGGGTCTGAGTTTGTGCAGACGGATTGACACTCATGAGACTGAAAATCCCCCAACGCAGTCCTCCTAGATTTTTGACAATAGAGGGGACGGATACCTGACGGCCGTTCTTTCGGACCACGTTGGCGGAAATGAAAGGGAAAGCGGCCTGTTTCGTTACCTTAGTGAACGCCTTTGTTCCAAGCCTGAGTTCATCCATCCCTATCCCCACGGCGTCACACCCCATCAGGCTAAAGGCATCGACTATCAATTGGGCCCCGAGCACTGCCTCCTTTTGTTGGGGAGCGGATAGGGAAGTATGTACACGTCGGGAGAAGAGGAGGCCGCCCGCATCCACGACAAGGACATCCGCCCCTGATTTCTTGATCTCCTCTATTACCCCTGCCCTCCTGGCAAGACCGCCAGACCTGGACGCCCCTCACCCAGCGGGATAGATCTGGCCGTTGATGTCGTTGCTGTACAGGATGGTGACCTGCCTGACCTCACCCCACGCGAGGGGGGCTACTCCTGCAATGAAGAAAAGGAGCGCGACAACGATCCTCATCAGTCCCCTCACTATATCTATTCCTCCATTAAAAAGTTTGGGTCTAACAATATCATAAAGGATAAAAGGGGGAGAAACAAGGAGAAACTACCTTAGAGCGCCGGGAAGAAGAAGTGAACATGTACAAAAAAGGAGGGGGGAATGGTCCCCCCTCCTTTTTCTTTTCTACCCTCTTAACATTACTCCACCGCGTAGCCGGCCTTTACCCAGGCCTGCCAGCCGCCCGCTATGCTCTCGATGTTTTTATACCCCATCGTTAGCAGGGTACTGCATGCCAAACAGGACCTACCCCCGGTCTTGCAGTAAGCGATGATTTTGGCATCTTTGTTGGGTATCTCTTTGGTGACCTTAAACTCCAGCAATCCCCGGGGTATGTTTACGGCCTTGGGGACGTGTCCCTTTTTGAACTCATCAGGTTCCCTGACATCCAGGACAATTACGGAAGCGTCGGAATCGATCTTCGCCTTCGCCTCGGCCACTGAGATCTCACAGACCTTCTGCTTCGCTTCATTGACGAGGTCTGTTGCGGTCTTATCTGCGGCCACCACGGTGGTGACAGAGGCGGAAAGTGCCAACGCCGCAACCATCACAATCACCCACAAGCCCTTCATTCGAAGCAATCTTTTCATCTGTTACACCTCCTCTTTCTTTTTTATTTACTCGGCAACGTATTGTTACCGAGGGACAGCATTATCTGGAACAATAACCCCCTTATTTGCCCCCCGCTCCTCAGGTTTCACATCCCCATCCAGCAGAAAGAGTTCCTTGTTCCCATGACACGACTTGCAACTCTTCGTCTGGGGGGTCTTGCGCTGGATGTTGTGAGGGGTGGCCAGCTTCCAGGTGGGCAGCGCATCAAAGTTGGCCAGTCCGTCTTTAACGTAGAAGGCAAAGGTTTCCTTGCTCACCGGTACATGGCGAAGGGTGACAAACTTATAAGGTCTGTCCTTGCTGGGACGCGGATTGAGTCCGATCTTAAAGGCCATTTCGGTTTTTTCCGTCTTAAAATAAGGGAGCCCTTTTTTGTCTTTGCCGACGTGACAGCTGTAGCAGTTTTTGTACGCCACCGAATGGCATACGTGACAGCTTACCTTCTCTTTGTGTATTTGATGGGTTCGGGTCTTGGCCGTGGGGCTTACGGCATCCTCGTGACACCCCTCGCAGCTGGGGGCATTTTCAACGTCATAGCGATAGGTATAGTTCTTTCCCATCCCGTGCATCTCCTCCCCGCTGTGGCAAGCAATGCACTGCATCCCCTCCTTGGTATAGTGGACATCACCTGGTAAACCCTTATTCTTGCCCAGGTATTCCATTTCAACCCTGCTGCCGTGGCAGGCGGTGCAGTTGGTATCCATGGGGGGTGTTTTCTGAAAGAGATGTCCCTCCACAAAACCACCCTCCACCGAGTCCGGCCGGGAGACATGGCATTGGCCACAGCTGCTGTGACACGCGGAGCAGTGTGTATCCATTGCCTTAAAGACTTTCTTTCGCGTCCCCTTTTTGTCGCTTGCCCGCATGCCGATGATGTCTTTGTATGCATTGAGGCTTACGTGGAGGTTGGTCTTGTTTTTTGCAACAGTATCTTCATGACACTCGCCGCATGCCTTGGATGGATCAGGGTACGTGGGGTCAGGGACCAGACCTTTGTGAGCGGCCTTCATGGTAGAAGCCTTGGGATTCCCCCCATGGCATTGCTCGCAGGTGACCTCCCCGTGGGGGTCCTCCTCGAGAAACGCATCATCGATGAGTACCTTCTCATATGGCTCCAACGGAGCCACTGCTCCTCCTCACCCCTCCCCTTCACTTGCCGTCGATTTCTCAGGGGGGGCCTTGGCCGCAATCTCCCTGGTGATCTTCACCAGGTCCTTCACTGAGGTGTGGCAGGCAATACACGTGCTCTCATCTTTGGACTGTACGGAATCGGTGTTGCCCCAGAGGAGGAAAAATCCCACAACAATAATAAGCACCACCCCGCTATACCACACCACCTTACCTTCAGGCCGCACCATGGTTTACCCTCCTTTCCCTTACTGGTATCTCCTGCGCGATTGCCTTATCGGCTCCTCCCTCTCCGCAGGAGACCCACATAAATATGGCCTTGTGGCATAACTGCCTCTTCTCAAGGCCATATTAAGGGGAGATAATAATTTTGTAACATACTAGTCTCTCATACGTCAAGGTGTCAAATGAAATGTTTTTATGGACTTATAAAAGTCTCTTATGCGCCCCGTGACAAAGTCCTACCTGTTTCTTCTCCTACCTGCCCCTTGACAAACGCCACAAAGTGCTGGGTCTTTAAAGGGATCACCTTTTGCTTTCGGTACAACAGATAAAAGGTATGCCGCAGCTCACCCTCTTGTAATGAGAAGGCCTTGAGATCACCCTTCTCCAATTCATGCTCGATGGCCTTTCGCGGGAAGAGGGAAACCCCTAACCCGCTTTGTGTCATCATCTTGATGACCTCATTGCTCCCCGAGACGGTGATGATCTGAAAGTCCCTTAGTTTCATACCTCGTTGGGAGACCAAATCTTCGAACAGAACCCTCGTCCCCACCCCCTCCTCCCTCAACAGCAGCTTTGTCCCGGTCAACTCCTTCAAGGAGACCGTTTCCCTCTCGATGCCCACATAGTCTGGAGAGGAGACTAAAAACAAGGTATGTTCTAAAAGCCTCTCCGTCACCAGGTTCCTGTGGACCACCTTGTCGCCGATCAATCCCACATCAATAGTCCCCTTCAGCAGTTTATCGACTATTGCGGGACAGTTGCCGATCTCGATGCTGAAGTGTACCTCCGGGTGTGCCTCATGGAAGTCTTTAACCAGCGAAGGGATAAGATGCTCCCCCACCATAGTGCAGGCACCGATGATCAAATCCCCTGTCAGCACCCCCGTATAGCGCCCGATCTCCTCCATGAGTTCATCGCCTAACTGGGAGAACCGTTTTGCATAGGCGTACAGGATCTCGCCGGCCGGGGTGAGGAAAACGGTATTGCTCTGCCGTTTGAACAAGGGGGTGGCGAAATAGTTCTCCAGTTTTTTGATCTGATGGGTTATGGCGGGTTGAGTCAGATAGAGGGCCCTCGCTGCCTCAGAAAAGCTCTTCTTCTCTGCAACCATCACAAATATCTTCAACCCAAAGAGATCAATGTCCATATGAACTCATTTTTGTAAAAACAACCCTTATACATAAAATCCGATCGAATCCTATCGCCATCCGAATTATGGGATCACCTGCACCCGCTCGGGGTGAGCATATATAGTGAAACGATTCTCCCGCGCAAAGCCGACGAGGGTTATCCCCAGCCGCTCTGCCGCCTGAATCCCTTTATCGGTCACCGCGGCCTTGGTAATGCAGATGGGTATCCTGGCTCGTGCCACCTTCAGGACCATCCCCTCAGGCTGCCTTCCACTGCACGCCAGGATAGTCTCGTCCAACGGAATCTTATTGAGCAGGGCATACCCCACTACCTTATCCACGCTGTTGTGCCGCCCGATGTCCTCTGCCACCGTGATCAGCTCGCCTTCACGATTAAAGAGCAGCGAGATGTGCACCCCCCCGCTCTTCTTCCAATTCGCAGCCTGCTCGGTGATCTGTCGTGCGCACTGTACGATCAGGGCCGGGTCGACCGTGATGGCAGTGGAAACCGGGGTAATCGATGCCCCACCGCTCCCCCGATAGGCGGAGCTCCGCAAGACGGTCTTGGACGGAGGAACGTCCTGCCTGCCACGGGTCTTGACGAAAACTCGGCGTCCCCTTCGGCGGACCCCCTCCACTTCCTTCGGCTGAACCAGCCCCTCGGTCACCACGTAGCCGAGGGCATGTGGTTCGAGCTCCGAAGGAGAAACTACGATGGCGTCCACTAAGGTATCGTTGAGATAGAGCTCGTATGAGCCCTCAGCGGCAACCCAGTCCGTAATTGCCTTCGCCTCACCGCCCTGTATGAAGGTGGCAGGGCGCCTCTTAAGCACTCCCAACCGCGTCACCCCCCGGTAACGGCCATGGTCCCCACGGGGTGGGGGCGGATCTGCGGTAGCCCTTTTCCATGGCGATGATGTCGAGGTGAATAGTAACGACGTCCTCCAGATCCAGATAGGGCTCGTAATCGAGCTTGCGGGAATCTACCGTTTTGATGTAGCCTTTGCAGTGATCGCAGAGATCCACCCGATAGGCCTCTTCTTCTTCGGAGTAGAGGTAGTGCAGCGAGTCGAAGTCTTTGTTGTGGCAATAGGGGCAGGCTATCCGCTCCCAGCGCCACTGACAACCGCACAAAGGACATTGGAGATACCGCTTGCCTTCTTCATCCCGTAACTGGGCCATCTGGGGGGGTGACCCGCAGAGGGGACATTCTCCCCGCAGCCACTCTTCCAGGTTGAGGGAATCTTTCAGATGTTCCATCTGGGCTTCGAGGCACGGTCTAACACTGGCCTGGACCAAGAACGAGAGGATGCCCTTGTCCACACCGCATTGCTCAGCTTCTTGCGTGAGATAATCTCCATCGTAGTGTTTGCTCAACAGACCTTCCAGATCCAGTTTCCCTGCCTCTGCCGCCTCGGTAATTCTCGGAATCTCATCCCCCATCCGCGGGGTTGCCCCCGTGCCGATCGCACTCAGGGTATAAAAGAGTCTTTGCGCTGCCTCGAGGTCTATTGCAAATCCCTCTTTGCCCAGCAGCGGAAGGCCCTTGTCCGATCGTGACTGCACCAGCTTCTTATTCACCTGCGGCACGGTAATCTTTAACTGGGAGCGAATCTTCCCGTGCTCCTCAAGAATCTGTGCGTAGAGATCGAGGATCTCCCGATAGTATGGTTTCTCTTTCTGAAACCAAGTGATTCGTTCTTTGATCTGATCCAGCGACTCCACCATAGATAATACTCTCCCTTCTATACTATACCATCTATTCGAGTAAAGAAAGGGCTTGCCCCGAGAGGAAACCTCTCAGGACAAGCCCAGCTCTGATGTTTCATGAAGGATTAAACTATCCCTTCAATCCCGACAAACTCACCAGGGGCCTGATGAGCTTCTTCATGGCCGCCAAACGGGTGACCCCCAAGGGGCCGTGTGACTTGGCGAACTGATAGTACTTCTCAGAGTCATCGATGACCAGAAAGATGGTTCGGACATCTTCGGCATTGAGAAGTTGGGCCTTGGGGTATTCGGCCTTCAGCTCCTTCAGGCGCTTATCGGCCAGGGCCAGCATCTGACTCCGATCGCCAAAGTTCATGGTCCCCGTGGGACAGGTCTTGACGCAAGCAGGTAACAACCCGTTTGAGACACGGTCGATGCACATGGTACATTTGGCGATGGCCATCTGTTTGGCATCATATCTCGGGATGTTATAGGGACAGGCCTCCTTGATCTCCTCGAAGTCCTTCGGCTTTACCTTCACCTTCTGATTAAAGAGCACCGCCCCGGTCGCCGCATCCTTCGTGATGGCCTTTTTATAGCCCAAGGATTCGGCGATATCCTTGCATGGAGGCTCTATACAGTGGCGGCACTGATCGGCGAAGAAGTACCACCGGAGTTCCCCTCCCGAGACCACTTCTGAGAAGCGAACGAGCTTGTAGGTCCAAAAGGAGAGATCCTCAGGGTTTTGGAAACTTCCCCGGTTTTTTGTTGTGGTAGCGGGGTTCTTATTCCACTCTTTACAGGCTATCTGACAGCCGCGACACGCGGTGCACCGGGTGGTATCGATAAAGAATGTCTTATCAGCCATAGGATCACCTCCTTTATGCCTTGCGCACGTTCACCATGAACGCCTTGGTCTCAGGTATCTTCGTGTTTGGATCGCCCACCGACGGGGTCAACAGGTTGGATGAGTCACCGCCGTCTTTGGGGTGTACCCAACCATAGCACCACGGCAACCCCACCTCATGAATCGTCTGACCCATAACCTTGAGGGGTTTGAACCGCTTGGTCACCATGGCCACCGCGGTCACCAGGCCGCGGCCCGACTCTACAATAACTTGATCACCGTTCTTGATACCCCTCAGTCTGGCCAGCTCTTCGCTCATCTCGCAGAACTGCTGGGGCTGTGTTTCGAGCAACCACGGCTGCCAGCGAGTCGCAACACCGGTCTGCCAGTGTTCGGTAACCCGATAGGTGGTTCCCACAAAGGGGTAGCGCGGATCGCAGGTGAAGCGCTTATCCATCTCGGTCTCAAATTGCTTCACCGTGGGGTTGATGAACTGAGAACTCATCAAGTTCCGATCCACCGGGCACTCCAAGGGCTCGTAGTGCTCGGGGAAGGGCCCGTCCGAGCGTCCAGGGCCGAAGATGTGGGCGAACCCCTCTTCCTTCATGATGAAGGGGTACTTGGTCTTCGGATTCAACTTGCCGTCCGGGGTGTGCATCGGTGGCCACCCGCCGTCGGGCACATCACCCACCCACTTTTCGCCTGTCCAGGTGATCACGGGGTCTTCCTTATCCCACGGCTGACCCGTGAGGTCTACCGAGGCCCGGTTGTAGATGATCCGGCGGTTGACCGGCCAGCACCACGACCACTCAAGGTAGAGCCCGATGCCGGAGGCATCCTTCAGGTTTCTGCGGGCGGCCATGTTCCCCTTCTCGGTGTAAGAGTTACAATAGAGCCAGTTAGCCGATGAAGTGGAGCCGTCTGCCTGCAGGAAGGCGAATGATGGAACGAGGGTCCCCTTCTTATAGGTCGTATCCTTAATGGTGACATCCTCCAAGAAGTAACCGTTGATCTCCTTTGCCACCTTATGGGCATCGAATGCGCCCCTCGTGGTGTAGTCCCACTTCAGGTTGACGATCGGCTCGGGCAGGGCTCCTCCCTCTTTCTTGTAGAGCTCTTGTATCTTTTCGAAGAGCTCGACGATCATGTCACCGTCAGGTCTGGCCTTTCCCGGCGGCTTGGCCGCTGCATAGCGCCACTGCATCCATCGCCCGGAGTTGGTGATCGATCCCTCCTTCTCCGCCGATACCGCACAGGGGAGGAAGAAGACCTCGGTCTGGACCTTCTGGGGGTCCATCCCCGGACCCTTCCAGAAGGAAGCGGTTTCGTTGTCGAACATATTGACGTTCACCAGCCACTTGAGCTTGGCCATGGCCTCTCTGTTCTTATTGGCATTGGCACCGGAGCACGCGGGGTTCTGCCCCCAGGCGAAGAAACCGGTGAACTTCCCCTTATACATCTCGTCAAAGATAGTCAACCAAGAATAGTCGACCCCAACATCCACCTTGGGGAGCCACTGGTAGCCGAACTCGTTGGTAGCAGTGGCCGCCTCCCCGAACATGGATTTGAGGAAGCTCACCATATACTTCGGCTCGTTCTGCCACCAGTTGGCGCTCAAGGGATCATTGCTCGCGGGTCTCCTCTTGAGATAGTCATCGAGCACCAGCCAGTTCGTGCTCGGGGTGGCCATGTAGCCGGGTAGAATGTGCCAGAGCAGGCAGTGGTCCGTAGAGCCCTGCACGTTGGACTCACCCCTCAAGGCGTTGACGCCGCCGCCGGCCACCCCCATGTTGCCCAACAGGAGCTGAATCATGGCCATGGCTCTGATGTTCTGGACGCCAACGGTATGCTGGGTCCAGCCCATGGCGTACATGATCGTCCCGGCCTTGCCCTTTTTGCCGGTGGCCGCATAGGTCCTGTATATCTTTGTTAGCAACGACCGGGGGGTACCGGTTATTGCCGAGACCTTGTCAAGGGTATAGCGGGAGTAGTGCTTCTTGAGCTGCTGGAAGACGCTCCGTGGATGCTGGAGACTTCGATCCTTCTTGGGGACACCCTTGCTATCCTTCTCGAAGGCCCAATACTTCTTATTGTAGCTTTTGGTCTTGCGGTTGTAGCCCGAAAAGAGACCGTCGTTGAAGTCGTATTTTGTACTCAGGATGAATGAGGCGTTGGTGTATTCGGCCACATATTCTCTGAAATAGAGGTCCTTATCCAGGATGTACTTCATCATCCCACCCAGAAATGCGATGTCGGTCCCTGACCGGATGGGTGCATAGATGTCGGCCTTGGAAGAGGTGCGGGTGAAGCGAGGATCGACGTTGATGAGAGTGGCCCCTTGTTCCATCGCCTTGTTCACCCATTTGAAGGAAATGGGGTGGTTCTCGGCGGCGTTGCTCCCCATGATCAGGATGCAATCGCTGTTGCCGATATCGATCCAGTGATTGGTCATTGCGCCACGTCCGAACGACTCTGCCAGAGCCGCTACCGTAGCGCTGTGTCAGATACGCGCCTGGTGCTCGATATAGACGAGCCCCAGGGCCCTCATTATGGCTTGCAGGGTCCAGCACTCCTCGTTGTCCAAGGCGGCGGACCCGATGTGGGCGATGTTCTCCGTCCTGTTCACCACCTGACCCTTGGCATTGGTCTTGATGAACGCCGCATCCCTGGCTTCCTTGGTCCGCTTGGCGATCTCGGTCAAGGCCCAGTTCCAGGAGACCTCCTTCCAGCTGTTGCCCCCCGGGGCCCGGTACAGGGGAGTGGTAATCCTGCTGTCATTGTTCACCCACTGATAGAGAGCGGCCCCCTTGGCACAAAGGGCACCCTGATTGATGGGGTGATCAGGATCCCCCTCGGTGTTGATCACCTTTCCACCTTTCGAGTGGCAGATAATCCCGCACCCGACCGCGCAGTAGGGGCAGATGGTGGTGGTTTCCTTGGCCCCTTTGATGCGCAGTTTGTAGGCGTAGGCAGAGACTGGAGACAAATCAAATCCCAACTGGCTGACATATAGACCTGCCGCCGTCGCCCCTGAAATCTTGAGAAAGTCACGTCGCGTTACTTTCATCTCAATTCATCCTCCTCTCTTCGAATTTGTCGTGGATCACGAGATACCCAACCGCATCTTCTTAACATAAACATACTATAAAAAAAGGGGGCAGTGGCCTTCTACAAGCACCTCTCCCTCTCATGTAAGCTCACAAGAATACCATCATTACCTCCCCTCAGGCATGAGACCTTTATCACAAAAGAATTCTTATTGTCAACCCTTTGTTAGAGGAAAAAGGATTTTAGCCTTTTTTTCTTGATTTTTCTCTTGTTTTCTTTAGTTTGTTTTAGTTTGTTTTGGTTTTTTTCACGTATTTTTTGCCTTAATAAAGCACCCTGAGCCTCTCTAAAATCATCCTTCTGATAAATATGTTCCAGGATTAGTCGGGATTAAAAAGCGTAGCCAACTGGGCACGAATGCCCGTCTCTTGCTGAGCGCGGGCATTACTCACTCCCGCGTAGCGCCGGATTGTACAAAGCGTAAAAACTAGCAGATCCGCGGAAACTGGACGCCGCTCAAGGGCTCCAGGATCCGATGTCCCCCGAGGGTAGTGTGCAAGAGAACCGTACCCGGATGATCCGCCACGGCGCGGCCGATGAGTTTCGCGCCTTTGCCCAAAGGATGCTGCTGCATCGCCTGCAAGATTGTTCTTGCTGCCCCCTCAGGCACAAAGGCGATAAGCCTCCCTTCATTCGCGAGATAATAGGGATCAAAACCGAGCAGATCGCAGACCGCCCGGACCTCTCCCCTGATGGGGATCTCTTCCTCCTCGACGACGACGCCGACTCCGGATGCATGGGCGATCTCCCACAGGACCGTGGCCATCCCCCCCCGGGTGGGATCGCGCAGGCAATGGATGGTGCTGCTTGCCGCTAGCATCGTTGCCACCAGCTTATTGAGAGGTGCGCAATCGCTCTTCACCTCCCCCTGCAGGGAAAACTCCCCGCGCGCCAACAGGACCGCGATCTCGTGGTCGCCGAGCGGGCCGCTGACAATGATGACATCGCCGGGCACGGTGCGCGCGCTCCCGATAGCGACGCCTGGGGGGATTTGGCCGATTCCTGCGGTGGTGATAAAGAGCCCCTCAACCGCGCCGTGCTCAACGACCTTGGTGTCCCCGGCTACCACCTGAACACCGGCCTCCTGCCCAGCTGTCTGCATAGAGGCGAGCACGCGTTCGAGGTCGGCTATCAGCAGTCCTTCCTCGAGGATGAAGGAGCAGGAAAGTCCGAGCGGCTGTGCACCAACCATGGCGAGATCATTCACCGTGCCGCAGACAGCGAGCCTCCCGATATCCCCGCCCGGGAAAAAGAGGGGCTTGACCACGTAGGCGTCGGTGGTAAAGGCGAGTTGGCCTGTCTCGAAAGGGATAACGGCGCTGTCATCGAGTGCCTGCAGGGGCGCGCTCCCTAAATAGGGAAGAAACAGCTCCTGCACGAGGTCATGGCTCAGTTTGCCTCCTGCCCCATGGGCAAGGGAGATCCTGCGCTCCTTCATGGACGGCCCCCGTATTTGTAATAGGCCGCACAGCTCCCCTCGGTAGAGACCATGCAGGCCCCGATTGGTTCTTCCGGCGTGCATTGGGTGCCAAATAAGGGGCATTCAGGCGGGCGCCGGATTCCCTGGAGCACTGCCCCGCACAGGCACCCCGGGGCATCCCCCTGCTCTACATAAGGGAGAGCAAAGTGCTGCGCCGCATCCAGGTACGAAAACGCCTCCCTGAGCGCGAGGCCGCTTGCCGGTATCATGCCGAGCCCTCTCCAGTTGGCGTCAACCGGGGCGAAGACCTCTGCCATGATCGCCCTTGCTCGCTCATTTCCCTCAACAGCCACGGCGCGGCGGTACTGGATCTCGATGGCGGCGCGCCCTTCTTTTTTCTGTTTGAGGAGCATATAGATCCCCTCGAGGATGTCGAGGGGCTCAAAACCCGTGATGACACCGGGGATCCCGAATTCCTCGGCGATAAAACGATAGGGCGCCTCCCCGATGATGACGCTCACGTGCCCGGGCAGGATAAACCCGTCTATCTGGGCCATACCGTTGGCGAGCAGGGCGCGGATAGCCGGCGGGATGAGGCGCTGCGAGGAAAGGAGATAAAAATTAGTAAGCCCTTGGCTACCAGCCTCCATGACTGCCGTGGCAATGGTTGGGGAGGTGGTCTCAAACCCCACGGCGAAGAGGCAGACAAAGTGATCGGGACGCTCTGCGGCGAGCTGCAGGGCGTCCAAGGGCGAGAGGATCACCCGGATGGCGCTGCCCTCTCCCCACTCCTGCTGCAGGGAGGAGCTGCTCCCAGGCACCCGCATGAGGTCCCCGAAGGTCGCGAGGATCACATTCTTCTGTCGCGCGAGGGCGATGGCCTGATCGATTTCCGCGGTGGGGGTGACGCAGACCGGGCACCCCGGGCCGGAAAGGAGTTCGATGGCGTTGGAGAGCAGGGATTGTATCCCCGAGCGGAAGATG
>Ga0315537_1000943_pt1 | contig 23235 bp, 23 predicted proteins | sample SalMarSW160270MG_FD_203091 | JGI IMG/M metagenome (GOLD analysis project Ga0315537, IMG submission 203091) | Salt marsh sediment microbial communities from the Plum Island Ecosystem LTER, Massachusetts, United States - Salt Marsh Sediment SW1602-70 ...
GGGTAGCCTTTTGTCTCTAATTTTCAAGCCTAACTGTCCATTCCAATTTGATTTCATTTTCCTACCTATATGACATCTATTTATGAAAAAATCCCTCAAAATGTGACATCTATTTATGATAATCACACAACCCATTTTTAATACTTGACATTTATACTCAATACTTTTATATTTATATTGTGAGAGTTGGAAGAATATTATTAGTAGAACGTTCTATTACAGAACAACAGATAAAATTAGCTCTTAGAAGGCAAAGGGAGACAGGAGGACGAATAGGAGCTAATCTTATGGCACTGGGGTTTGTTGATGAAAGGACACTTCTCAAGGCTCTCGAAAAGCATATGGACGCAAAAGGGGTAGTGCTTTCCGAGTATCCCCTGGATAAAGAAGTTCTTAATTTGATTCCTCCCGAAATCGCAAGAGCCTATGGTGTAGTTCCTTTGAAACGTGAAGGGAATGTTTTGTATCTCGCTATGATTAACCCCACAGATGTCCAGGTTCAGGATGATATCCGCTTTAGGACTGGCTGCACTGTAGTACCTATGGTAGCTGTTGAGACTTCAGTAAAGAAGGTTCTAGAGGAGCACTATAAGACTAAGGCACTTGAAGATGAGGTAATTGGTGATATCGTCTTTGACAATGATTCATTCGAAATTGTAGACGAAGCAGAGGAGGAAGAAACAGTTTCAGATTTGGCAGCGCAGGTAGATTCGGGCCCAGTAGTGGAGTACGTTAATTACCTTTTAAAGAAGGCAGTGGTAGAAGGGGCGAGTGATTTGCATGTAGAGCCTTACGAAAAAGACGTCCGAGTTCGCCTTAGAGTGGATGGTGTCCTTCATAATTATACGCCACCACCCTGGAGGCTTCACAAAGCAGTAGTTTCAAGATTAAAAGTTATGTCAAATCTAAAAATCCAGGAAAAAAGACAGCCTCAAGATGGTCGTTTTGAGGCACGGATAGATGGGAGAAGGATTGATTTTAGGATATCCACTGTCCCTACAATATTTGGGGAGAAAGTTGCACTCAGGATTTTGGATTCAGAGAGTATTGAGTTTGATCTTTCCAAACTGGGTTTTACGGAAAAGGGCTTACAGGATACGGGGAAAGCAATCCAAAAACCTCATGGAATTATACTGCTTACCGGACCGACAGGCAGTGGAAAAACAACGACTCTATATTCCATATTAAGAGAGATTAATAAAATTACGGTAAACATTTCAACCGCAGAGGATCCGGTAGAGTATACGCTTTTTGGTATAAATCAGGTACAGGTTCGTGAAGAGATAGGGCTTACATTTACTTCTGCTCTGAAATCTTTCCTGAGGCAGGACCCGGATGTTATAATGGTTGGAGAAATCAGAGATAAGCCTACAACGGATATTTCAATACGGGCTGCCTTAACAGGACATATTGTTCTCTCAACCGTCCATACAAATTCTGCTGCTGCTACTATTACTCGTGTTGTAAATATGGGTGTTGCTCCCTTTCTCATGGCTTCGACCCTTGAACTTATAATATCTCAGAGACTTGTAAGAAAGATTTGTCCCCGTTGCAAGGCTCCACATAAGTTATCAGATGAGGAAATAAAAAAGAGGGGGTTCCGGCCTGAAGTATTTAGAGGCAAGGAGATTTTTCATGGAATAGGATGCGATTATTGCAAGGGAACTGGCTATAAAGGCAGGAGTGGTCTTTTTGAGGTACTTGCAGTATCTCCAATTATCAGGAGAATGATAACAGAAGGAGCTACTTCAGATGATATTGAAGAGCAGGCTGTGAAAGAAGGAATGGAGACCCTCAGGGTAGAGGGATTAAAAAAAGTGCTGGAAGGTGTGTCCACTATTGATGAAATAAGCAGAGAGACAATGGAGCGGTAGAATGAAAAAACTTGGCCAAATTCTTATATCTGCTGGAAAGATTACTCGCGAACAATTGGAAAGTGCTCTGAATAAACAAAAAAAAGTAGCAAAGAAGCTGGGAGCTATCCTTATTGAGGAAGGTTATATTTCTGAGCAGGACCTTGCAAAAACCTTAAGTCAAAAATTCAAAGTGCCTTCTATTGATGTTCGATTTGAAGATGTCGATCGTAAATTGAAAAAACTTATTCCTCCTGATATGGCACAGAGACACCAGGTATTTCCTATAAACAAAAGGGGAAGGAAACTGATTCTTGGGATGGTAAACCCTGGTGATCTGGTTGCAGTAGATGCTGTCGAATTTAAAACAAATCTCGAAGTTGAACCAGTTGTAGTAACTTTCCATACGATGAAACAATTACTGGAAGAGTACTATCCTGTTACCAAAGAAGTAGACAGGGTCGAGGAAAAAGAAGAGGAAGAGGAGGGATTTGAATTTGCCTCCGAGGACATTGAGGGTGTCTTTGTTGGTGAGGAGGAAGAGGAAGAGGAAGAAGAGGATTGGAGGAGGAAAGCTGCTGAGAAACCTGTAATCAAATTTGTAAATTACCTTATTTCTAGCGCAGTAGAAAAGGGTGTATCTGATATACACATAGAGCCATACGAGAAGGTTCTCAGGGTTCGGTTTCGAATAGATGGAATCTTGCAGCAGGTTGCAGAGCCACCTTATCAATTGAAAAATGCAATATCCACAAGAGTGAAGATAATGACAGGTTCAATGGATGCTTCTGAACGACGGCTCACTCAAGATGGAAGAATAAAAATAAGAGTTGACGGGAAACCAATAGACCTTCGTGTCAGTGTTATACCAACTGTTTTTGGAGAGAAGGTGGTAATGAGAATCCTGGATCCATCATCGCTTATGTTAAATATGGAAGACCTTGGTTTTGAGCCTGACGCACTTCGTAAATTTTTAAATGCAATAGAAAAGCCGTATGGTCTTATTCTTGTTACTGGACCTACTGGAAGTGGGAAATCAACCACACTATATTCTGCACTCGCTCGGTTGAATTCTCCGGAGATTAACCTGATGACTGTTGAAAATCCTGTTGAGTATAATTTAAAAGGTATAAACCAGGTGCAGGTAAATCCTGTGATAGGGTTTAATTTTGCAGAAGCGCTTAGAGCCTTCCTCCGACAATCTCCCAACGTGATATTGGTTGGAGAGATCAGGGAAATCGACACTGCTTCCATCGCGATAAGAGCTGCTCTAACGGGTCATCTAGTTCTATCTACTCTACATACCAATGACGCCCCCAGTGCAATAAACAGGCTGATTGATATCGGGATAGAGCCTTTCCTTATTTCAAGCTCCTTGAATCTCGTTCAAGCACAAAGGCTTCTCAGAAAAGTATGTCCAAAATGTAGGAAGAAAATAGAGCCGGGTGAAACTGACAAAGTCAAGCTTTTGAATCAATTAGGGCTTACGGATGATGAAATAAAAAATAATGAAATATATACGACAGGAGATGGATGTCAGGTTTGCAATTCTAGTGGTTACAAAGGGAGAATTGCTGTAACAGAAGTGATGCCTATTTCAATGGAATTAAGGAATATGATTTTAAAAGGAGCTACAACTGATGCACTGAGACAAAGGGCGGCAGAGGAAGGTATGAGGACTCTTCGGGGGGATGCATTGCTGAAATTAAAGGAGGGAATAACTACTCCAGAAGAGGTAATGAGGGTAACAGTTGAAATATAAAAGAATTAAAATTTAGAGAGGTTTTATGGCACTTAATATGAAAGATTTATTAGAAGAGATGGTTAAACGAGATGCAACTGACCTTCACCTTACAGTGGCAGCACCACCTATGTATAGAAAGGATGGGGAATTGGAGCGTACTAACTATGACCCCCTTTCTCCAGATCTGTTGAAAAGACTCATTTATTCAGTACTAAATGATCAACAGAAGAAGAAATTCGAGATGAATAAGGAGCTTGATTTAAGTTTTGGGATTCCAGGTCTCTCTCGTTTCAGGGCAAATGTCTTCTACCAGAGGGGTCAGATTGCTGCCGCTATACGAACAATACCTTTTAAGATTCGTACCTTTAATCAATTAGGTGTTCCTGCTGTAGTTGCTGAAATGGCTAATGCGAAAAAGGGATTAATTCTGGTTACCGGTCCGACCGGTTGCGGTAAATCAACAACACTCGCTGCAATTATTGATAAAATAAGTAGAGAGAGAAAATCCCATATTATAACAGTAGAAGATCCTATTGAATATCTTTTCCGACACAAAAGAGGAATTGTAAATCAGAGACAGATTGGTTCTGATACTGATAAATTTATGATTGCATTAAAATATATATTAAGACAGGATCCTGATGTGGTTATGATAGGAGAGATGCGTGACCAGGAAACTATGGAATCAGCATTAAATATCGCTGAAACCGGTCACCTGACACTTGCTACACTTCATACAAATTCAGCTGCAGAGTCAATTTCAAGAATAGTAGATGTATTTGAATCCACCCGACAGGCTCAGGTTCGCGCTCAATTATCCTTTGTACTCTTAGGGATTATAACTCAAAGTTTAATCCCTAAAATTTCTGGGGGCAGAGAACTCGCATTGGAGATATTATATGCAACCCCTGCTATAAAGGCTTTGATAAGAGATGGGAAGATTCATCAAATCTACTCCCATCTCCAGGCAGGGAGAAAATATGGCATGATGACCATGAATCAGTCACTCTATAGGTTATATATGGAACGGAAGATATCGTTAGAGGATGCTATGTCATATTCCAGGGATCCTAATGAGTTAGAGCAAATGATACAGAAAAAAACAGTGGTTGTACAATAGGAGGTGCAGAATGCCAGTCTATTTATGGAAAGGCAGGACACCAAGTGGCTCTATAGAAAATGGCGAAATAGCAGCAAGTAATCCTGAAGAAGTACATCGTATATTAAGAGAAAGAAAAGTTGTACCTACTTCAGTGCGTCAAAAACCAAAGGAAATAACATTACCTTTCTTAAAGGGGAAGGTATCAAACAGGGAAATTTCTGTTTTTACCAGACAGTTCTCAGTGATGATAAATGCAGGGCTGCCTTTAATAAAATGTCTTGAAATACAGGTTGAACAGGTTAAATCAGAGAAATTTAAGGGTATTCTGAAAGGCATTATCTCCTCTGTCGAAGGGGGATCTACATTGGCCGATGGTCTCAGAAGGTATAAGGATACCTTTGGCGATCTCTATATTAATATGGTGGAAGCCGGTGAAAAAGGTGGTGCACTAGCAACGATACTTGGTAGACTGGCTGAATACCTTGAAAAGGCTGATGAGATAAAAAGAAAGATTAGAGGCGCGATGATATATCCTGCAATGATTGCTATAGTTGCTGTTATGGCTGTTGCAATAATGTTACTCTTTGTTATTCCGACCTTTGCACAAATGTATAGTGGACTTGGAGCACAGTTACCAGGACCTACAAGAATCGTAATAGCACTTAGCAATTTCTTGAAAAGCTATATACTTTATATCATAGCGGTGGTGGTGGGATTATTGATTGCCATAAGATATTATTATAGAACAGAGGATGGACATCTCCGCATAGATGCTTTCCTTTTGAAAGTTCCAATATTCGGGACACTTATTAATAAGCAAGCAATCACAAGATTCTCTCGCACCCTTGCCACTTTGCTGGCCAGTGGTGTTAATATATTGGATGCTCTGGAAATAACCGCTGGAACCACAGGCAACAAAGTCGTAGAAAATGCAATATTACGTTCGAGAACATCAATTGCACAGGGAGAATCAATAGCTGAGCCACTCGCTAAAGAAAAAGGCATATTTACTCCAATGGTTATTCAAATGATAACGATTGGAGAACAAACTGGTGGATTGGATGAAATGTTAGAAAAGGTCGCAGACTTCTATGATGAAGAGGTGGATCAGGCGGTACAGAATCTAATGAGTGCACTTGAACCTGTAGTTATTATATTCCTTGCAGTTATTATCGGGGGTATGGTTATGGCCATGTATCTTCCAATCTTCCAGATGGCTTCTCAGTTTATGGGATAGATAGTGAACCGATTCAGTAGATATTTTCTTTACCGGACCGTTCTTTTTATTTCTGTTCTGGGTATTACTATTTTCTTTATTAAGGAAGGGGGGAGTTTATTCCCTTTATTAATTTTTTTAGTTCTTTTTATTATTGATGAAATTCTCGTTCGTACCCTTCAAAAGGAAATAAAGCTTTTCAATATCCTTATCGATTCTACCTATCTCTCTATATTTATTATCTTTACCGGTGGCGTATATAGTCCTTTTGCGCCATTTTATTTTACTTTCATAGTCCTTTCCGCTTATTTGCTTTCTCCTCTTGATTCTTTTATTACAGCTGGTTACTCTGGTTTACTCTATGGGTTGATTTGCCTTGTATTCCCCGGTTATATACCTGAGCGTCTTGTGCTGATTACTTTGCCTCCGGTTCCTTCCCTGTCGGATGTTTTGCTGAATTATATCATTTATTCCCTATCCTTTTTGTTTACTGCTGCTCTTTCCTCTTTTATTGTTGAAAGATTTAGGAGGGAAGTGATTAGATTGAGAGTTACTACAGGTGATATATTAGGAGCCATTGACTATGGAATCCTAACCATTGACGATAAGAGAAGAATTGTCTGGAGTAATGGAATAGCTTCGATTTTACTTGGCGATGATTTAGAACCGGGTAAGTATATTGACAGAATTTTACCGGGTTCCTTCTATCACTCGCTGGAGAAGGTATTTTCCGATGAAATAAAAGAAGCAGAGGTTAATTTTCGGGATAGGATTTATAGGATTAGAAAAAATGAATTACACCAGGGACAGGGAACTATTTTATTGATTAACGATGTAACTCTGGAAAAACAACGTGAAGAGGAAATGCAAATGCGTGAGAAGCTAATTACCATTGGACAATTTGCTGCAAACCTTGCGCATAGTGTCAGAAACCCTGTGTCTTCAATAAGGGCTTCAGCTGAGTTATTTGATGTGGAGAAAGGAGAATACTTTGATAAGAACAGACGCCTTAAAAGGTTAATTATAGAGGAGTCTGACCATCTAAATGAATTGGTTCTGAACTTTCTGGATTTTACCAGGAGTTTAGAAATTAATCCAGTGGAGGTTCATCTGCGTGAGCTCTGTGGAGAGATGGAAATATTACTTAAGAAAAGCAAGTATTTCGATGATAATATTAGCATCGAAAATAGAGTTAGTGATACTATAAAAATAAAAGCAGACCAGGCACTTCTGAGAAGTATATTCCTTAATCTTGGTACGAATTCCCTTAAGGCAATGAGAAACGGAGGACAACTAATTTTTAATTGCCATACAGACGGGAAGATTGTTATCGGAGTGGAAGATACGGGCTGTGGGATACCTGAAAAGGATATAAAGAGAATTTTCTCTCCATTCTATTCTCGTTTTAATGATGGATTTGGCTTTGGACTTGCTATTGTAAAAAAGATTATAGAGTTACACGGCTGGGATTGTAAAGTTGACAGTCAATTAAACAAGGGTACTAAATTCAGGATTATAATATGAAGGATGTGAAAGAAAGGATTCTCGTGATAGATGACGAAAAGAATCTCCTTGAAGTAATCAAGCTGGGTCTCCTAGAAGAAGGTTATAGTGTGGACGTATTTTGTAATCCAATTGGAGCGATAGAAAAATTTAGAGAAGGGAATTACGATGCAGTAATAACCGACATAAAAATGCCTGAGGCTTCGGGGATGGAAGTATTGAAGTACTGCAAGGAGAAAGATCCTGGTGTTGTTGTTATATTGATAACGGCTTACTCTTCAGTGGAATCAGCGATTGAGGCTATTAGAGGGGGTGCTTCTGAGTACATAACAAAGCCTTTCAGGATGGCTGAGTTATTATTGCGTTTGAGGAAAGCGCTGAAAAAAGCAAGAATTGAAGAAATGAATGTAAACCTCAGGAGGGAGAAGCTTAAAGAGTTTGAACTTATTGGCAAGAGCGAGAAGATTAAGGATATAAAGAGAAAGATTGAAAAGGTTGCTGTTACTGATTCTCCGGTTCTTATTACAGGAGAGAGTGGGACGGGTAAAGAACTGGTTGCAAATCTTTTGCATTATAATTCAAATAGAGTAGGGAAATTTGTTCCTATAAATTGTGCTGCATTCCCATCTGAACTACTGGAATCAGAATTGTTCGGATATAAGAAGGGAGCCTTTACAGGTGCGAATAGGGATAAAAAAGGCCTGTTCAAGGTTGCAAATAGAGGAACTTTATTTCTTGATGAAATAAGCACTCTTCCTCTGGGTCTTCAACCAAAGCTCCTCAGGGCAATTCAGACAATGGAATTTACCCCCCTCGGAGATACAAAACCAGAACATGTTGATATTAGGATAATATCTGCAACTAATAGGAATATTGAAGAGTTAGTTGAAAAAGGAGAATTTAGAGATGATCTCTACTATCGTTTGAATGTAATACCAATTTGTATTTCACCTCTTCGCGAGCAAAAAGAAGACATCCCGCTTCTTGTAGAACATTTTATCGAAAGGATATCAAAAAGACTGAATATGAAAAGGAAGGAACTATCTGATGAGGCAATGAAAACACTTCTCGAATATGATTGGAAGGGAAATGTAAGAGAATTAGAAAATCTTCTTGAGAGAGTGATAGTACTGGAAGATTACGATATAATTGATAAAGACTCCTTTCCTAAAAATACCAATAGGAAAGAGTTGTCCGGGACATTAAACCTTGAATTTCTTGAAAGACAAGCGGTTATAGAGGCTTTAAAGATTTCGAGGGGAAAGAAAAAAGAGGCTGCAGACCTTCTGGGTGTCCATCCCTCGACCCTGTATCGAAAGCTAAAGAGTTTGGATTTAGGTTCACTTGACATTAAAGAATAGCATGTTAACATAAGAATATGTGGTTTATTTTCTTTCTTTCTGGTGCAATAAATACTGATTTTCAAGTAGAGAGAGATATAAATCTAATACCCTACGTAATTGCTCATTATAAGATTCCGTATTCTGATGTTACCTTTTATAAAAAAGATACTCTCTATGAGGCAAGGTACATCTCAGTCCTTGTTGTTAAGAAAGGGAAACATCAAATTGGAGGAATGAGTAACAAAGAGAAAATAGTGCTAAAGAACTATTTGGAAACCATTTCTCCCAATAAGAGTTCTGCTGGGACACTTAAGGAAGAACTTACAAATGGTGATTATAAGGTAATTTTAAATATCTGGGATCTCCAATCCAACAGACGCTGGAGTTGGGAAGAGGATATTGAGATTCCGGAGATAGAGCCGCTGGATATTGGTTCAATACAATGGTTTTCTGACCCTTCACATATCATCAGTGCCAGGGACACAGTAAGGGTCAACATTATAGTATTTGATAAGGGGAAAGTTGGAGGGCAATTATCTTATTACTACAGGAGCAGCAAAGGGGGTATATATTCCAAGACTGATACATTGCTTGAAGGTAGTAAGAGGTATTTAATCAATATAAATTTAGGGGCAAATCAATTCCCTGAAAATATGTATAAATTAGTGGTGCAACTGAAAGATACTAATGGTAGGGAAATCCGAGAAAGGTCCATAGATTTCGAAATACGAGAACCATTTTTTCAATCAAAAATGTTTTTCGAAAGGGTCAGAGAGCTTACATATATAGCGACAACAAAGGAAATGGACGAACTCCTTAACGCTAAGGTCGAAGAAAGGAAGGAACTCTGGCAGGAATTCTGGAGAGAGCGTGATCCCACCAGTGGTGATGAAATTAATGAATTTAAGGAAGAATATTTTAGAAAGATAGATTATGTACAGGAACATTTTTCCACGGGACTTACTGAAGGGTGGAAGAGCGATAGGGGTAAGGCTTACATGCTTCTTGGTCCTCCCGATTACGTTGAGCGCCATCCTTTTGAGATGGAGGGTAAAGCATATGAGATATGGTATTATTATATTAAGGATTACCGATTGGTTTTTGTCGAACAATATAATCTTGGAGAATATAAACTAATAAACCCACCGAGAGGTTTTTAGATGGTAATTGTATTGTTAAGTTTAACGATAAATCTTGATATAGCCCAATTTTCCCTGTCTCCGGAGGAAACGTACTGTGAGATATACTACTCAATGCCCACTAAAGGATTAAAGTTTAATGAGGCAGGCGGAAAATTCACTGCTGAATTTCCCGTTATTCTTCGAATTACTGATAAAGCTACAAAAGAAACATTCAGTGAGACGTTTCATAAAACCGTTAATGTTTCCAACCCGGATGAGGAGTTAGAATTCTCTGATGTTCGGCCTGTTGTGCTCGGTTCGAAAAAAAGATATAATATTAGATTAGAGATAGAAAACATTAAAGGAGAGCCATTCTGGGCTGAAACCACAATTGTTTCTCGAAATTGGGGTGACAAATTCCAATTTAGTGATATTCAGGTGTCTCATACTCTGCTACCGACAACTGAGGAAAACAGCTTTGTAAAGAATGGTTATAAGCTGATTCCTTTCCCGAGGAGAACGTTCAGTAAAAATAGGTATCTGCTTGCGAGTTATTGCGAACTTTATGGTTTAAAGGAAGATTCTGTTTTGATTACATATATCATCACAGGTAGGGGAGATGAGATAGACACAGTATTTAATAGTTATTACGAAACGGCAGGTGACATGATTGCTATACCAATGATAGCAAATATCTTGGGCTATTCTCCAGGAACATATACACTAAAACTTATAGCGCGTGATGATTTACATGTGGCGATGTCCAGTAAGCGCTTTTCTGTTAAAGAAATCAAAAGAAAAGCAACTTTTTCTATTACTGATTCTATTCTGGAATATGCTTCCTTCATAAATTATATTGCGAATCCAAGGGAGGTGAGGGAGTTAAATTCCCTTACCCTTCCAGGAAAGAAATTGTTCCTCCTTAAATTCTGGAATAGAAGGGATCCAAATCCAGATACAAGAGAGAATGAAGCATTAATCGACTTTGTTACGAGAGTGAAAAATTCGGATCAAAACTTTTCTACCGAAAAAAGGGGAAAGGAAGGACGGTTTACCGATAGGGGAAGGATCTATATAAAATATGGTCCCCCTGATGATATAATAAGGAGAACCTCTGAACTAGAAGTCGATCCTTATATCATCTGGCACTATTTTGACACTGGGGAATGGTTCATTTTTATGGATAGGGATATGTCAGGTGAGTACGATATAATATACTCCAGCATTGATGCAGAACCCACAGAGCCAAACTGGGAAGGCCTTATCCTTCCCGAAGACAGAAGTAAAATTTCGAGATCAGGTTATTGAGGCTTATGCATAAGGAAATTACTGCTCTCTCGACAGTAGAGGATGTTGTAAGAGAATACCCCGATACTATTGATGTATTTATGGATTTTGATATGAATCCAATAGTCTGTGGAGATCCGGTTTGGGGAACTATTGGTGAGGAAGCAGATAAAAACAATATAGATGTTGATTCATTGCTTGTGGAGTTGAATAAGATAATAAGGGAATAAAACTTGCCTTTTGCTTCTTTTTAATGTCTTAAGTTTTTGCTATCTACCATTTAATTTATTGGCCTGTATTTATCTTTAGTCGAAAAAGTTACATACTTTAAAAGGCAAACACTTTCACAATTTATAGCTTTACGCCCGATACTTAAATCCCCTTAATGAAGAGTAAGTATTTTTCTTGACTTTTCTTTATGAAATTGTTATATTGAAATCAGTGAATAACAGGGTTGGATATGGATAATACTATAGGAAGATTTGGGAATTTTTTACTTGAAAGCGGAGTTTTTTGAGCAAAGATAACAAAGGAGGTTAAAATGGCTGATGTGAAAAAGGGGAAAGAGATTATTGATACGGATAGGGCTATAGAAGAAGGGAAAAGTATCGCATGGCTTTCATATCTTGGTATTCTATTGCTTATTCCACTCCTGGTGAAACCGGATAACCCATTCTGTAAACATCACGCAAAGCAGGGATTGGTAATATTTTTGTGCTGGTTTGCTCTATGGATAATAAGTCATATTCCGATTTTAGGTTGGTTTATTTGGGTTGTTGGTTGGATTATTTTGGTGGTTCTTGCTATTGCTGGAATTATTCAATCCCTAACAGGGAAATACTGGGAAGCTCCTCTGGGAATATATATATTGTCAGAGAAGTTTAAATTCTAAGGAAGGGATATTAGCAAGGTTTAAAAATAAGTCGAACTTTAAAGGAGTAAATTATGTCTTTAGAGGAATCACTTAGTGAGTGGGTTGATGATATTGCAAAAAGAATCCCTGGATTCGGAGGATACTACAAAAAGGAAGAGAGAAGGGAGAACGACCAGAGATTGAGAGAGAAGGTATCCCATAAGTTAAATGATATCCAGGATATTCTTAACGAAAGAGGTAGAATCATAACTAAATCCGGGGATCTCTCCCCACTGGACAGAATTGAACAAATAAGGAAAAGGTTGGAGAAGTTAATGGATGGAATAAGATATGCCGAGTATGGATATAGCGGGTTCTTTGACGAGAAGGAGATTTCCATGGATACATTACGTTCTGTTTATAAAGTTGACCTTGAACTTCTCCATTGGGTGAAAGATTTTATATCCTGTACTGATATTGATTCTCAGCTTGATGATGTAAACGATTATATTGAGAATGGATTAAAACTCCTTGAGAAGCGTTCTGAAATTATAGAGGGGGTCTAAAGTGTCTCTATTTTTGGAAGTTATCGAGTTTTTAAATGATGAGGGTAATGAGATAGTTCATAGGATTCCACAGGATGGTTCAGCAGAAACTTCCCTGGGTAGTCAGCTCATAGTAAGAGAGAACCAATCAGCAGTGTTCTTCCGGGATGGCAGGGCTCTTGATACCTTTGGACCGGGGAGACATACGTTGACGACTGCCAACCTTCCGGTTCTCAAGAGAGTAGTGGGTGTTGCCTTTGGGGGGAAGAGCCCATTTCGGGTTGAGGTATATTTCGTTAGTAAAAGGGTCTTCACCAATGCGAAATGGGGAACGCAGGAACCCCTTCCTTTCAGAGATAAAGAGCTCCAGATGATAAGGATAAGAGCTAATGGAATATATTCGTATAGAGTCGAACAGCCCCAGTTATTTGTGAATAAGATTGTTGGGACTGAGAGCATCATGGATAGAGACGAGATTGAAAACTTCTTTAAGAATGTTATCATTTCAAGATTGGCTGATTTCCTTGGTGAAACTTATTCTACCATCTTTGATCTTGCAAGGGATTATGATGAACTCTCGGCCGGTGCGAAATCAAGAATAGATGAAGATTTCGATAAATATGGTCTTAATCTTACGGATTTTTATATAAGATCAATAACGCCTCCCCCTGAGGTTCAAAAGATGATAGACGAAAGGACAGGTATAGGAGTTGTAGGGGATCTGGATAAGTTTACTCAGTTTCAGGCTGCAAAGGCTCTCAGGGATGCTGCATCTCAGGAAGGTGGAGCAGCAGGGACGGGAGTTGGTGTTGGTGCAGGTATTGGTATGGGTGCGATGATTCCGGGCATGCTTCAGAAAGGTAGGGAACAGAGAACTACAGAAGAAAGGGATTCTGGAGCAACTCCCAGCCGGAGTTGTCCTCTGTGTGGGAAACCAGTTCCAGATGATGCAAAATTCTGTCCTAAATGTGGAGCAAAATTAGAGGGAAGCCGTTTTTGCCCTGAATGTGGAAAAGAAATTCCACCTGATTCAAAATTCTGTCCTGGTTGCGGAAAGAAGCTATAAAGTTCTTTATGAAATGTCATATCAGGAACATAATATTCTGCGGTTTTTCTTAAAAAGTAGTAGATGAAGATTCATTGCCCACAATGTGATGCATTAATAGATGTAGGAACTGACCGTATCATCACAAAATGTCCATATTGCGGTGTTCATTTATTTTACAGGAAGGGTGTATTCTTATCGCGCGAATCTATAAAACCCACACACCACTCCTCTGTTGCCGTAAAACTCCTTAAGAACTTTACGGGGAAGAAATTAACTGTAGAGATGAAGTATTTCCCATTCTATAGGATAGTAAGAGAGGGTGAAACCCATTTTATCCCTGGAAAAGCAATTGATTTATACGGTATAGACCGGTATGTTCCTCGTGGGGATAGAGTGCCGCTAACCTTTGATGTTGAGGAACCTGGGTATTCAGTAGATGTTGCGCTTGATATGGCCGGGCTTGAAAAGGCAGATTCAATAGTCATAATCTATTTGCCTTTCTTTACCGCATTAGATGGTAATACTATCTACTATGTAGATGCAGCAACGGGAAATATTCTTTCTAACACCCTGCTCTCTAGGAGAGAAGTAAGCATGAATAAACATCCATTAGCTATTCTTAACTGGTTAATTGTTTCACTCCTTGTCTTATTCTTACCCTTTAATCCAATCCTTAAGGTTTTTATAGCCATTTCAATTACTGTAGGTTTTTACTTCTTTGAATATCAGAGGGAAAATGCCTGAAAGAGTTGTCATTTCCTTTGTATGCCCCAATTGCGGGGCTGAGGTAAATGCCCTGGAAGGGCATACTAATGTTCAATGCGGCTACTGTGGTAGTAGACTCCTCATAACCGAGCGATTAGGAATGCCCAGGATCTTTTCAAGACCTGTTGTAAAGAATCCACGAGGTATAATAAAAAGCATTGCTGGAAAGGATGCAAAGATTATCGATCTGGACCTGCTTTTTATCCCCATGATAAAACTCAGGGCAGAGATAATTGGATGGATACATGGGTATAAGAAGGGAGAGGTGAAAAAGGATTATTACTACGATAGTTCAGGTGGAAGCCAGACTAATTCGCTCTACAGTGGAGCTTACCCCGGTGGGTCTTCTGCTATTGGAGCTCGAGTTGTAGGAGAGAAGAGAGTAAAAAAGAAGGTAAGACGCATTCTGGAAATGAGAATAGACCCTTCAAATTTTTATCGTTTTGGGATAGAAAGGATAAAACTCAAGGAGAAGAAATTCGAACCATATGATGATAACCTTTTGCCCCAGTTCGGTAATGTATTCGATCTGCCTTTGTCAATCAAAGAATACTTAAAACAGGGAGAAGATACACTGATAAGCAATATTACCGGGGAATATAGTGGATGGGATGAATTTAAATGGAACCTCAGAGCAATCAAGAAGAGCGCCATCGTTTACTATTGTCCTGTATATTTCTCACGTCTGGAAGTGGCTGGTGTCCCTTATACATATTCCATTGATGCAGTTTCCGGAGAAGTATTGATTAGAGAAGCAGTGGTTCACAAGAAAGAGAGAAGGGTGATTAAGTTAAATCCCCTATATGCTATTATTGGTCTGGCCGGAGTTACAATTTCTGTACTTCCTTCGGTTATAGGTAGGGGATGGACTCTTCTGGTAGGTCTGGCAGTGCTCTTTCTTATATGGGAGTTGCAATATGGGACAGAATGATATTAAACTAATCCCATTCCGGTGTCCAGAATGTGGGGAGGAAATTGATAGTAAAGAAGAAGATTGCGTATATTTTTGTTCAGTTTGCGGCCTGGGATTTCAACTTGAAGTAGATAGGTTTAAGAAAGTGGATGTCATTTATGCAAAGCCCCTAAAAGAAGTCGGGAAAAGGCCGTTATATTATCTTCCCATGTGGCAGATTCAGACGACTATCTCCATAAAAGAACAATATTCATTAAATTATCAGGATATCCCCGAGGAGTTACTCATAAACCGCCGATTCAGTAAGTTGCTTACCGGTTTATTCAAAGATAGGAATGCTGAGAAGAAGATGATTTTCTTTGTGCCTGCTTTTGGCATTACCAACAGGTACCAATTGATGGATGAGCCAGGATTTCAATTTACAGTGGATCCGCCAAAACTTATAGGGACAACTCCTAAGCATATGATAGGAGCAGAGTATACTCACAAAGATGCAAAGGAACTTACAAGAGTTATGTTTCTTTCAATACAAGCACATACAAGAGTCGATATTCTCAATGCGGATATTGACTTTGTGTTCCGCCGGTATAGGATAGCAGGTATACCATTCTATGAAGAGGAAGGCTTACTCGTTGATGGAATAAAGGGATTCAGAATTTTTAAAGATGCATTAAAAAACTGGGATGAGATAAAGAAACACCTAAAGAGAGGAGGCAAGTAATGGCAAGGATAAGACCTTTTAAAGCACTAAGACCAAAGAAGGAAGAGGTAGCAAAGGTAGCATCTCCTCCCTACGATGTTTTGGGGAGAACTGAGGCGAAGGAACTCACAAAAGATAATCCTATTAGTTTTTTGCATGTTGTAAAGGCAGAGATTGATTTGCCGGATGGGATTGATGCCTATGATGATAGAGTTTATGAGAAAAGCAGAGAGAACTTGAACATTTTAATAAACGGGGGGCATCTCGTAGAAGAGGATTCTCCCTCTTTCTATTTATATACTCAAGAGATTGGTGCCCATATTCAAAATGGACTTGTATGTCTGGCATCTGTGGATGAATACGATAAAGATCAGATAAAAAAGCACGAACTCACTCGAAAAGCTAAAGAGGAAGACAGAACAAGGCACATAGACACCTTAAATACACAAACTGGTCCAGTATTCCTTTCCTACCGTGATGACGAAAGCACAGCTGGATTGCACGATATCTATGAAAGAATACGAAAGAGGGAACCACTATATAAATTTGAGGGCGATGGTGGTGTACTCCATACTGTCTGGAGGTTAGATGAAGTAAAAGAGATTGAAGAGATACAAAATATAATAAAAAGAGCGGAATCACTTTATATTGCTGATGGTCATCATCGGTCAAAGTCAGCCAGTCTTGTAAGGGAAGTCAGAAGAAAAGGGAACCCCAATCACACTGGAAGAGAGGAGTACAATTATTTTCTTTCGGTAATATTCCCCCATACCGAACTAAAGATAATGGCTTATAATCGAGTGGTAAAGGACTTAAACGGTCTTAGCAAGAAAGAATTTATTGATAGAATAGGCAAGGATTTTATGATTGAAGAAGTGAGTGGAAGATATGAACCAGAGGAGAGGCATCATTTTGGAATGTATCTTGGCGGGCGATGGTTTCATTTGATAGCCAGGGAAGGCACTTTCCTAAAAGACGATGTTGTAGGCTCTATCGATGCTTCTATTCTTCAGGCAAATCTCCTCAATCCAATACTTTCGATAAAGAAGCCAAAACAATCTGATAGGATAGATTTTGTTGGAGGGATTAAAGGATTGGATGGACTTCTGCACCTCATAGATTCAGGGAAGTTCGCCCTGGCATTTGCTCTCTATCCAACATCGATGGAGGAATTGATGTCGGTTGCTGACGCAGGCCTCAATATGCCTCCTAAATCCACATGGTTTGAACCTAAGTTAAGGTCAGGACTGTTTGTACATCAGTTATAGGGTATATGAGTAAATTAGATGATGCGTGCATGAGTATATTCAATGTTCATAGTGGTTACCAATTGAAAACTGCTATACTTTAATAAATGCTTCTACTTTTATTTTGTTTCTCTCCGAGAGATGTACCGGTGGCAGATAACACTCCACCTTTAATTAAAGGAATATATCTCTCACCCGGAGTTATCCATTCCAGTTATGGTTTGAATAAGTTCTATCAGATGGTAGATCTGGGACTGCTTAACACTGCTGTTATTGATATTAAAGATGTTAAAGGTAGAGTTATGTTTTCTCTTTATAGCGATTTTATAAAGGTGGCAAAAGAGAAGGGCATATACCTGATAGCAAGGCAATGTGTCTTTAAGGACAGGTATTTTGCTCTTAAAGACTCCGGTAGGTATGCACTAAAGGATACTAAGGGAAATATATGGTTTGAGGAAAAGTCGGGATACTGGACAGATCCTTCGCTAAAAGAAGTCAGAAACTACAATTTACGCATTATAGAAAAAGCGTATGAGATAGGTTTTGATGAAGTCCAGTTTGATTATATCCGCTATCCCTCAGGGAGTAAACGATATAAAAATAATACCAATAAACTCAGCCGACTCCTTCAATTTCTGGATACAGCTATTACTCATGCACCACCAGGGAGGAAGATATCTCTTACACTGTATGGTTATACCGTCTGGGGAGATGTTCTTGCAAAAGAAGGGCAAAATCTCGAGAAAATGGCGGAGAAGGTGGATGCTGTTTATCCAATGTTATACCCTTCTCATTTCAGAAATGCTTTTATGGCTGACTCAACAAAGGAATGGCGAACATATTCAATCATCTATAGGTCAATAAAAAAAGCAAGAGAAAGGTTATCAAATAAGGGAATCCGAATAACTCCTTACATTCAAGCCTTTGATTGGAAACAATCAAGGTTGGGTAAGGAATATATAAAGAATCAGCTAAGAGCTGTTTATGATTCAAGAGGAGAAGGGTTTATACTTTGGGAAGCAGGAGGGGACTATGATAAGGCTTATCAGGAATTGATAGATCTGGATATAGAATTGGGGAGAGTACGCCCCCAATTACTTTCTTTATAATGCTTGTCATTATTAAAAAATCCTCCAGTGCTAATTCGATGTCATGAAGATTGAAGACATTAAGCGAATCTTAGGAGATAAATATCTTTCGAAATCGCGGGGACAAACCTTACTTCTGGACGAAAATATAGCAAAGAGAATTGCTGATTTGGTAGGTGGTGTAGGGGATGCGAGGGTTCTTGAGATTGGGCCGGGTCTTGGGATTATAACAAAGCATCTAATTGAAAAGGGGTGTAAAGTTAAAGCTGTAGAGATTGATACGGATTTTTGTAAATATTTAAGAAGTATGGGTGTAGAGGTAATAAATGACGATTTTCTCGAATTCTCCATTGATGATTCCCTGCCTCGTGTTATAGTTGGTGCGCTGCCATTTTCAGTATCTGTTAAGATACTTCTCCGATTGAAGGAATACAGGAATCATTTTAAGGAATGGGTTGTTGTTATGCAAAAGGAAGTAGCTAAACGTTTGACCTCCATACCTAATGAAAAATCATACTCTTCACTATCTATTCTCTTTCAAATACTATATCAAATGGATATTGAATTCGATATTCCCCCAAGGTCATTTTTCCCTGCACCCGAGGTAACTTCCGCAGTGGTAAAAGCCTCACTCAGAAAGAAGCCTACGATAGAAGTATCGGACGGCTTTGAACGCTTCTTGCAAGATATATTTCGCTACAGGAGAAAAACATTAAAGAATAACCTTTTTGATTATGATATAAAGAATATAAATTTTCCTTTGGAACGTAGAGCCGAATCCTTAAGTGTTTATGGAGTAGTCAAACTTTACAGGGAACTTATGAAGTGAAGGGCATATACATTTTAATACTTAAGCTCTCTTCGGAGAAAAATATAGGGGTGGGTAAGCTTGGTAGGATATTATTTCAAAGTGGGTATTATGCCTATATAGGATCTGCTCTCTCGGGAATCCACAGATTGGACAGGCATCTAAATAATATAGAGAAGGGAGGTGTTCGGAACCCACATTGGCATATTGATTACATAGTTCCTCACCTTAAAGTTGTAGAATGGGTTTTTGCTTTGACTGTAAAACCTGGAAAAGAAGAAGAGATGGCAAATAAATTATCAGGGAATCTGAGTTATATCCCTGGGTTCGGTTCCTCTGATTCAAGTGCCCCTTCTCATCTTTTCTTTGCAAGAAATCTTCTAAAATTAAAAGAGGAGGTGGATGAGACATGCAGGGTAGTTGGTTTAGATCGAATATATGCGAGGGAGTTTGGCTAAGGTTGATTGGTTATAATAAAGGTCAATTCAAGCGCAAGTATTTCATCCTGCCTATGGTGCTTTTTTTGTTTTCTCTATCAAGCTGTAAAAAGGAGAAGCCATTAGTATATAATTTTCCTGTTAACTCACTGGCGAGAACTATTGCGAAATTCAATATTAAACTGGATAATAAGGTCTCATATGATGGATTGGGGTCTATAAGGATAGATTGTGAAGATACCACTACTGCCTATCTATTTGTGTTGAGGGATATTCCTGTTGAGAGGCCAAAACTCGTATGGGAGGTTTACTGTAAATCGAAGGATTTAAAAGGTAAGGCCTTTTTAGAAATAGGTGTTCAGATTCCTGGAAAGTATGGTAAGGGTGCCGAGACGTTTCTCCATTATTCAAGGGATAATTTATGCGGGACAACTGATTGGGAGAAAATGGAAGTAGAATTTCTGGTAATGGAAAAACGCAAAGTTGATATCGTCCAGTTAAACGTGATTGTTGAAGGTAGCGGAACCGTCTGGATAGATCAGGTCAGGCTTACCGCCCAATCGATAAGGTAGCTAAGTAACCTTAAAAGGTTGCCATATCATTGTATGTAAGGACAAGATATATCTTGTCCGTGCCGTATTTGGAGTAGCAGAGCTTGGAGGTTGTTATGGGAACGTCATTGCGAGGAGCGAAGCGACGTGTCTTTTGTGTTCATTGCATTGGATGAGTTTATAGCGTTTATTGCGTTACCGTATCAATCAAATGGTTGTGGGGATGGTAGGTTTAATCAAAATCAGTTTTAATCAGTGGAAATCTGTGTCAAAAAAGGGGGAGGAGGGGATAATTTTGCAATTCACATTAAAAGATGTATCTGTCCTAATGCGCTTCATCCCAGTTCTCGCCAAGCTTGTATCTTACCTTTAGGGGAACCCTTAAATCAATAACAGACTCCATAATTGGTATAATCAGGTCAATTATATCCCTCTTTTCTCTTTCCGGGACCTCGAAGAGAAGCTCATCGTGAATCTGGAGAATCATCCTGGTATCTAATCCAAGTTTTTCTATTCTTTCCTGAATCGTTATCATAGCTTTTTTTACGATGTCTGCTGCACTACCCTGTATAGGGCTATTCATAGCAATTCTTTTTCCATACTCCTTCTGCCGTAGATTTTGCAATTCAGGAATCCACCTTTTTCTTCTGAAAATTGTTTCAACCCAACCTGAATCAATAGCTGCATCTATTGTTTCCTTTTGCCATCTTTCCACACCGCTGTGAGATGAGTAATAAGTCTCTATTATCATACCGGCATCTTTTGGAGTTATACGGAGTTGTTTTGAGAGTCCATAAGGACTTATCCCATAAATGATACCAAAGTTTACCGCTTTTGCCCGCCTTCTCATGGCTGGTGTAACATCTTCTGGCTCAATGCCGAAAATTCTTGAGGCAGTTATGGAATGAATATCACCCCCTTTTATAAAGTCCTCTATCAATTTTTCATCACCTGAAAGATACGCGAGTACTCTGAGTTCTATTTGAGAATAATCACATGAGAGAATATGATATCCGGGTGGAGCAATAACTGTTTGTCTTATTTTCCTACCTCTATCACTTCTTATCGGGAGTGTTTGTAAATTTGGGTCTCTGGCTGTAATTCTTCCCGTAGCGGCCACAGTCTGCTGGAACGTAGTGTAGATGCGCCCGGTTTCGGTGTCAATGCAATCAATCAAAGAATTTATATAGGATGATTTTAATTTATCTATTTCTCTAAACTCCAATATTTCTGCTATTATAGGATTTCTGTCTAATAGGGCGGTGAGAACCTCTATATCGGTGGAGCAACCTGTCTTTGTGGTTTTCACTACAGGTAACCCCATCTTGGTAAACAGGATTTCTGCCAATTGTTTGGATGAGCGGATATTAAATTCCTCGCCAGCCAGTTCATATATCTTCTGCTGGGTCTCCTTGATTTCTATTTCCATGGAGTCTTGAAGCTCTTTAAGTAACTCTATATTAAAGAGTATTCCGTGTTTCTCCATGGAAAACAATACACCTATAAGTGGTTCTTCTATCTTTTTATAAAGTTCGAATAGACTATTTGCCTTTAAATTATTTACCAGGTTCTCCGCCACTTTATGCAAGAGGATTGCCTTGGCTCCTTCATTTTTTACCGAAAGACCCATTTCAGTAAGAATACGGTTTAGTGTATGGTTCTTTCTGTTTGGAGAAAGCAGGTAGTGCATAACCGAAAGATCCAGTATATGACCTTCAGGGTAATAACCGAGAAGATGGGCAATTTCTTTTGCATCTTCTGCAAGCAATGAATTCCACTCCATTTTATGTAGAATAGAGTTGACTTCTTTTTTACTAGCTATCATTAGTTCCCTTCCATTAGATATGGCTATATTTCCTTCTATTGGAAAGAGGGATAGATTGTCTCTTTTCCCTACCTTTATTCTATCAACAATACTATAGTCAATAGAGTTCGTATCCTTCCCTACCCAATCCTTTGAAAGAGAATAGAACTCAAGTTGATTAAGTATCCGTTCTAAATCTTCCTGGTTAATTCCGGTATACTTTAATTCTTCTATGTTTTTCTCCAGAGGAACATCTTTTTCTAATTGTATTAATTCTTTCCATCTCAATGCTTCATCTTTTTTTCCCTCCAATTTTTTCCTTATAGAGGAGTTTTTGATATTGTCCAGGCTGGAAAAGATATTTTCAAGGGAACCAAATTCTTCTAATAATTTGCTGGCTGTTTTCTTTCCTATGCCTTTAATACCGGGTATATTATCAGAGCTATCTCCAGTGATTGAGAGAAAATCCAATAATTGTTCTGGGGGAATTCCAAATTTTTCCTCCACTTTTTCCCTGTCTATCCATTCTTCTCCCGCTGTGCGCATATTTAATATGGTTACTCCATCCTCAGTGAGTTGCATTAGGTCTTTATCCAGAGTGAATATTACTGTTTCTATTCCTTCAGCGCGTGCTTTCCCTGTTATAGTAGCAATTATATCATCAGCTTCATAACCAGGTTGGGTAATAACCGGAAATCCAGCTGCTTCACATATTTTGATAATATAAGGGATTTGTTCTCTAAGTTCATCTGGCATCTTTTTTCTATGCGCTTTATAATCGGCATATTTTTTCTTTCTGAAGGTAGGCTCGGGATGATCGAGGCAGATAGCACCATAATCCGGCTTTAATTCTTCAAGAACCTTTTTTAAACTTCGGGTAAAGCCAAATACGGCAGATACTGGTTGTCCCCCGGAAGTAGTTAGTGGATTATTTACAAAAGCATAGTACGAACGGTATGCAAGAGAGTACCCATCAATAAGAAGGATTAATTTACCCATATTATTATTATAAATATCCATCCTGGTTAGTCAAGGAGTGAGATGAGTGGGTCGGTATGTCAGGGCTATCGTGGTATGTGATATGTGATAAAGGTTCAGAGTACTGAGTTCAAAGTTTCAAGTTCAAAGTTACAAGTTTCAAGTTTGAGCGAAGCGACATATCTGCGTGTATCTGCGGCATTTTTAGAATTACTATGTCAACCCCCTAAGTATTCATGCTGATTTTTTTGCCAATTTATTTCTAATTTGATGTCTTTGTACAGCAGCCATATGTTTATCTTCATTGTATTTTTCTCTTTTCTTCCAGA